>OBLI01000136.1_pt1 | contig 77403 bp, 63 predicted proteins | sample 1519701 | NCBI WGS metagenome assembly OBLI01 (sample SAMEA3663005, study PRJEB22513) | pig gut metagenome | biome: pig gut; feature: pig-associated habitat; material: faeces | place: France | collected 2012
TTATGACCTTCTCCGGGAATGTAGCTTGTTACTTCGATTCCGTTGGAAAGACGAACTCTGGCGATTTTTCTAAGAGCAGAGTTAGGTTTTTTCGGTGTAGCAGTTTTAACCGCTGTACACACACCTCTTTTCTGTGGAGAAGACATATCAGATGTCTTCTTCTGTAAAGAGTTGTAGCTCTTCTGCAGTGCCGGAGCTGTAGACTTTTTAACGGAAGTCTGACGTCCTTTTCTTACTAACTGATTGAATGTTGGCATTCCTTTCACCTCCTGTATTATTTTCCTTCTGTCATCATTTTTAGAAGAAATAAGTGGCTGCCAGTTATTCATCATTATGAATAAACTTTTTTGTGCACAAAAAAATATGCAATTCCTATGCACGCTTTATCATTATATCCATAGGTCAAGAAGCTGTCAAGGAATTTTTTTATTTTTTTTATTTTTATACAAAAGAAGACCACTCCCTTCCGGGAAATGGCCTTCTTTTGTATTATTCTTCTGTAAGTTCTGCTTCTTCTTCCTCTTCGGAAAGTTCCTCTTCTTCTATTTCATCTGCAAAGTCTGTTTCTTCTTCCTTTGCATCTTCAGCAACATCTTCAGAGAAATCATCTGCTATATCAAGCTCTTCCATCTCATCCATCTCGTCAAATACGATTTCTTCTTCTTCGGTATCTGTATCCAGTTTGATGTTTGAGTAACGTTTCATACCAGTACCTGCCGGAATCAGCTTACCAATGATAACGTTTTCTTTCAGACCGATCAGCGGGTCAATTTTTCCTTTGATCGCTGCTTCTGTAAGAACTTTTGTTGTTTCCTGGAAGGAAGCAGCAGACAGGAAGGAATTCGTTGCAAGAGAAGCTTTTGTAATACCAAGCATCACCTGTTTTCCTTCTGCCGGTTCTTTTCCTTCTTTGATGAGTTTTTCATTTTCCTCTTCAAAGTCAAGAACGTCTACCAGTGTTCCAGGCAGGAATTCTGTATCTCCGTTGTTCTCAATGCGAATTTTCTTCAGCATCTGACGAACAATTACTTCGATATGTTTATCATTGATATCTACACCCTGAAGACGATATACACGCTGTACTTCCTGAATCATGTAATCCTGAACAGCACGAACACCTTTAATCTTCAAAATATCATGTGGATTTACAGAACCTTCTGTCAGCTCATCACCAGCTTCCAGAATCTGTCCGTCCTGAATCTTAATACGGGATCCGTAAGGAATCAGGTATGTCTTGGAATTGCCGTCTTCATTGTCAGTAACAATGATTTCACGTTTCTTCTTGGTGTCTTTGATTGTTGCAACACCTTTTATTTCTGTAATGATTGCAAGACCTTTCGGTTTTCTTGCTTCAAAAAGCTCCTCGACACGAGGAAGACCTTGTGTAATATCACCGCCGGCAACACCACCGGTATGGAAGGTACGCATGGTCAGCTGTGTACCAGGTTCACCGATTGACTGTGCTGCAATAATACCTACAGATTCGCCGATCTGTACTGCCTCACCAGTTGCCATGTTTGCACCATAACATTTTGCGCAGACACCAATATGGCATTTACAGGTAAGGATTGTACGGATTTTTACTACATCATATCCGCTTCCATCTTCTTTCACACCTTCTTTTACGATGCGTGCTGCACGTTTTGGTGTAATCATATGGTTTGCTTTTACGATAACTTTTCCTTCTTTATCCTTAATCGTTTCACAGGAGAAACGACCTGTGATACGTTCCTGAAGGCTTTCGATTTCTTCTCTTCCGTCCATGAAGGCTTTTACCCACATACCCGGAATTTCATCTCTTCCTTCCGCACAGTCTACTTCACGAACGATCAGATCCTGAGAAACGTCTACCAGACGTCTTGTCAAATAACCGGAGTCTGCTGTACGCAGCGCAGTATCAGACAGCCCTTTACGTGCACCGTGTGCAGACATGAAGTATTCCAGTACGTCAAGACCTTCACGGAAGTTTGACTTGATAGGCAGCTCGATGGTATGACCGGTTGTATCGGCCATCAGTCCTCGCATACCGGCAAGCTGTTTAATCTGCTTATCGGAACCACGGGCACCGGAGTCTGCCATCATGAAGATGTTATTATATTTATCAAGACCGGACAGCAGTGCATGTGTCAGCTCATCATCCGTCTTTTTCCATGTTTCAACAACTTCTTTATATCTTTCTTCTTCTGTGATCAGACCACGTTTGAAGTTTTTCGTAATACGGTCAACGGTATCCTGTGCTTTCTGAATCATTTCCGGTTTCTGAGGCGGCACAGTCATATCAGAAATAGATACGGTCATGGCCGCTCTTGTTGAATATTTGTAACCGGTAGCTTTGATTTTGTCGAGAACTTCTGCTGTTTTTGTAGCTCCGTGTGTGTTAATTACTTTTTCCAGAATCTGTTTCAGCTGTTTTTTACCTACCAGGAAGTCAACTTCCGGTTTCAGTTCATTTCCAGGAATGCTTCTGTTTACAAAACCAAGATCCTGCGGAATGATTTCATTAAACAGGAACCGACCCAGAGTGGAATCTACTGTACCGGCAAGTTTTGTACCATCCGGCATCGTTTTCTCCATGTGTACATGGATTTTTGTCTGAAGTGTAATTACCTGGTTCTCATAAGCCAGAATTGCTTCATTTACGCTCTTGAAATATTTGCCTTCTCCTTTAACCCCCGGTCTCTCCTGGGTCAGATAATAAATACCAAGGACCATATCCTGTGAAGGAACTGCCACAGGACCACCATCGGAAGGTTTCAGCAGGTTGTTCGGTGACAGAAGCAGGAAACGGCATTCTGCCTGTGCTTCCACAGACAGAGGAAGGTGTACGGCCATCTGGTCACCATCAAAGTCCGCATTGAAAGCTGTACATACAAGAGGATGCAGCTTAATTGCTTTACCTTCAACCAGGATTGGCTCAAACGCCTGGATACCCAGACGATGCAGTGTAGGAGCACGGTTCAGCATAACCGGATGCTCTTTGATTACTTCTTCCAGAACATCCCATACTTCTGTTTCCAGTTTTTCTACCATCTTCTTGGCATTTTTGATATTATGAGCCGTTCCATTGCTTACCAGTTCTTTCATAACAAAAGGTTTGAACAGCTCAATTGCCATTTCTTTCGGAAGACCGCACTGATAAATTTTCAGTTCCGGTCCTACAACGATAACAGAACGTCCGGAATAGTCAACACGTTTACCAAGAAGGTTCTGACGGAAACGTCCGGATTTACCTTTCAGCATATCGGAAAGGGATTTCAGGGCTCTGTTTCCAGGTCCTGTCACAGGACGTCCACGACGACCATTATCAATCAAAGCATCTACTGCTTCCTGCAGCATTCTCTTTTCATTTCTTACGATAATGTCAGGAGCTCCCAGTTCAAGCAGTCTTTTCAGACGATTATTACGGTTGATGATTCTTCTGTACAGATCATTCAGGTCAGATGTTGCAAAACGACCACCGTCCAACTGTACCATAGGACGAAGATCCGGCGGGATTACCGGTACGACAGTCATAATCATCCATTCCGGACGGTTTCCTGACTCACGGAATGCTTCTACTACTTCCAAACGTTTTACAATACGTGCACGTTTCTGACCGGTAGCATCTTTCAGGCCTGCTTTCAGTTCTTTTGATTCTCTTTCCAGATCAATGGATTCCAGCAGTTCTTTAATGGACTCTGCACCCATTCCTACACGGAATGCAGAATCTCCGTATTTTTCTCTTGCTTCCTGGTATTCTCTTTCTGTCAGCACCTGTTTGTACTGCAGTTCTGTTTTTCCTGATTCCAATACAATATAATTGGCAAAATACAGGACTTTTTCCAGAGATCTGGGTGAGAGATCCAGGATCAGACCCATTCTGGACGGGATTCCCTTAAAATACCAGATATGGGATACAGGAGCTGCCAGTTCGATATGACCCATACGCTCACGACGAACGCTTGCTTTTGTTACTTCAACGCCACATCGATCGCAGACAACACCTTTATAACGAATCTTCTTATATTTACCACAGTGACATTCCCAGTCTTTGCTTGGTCCGAAGATTCTTTCACAGAAAAGGCCATCCTTTTCCGGTTTCAGAGTTCTATAGTTAATGGTTTCCGGCTTTTTTACCTCGCCTCTTGACCATTCCCGGATTTTATCCGGGGATGCCAAACCGATTTTGATGGCATCAAAGGTCATTGGCTGATATACCTCTTTATTTGCTGTTTCTGGCATTGTGGACTCCTTTCCTTACTCCTCGTCAAGAGTATCATCATCTAAGCTCAGGTATGCATCATCGTCATCCTCTTCCAGTTCTTCTTCTATATCCACTAACTCTTCACCTTCAAATTCCTGTTTCTGGAATCCGTAGTTTCCATAGTCTTCGTCGTCTCTGTGGTGTCTTGAATCACCTTCAATGATAGAACGCATATCTGTCTCGCCATAATCGATATTCTCCATGATTTCCACTTCTGTCATATCGTCTTTTAAGACTCTCACATCCAGACCCAGGGACTGCAGTTCCTTCAGAAGTACTTTGAAGGATTCCGGAATACCTGGCTCCGGAATATTGTCGCCCTTGATAATTGCTTCATATGTCTTAACACGTCCGATTACATCATCGGATTTTACTGTCAGAATTTCCTGCAGGGTGTAGGAAGCACCATATGCCTCCAGCGCCCAAACTTCCATTTCTCCGAAACGCTGACCACCGAACTGAGCTTTACCACCCAGCGGCTGCTGTGTTACCAGAGAGTATGGACCGGTAGAACGTGCATGGATCTTATCGTCTACCAGATGATGCAGTTTCAGATAATGCATGTGTCCGATGGTTACTGGGCTGTCAAAATATTCACCTGTACGTCCGTCACGCAGTCTTACTTTACCGTCGCGGGAAATCGGAACACCTTTCCAGAGTTCTCTGTGATCACGGTTATCAGACAGATACTGCAGAACTTCCGGATTCAGAACTTCTTTATATTTTTCCTCGAACTCATCCCATTCCATATTTACATAGTCATTGGCAAGTTCCAGGGTATCCTGAATATCATTTTCATTTGCACCGTCAAATACAGGTGTTGCAATATTGAATCCCAGTGCTTTTGCAGCAAGACTCAAGTGGATTTCCAGCACCTGTCCGATATTCATACGAGAAGGCACACCCAGAGGGTTCAGTACGATATCCAGCGGACGGCCGTTTGGCAGGAATGGCATATCTTCTACAGGAAGCACACGGGAAACAACACCCTTGTTACCGTGACGTCCGGCCATCTTATCACCAACGGAAATCTTTCTCTTCTGTGCAATATAAATGCGAACAGACTGATTTACTCCCGGAGACAGTTCATCTCCATTCTCTCTTGTAAATACCTTCGCATCCACAACAATACCATATTCGCCATGTGGTACTTTCAGAGAGGTATCACGTACTTCACGGGCTTTTTCACCAAAAATTGCACGAAGCAGTCTTTCTTCTGCTGTCAGCTCTGTTTCTCCCTTCGGAGTAACTTTACCTACCAGAATGTCTCCTGCACGAACCTCGGCACCAATACGGATGATACCACGTTCATCCAGATCCTTCAGTGCATCATCACCCACACCTGGAACATCTCTTGTAATTTCTTCCGGTCCCAATTTCGTATCTCTGGCTTCTGCTTCATATTCTTCAATATGAATAGAAGTATATACATCATCCTGAACCAGTCTCTCACTTAAAAGAACAGCATCTTCGTAGTTATAACCTTCCCATGTCATAAATCCGATCAACGGGTTCTTACCAAGCGCAAGTTCTCCCATAGAAGTAGACGGACCATCTGCAATGACCTGTCCCATCTCTACATGTTCGCCTTTGAAGACAATCGGTCTCTGGTTATAACAGTTACTCTGGTTGCTTCGCATGAATTTCGTCAGATGATATACATCTTTTGTTCCGTCATCATTGCGAATGACAATTTCCTTCGATGCAGCACATTCTACTGTACCGGCTTTTCTTGCAACTACGCAGACACCGGAGTCTACTGCTGTTTTTGCTTCCATACCTGTACCAACAACCGGTGCTTCTGTTGTCAAAAGCGGAACGGCCTGACGCTGCATGTTGGATCCCATCAGCGCACGGTTCGCATCGTCATTCTGCAGGAAAGGAATCAGTGCAGTAGCCACAGAGAATACCATCTTCGGAGATACGTCCATGTAATCAAACATCTGGCGTTCATATTCCTGTGTCTCATCTCTGTAACGACCGGATACATTCTTATGAAGGAAATGTCCCTCTTCATCCAGAGGCTCATTCGCCTGTGCTACATGATAATTATCCTCTTCATCTGCTGTCATATAGACAACCTCATCTGTGACACGCGGATTTTTCGGATCTGTTTTATCGATTTTACGATACGGAGCCTCAACGAAACCGTACTCGTTAATTCTTGCATAAGATGCAAGGGAGTTGATCAGACCGATGTTCGGACCTTCCGGTGTCTCAATTGGACACATTCTTCCATAATGAGAATAGTGAACGTCTCGAACCTCGAAACCTGCACGATCACGAGACAGACCGCCAGGACCCAAAGCCGACAGACGTCTCTTATGTGTCAGCTCACCAAGAGGGTTATTCTGATCCATAAACTGTGACAGCTGAGAAGAACCAAAGAATTCTTTCACTGCTGCTGTTACCGGTTTTATATTAATCAGGGACTGAGGTGAAATTCCCTCAATATCCTGAGTAGTCATTCTTTCACGAACTACTCTTTCCAGTCTGGAAAGACCAATTCTATACTGGTTCTGAAGCAGTTCACCAACTGCACGGATACGTCTGTTGCCCAGGTGGTCGATATCATCATCATTACCCAGACCATACTCCAGATGCATGTTATAGTTAATAGAAGCAAGAATATCTTCTTTTGTAATGTGCTTCGGAATCAATTCATGAATTTCACGACGAACTGCATCTTTGATATCTTCAATCTCTTCATTCTCTTCCAGAATCTTAGCCAGCACTGGATAATATACCAATTCTGTAACACCCAGTTCTGCCGGATCTACATCGATAAAGCTTGTAATATCCACCATCATACTGGAAAGAACCTTGATATTACGTTCTTCGCCCTGAATCCATACATAAGGAACTGCTGCGTTCTGAATCTGATCAGCCAGTTCTTTTGTTACAACCGTACCTGCCTCTGCGATGATTTCACCGGTAGTCATATCTACCACTTCTTCTGCCAGAGGATGTCCTGCAATACGGTTTCTCAGCATTAATTTTTTATTAAATTTGTATCTTCCTACTTTTGCAAGATCATAACGTCTCGGATCAAAGAACATAGCATTGATCAGGCTTTCTGCACTTTCAACAGCCAGAGGCTCTCCCGGACGGATTTTCTTATACAGTTCAAGAAGACCTTCCTGATAGCTTTCGGATGTATCTTTGGTAAAGCTTGCCAGAATCTTCGGTTCTTCACCAAATAAATCTATAATCTCAGCGTTCGTACCGATACCCAGAGCACGAATGAGAACAGTAATAGGGACTTTTCTTGTTCTGTCTACACGTACATAGAACACGTCATTGGAGTCTGTCTCATATTCCAGCCATGCACCCCTGTTCGGGATTACAGTAGCAGAATACAGGGTTTTACCCAGTTTGTCATGCGCGATTGCATAATAGATGCCAGGAGAACGAACCAGCTGGCTGACAATAACACGTTCAGCCCCGTTAATAACAAACGTTCCTGTAGCAGTCATCAGTGGTAAATCACCCATGAAAATTTCGTGTTCACTGATTTCGTCATTTTCTTTGTTGTATAATTTTACCTTTACTTTTAAAGGTGCAGCATATGTTGCGTCCCTTTCTTTACACTCTTCGATGGAGTATTTTACTTCATCTTCGCATAAAGTAAAGTCAACAAATTCCAAACTCAATTTACCGCTATAATCTGCGATTGGAGAGATATCTTCAAAAACTTCATTAAGACCTTCGTCCAAAAACCACTGATAAGAGTCCTTCTGAACTTCAATCAGATTCGGCATTTCCAGTACCTCTTTCTGGCGCTGGTAAGTCATTCGCATACTCTTACCGGATTTAATAGGACGGATTCTGTTTTTCTCCATTGACGTTTCACCCCTTGTATGTTTTAATTTTATTATGGCAGACACTTAAATCTCCTTTCGGAACCTTTTGCTATTATTTGAATTTCATAAATAAATAGAACAACAGGCATAAGTTTCCATAATAGTGCATTTTTCACTATATCACATCATGTCAATCGTGTCAACATCTTTTTTTATTTTTTATCATACTTTTCATTGACAGGAATACCCCTGCTATGCAACAAAAAGCTCTGACATCTTGCGATGTCAGAGCTTAAATTCGGAATTGCTTTTTCGCCTGAATTATTTAAGAGTAACTTTAGCGCCTTCAGCTTCCAGTTTTGTTTTGATTTCTTCAGCTTCAGCTTTAGAAGCACCTTCTTTGATTACCTTCGGAGCACCGTCAACAACTTCTTTTGCTTCTTTTAATCCTAAGCCAGTGATTTCACGAACAACTTTGATAACTTTAACTTTAGCACCGCCAACTTCTGTCAGTTCTACGTCAAATTCATCTTTTTCTTCAGCTGCTGCTGCACCATCACCTGCTGCTGCAACTACAACGCCTGCTGCTGCGGATACACCGAACTCTTCTTCGCAAGCTTTTACTAATTCATTTAATTCTAATACAGATAATTCTTTGATCGCTTCAATAAATTCAGCTGTTGTTAATTTTGCCATTTTAATTTACCTCCATTTTTTCGTTTTGTTTTTATTTACCGGTCTGTTCCGGCTGGATTCGTTGTGATAGCTGTTTTAGCTAAGCATTATTCTGCTGCTGCGCCACCCTGCTGTTCAGCAATCTGGTTAAGCACACGAGCGAAGTTTGTAATTGGAGACTGGATGCTTCCAAGCAATTTTCCAAGAAGTTCTTCTCTTGAAGGAACTTTTGACACTGCTTCGATTCCTGCTTTGTCGTAGTAAGCATCTTCTACAACACCTGCTACCAATTCCAGAGTCGGAACTTCTTTTGCATATTTAGCAAGGATTCTTGCCGGTGCAGTTGCATCGTCTGCTGATACTGCTAATGCATTTGTTCCCTCTAAGTGCTGGCATAACTCTTCACAAGGAGTTCCTTTGAATGCAAAGTTCATCATTGTGTTTTTGTATACTTTGTATACAACACCAGCTTCTCTTAATTCCTTACGCATTCTGGTATCCTGATCTACATTGATACCTTTGTAGTTTACCAACACTACGCTTGCTGCATCTTTAATGCTGTTGGAAATCTCTTCTACGACAGGTTTTTTAAGTTCTACTTTTGCCATGAATTAGTGCACCTCCTTATTTTTTTAGGCTGCGCTGCTCCTTATCGAAAGGTATTTTCATCCAAGAATGTCTGACATTCATTACGAAAAAAACCTCTCCGCATAAGACAGAGAGGCTTTATCAATCTTAATTATTTTAAGAATGAATCTTTCCTCGGCAGGCGTTTTAATCCTTATGCCTAACGGCACCTGCTGTCTTCGGCAGCTATTCCTCTAGCAGAATATCAAACCTTAGAAAGATTGTCAAGTGTTTTTTTTATTTTTTTAAATATAATACATATCCTGATCACACTCTTTATAATCCAGATAGTTCTTCTTCAAATCATCCAGTGTAATGTCCATTAATATCTGTTCAAGTCCCCGATTCACCCGATCAATGATCTGTTCCTGAATGCTCACCGCAATTCCTGTCCTGTGGCTGTCATCCGGCATTTCCTCTTCCTCAATCTCATAACTTCCATCCAGGGCCTCAAGAATTTCTGAAACAGTCAGTTCTGCAGGATTCACATTCAACCGGTATCCTCCCTGAGAACCTTTTATACCTTTTACAATGCCGGCTCTCCTAAGAGCTGCAAATACTTGTTCCAGATATTGTGGAGAGATTTCATTTCGTTCTGCTATGCTTCCAAGAACAACGCATTCTTTTTCCGCATAAACAGACAGATCAATGAGTGCTCGCAAACCATATCTGCATTTTTTGGAAAGCTTCATAATTTCCTCCGGTTCTCAGACTTATCACAGTTTTTATTCGGTAAACAGAGGAGTGGAATAATATCTGTCTCCTGTATCCGGCAGCAGTGCAACGATGGTTTTTCCTTTGTTTTCCGGACGCTTTGCCAGCTCAATTGCTGCATACAGAGCTGCTCCGGAAGAGATTCCAACCAACACCCCTTCTTTTTTCGCAAGCAGTTTTCCTGTTGCAAAGGCATCTTCATTTTCTATTTTCATAACTTCATCATAGACTTTTGTATTCAATACTTCCGGTACAAATCCTGCACCAATACCCTGGATCTTATGCGGACCGCCCTTTCCTTCCGAAAGCACCGGTGAACCTGCAGGTTCCACAGCAACCACTTTTATGTCCGGATTCTGTGATTTCAGATATTCACCGGTTCCGGTAAGAGTTCCGCCGGTTCCAACACCTGCAACGAAAATATCTACTTTTCCATCTGTATCTTTCCAGATTTCAGGTCCCGTAGTACTTCTGTGTATAGCCGGATTGGCTGGATTCACAAACTGTCCTGGAATAAAGCTTCCAGGGATTTCTTTTGCCAGTTCTTCTGCTTTTGCAATCGCGCCCTTCATTCCTTTTGCGCCTTCCGTCAGTACAAGTTCCGCTCCATAAGCTTTTAAAATATTTCTCCGTTCAACACTCATAGTTTCCGGCATGGTAAGAATAATACGATATCCTTTGACAGCTGCAATTGAAGCCAAACCAATTCCTGTATTTCCGGATGTAGGTTCAATAATTACAGAGCCTTCTTTCAGAATTCCCTTTTCTTCGGCATCTTCGATCATTGCTTTAGCAATTCTGTCCTTTACACTCCCTGCCGGGTTAAAATATTCCAGCTTTGCAAGTACCGTTGCCTCTAACCCCAATTCTTTCTCTATATTTGTGACTTCAACCAAAGGTGTATTTCCGATCAATCCCAGTGTACCTTTATAAATATGTGACATGTTTTTTCTCCTTTCCTACTAAAACGATATGTTTTATATGAATATATTTGCATTATATTCCTCTGTTTCCTATATGTCAACTAGTTTTTATTTTTTTTCAAAAAAATTCCAAATCATAAGCGAATACCTTTTCTTCTGCAGGTACACCAGTCCTTGATTCGGAAACTTTGAACACTATTCAACTTCATTTCTGATCAGATCTGCCAGTGTAATACTGTCCACATATTCACTGATTACTTTCCACATCCCTTCCCAGAAAGAAAGTGTGGTACATTTATCTTTTCTCAGGCATTGGTTCGGAACATCTTCTATGCATGGAATCGGAGCCAAATTTCCTTCTGTTGTACGAAGGATTTCTCCGACCGTATATTCTTCCGGTCTTCGCGCAAGTTTATATCCACCATTATTCCCCCTGCAGCTTTTCACATAACCAGCCCTGGTCAAAAGCGGCATAATCTGCTCCATATATTTTAAAGTAACGGCCTGTCTTTCAGATATATCTTTCAAACGAATGTATTCACCATTATCATGTATTGCCAGGTCTGCCATGATTCGCAAAGCATACCTGCCTTTTGTAGAAACCTTCATGCACATTTTCTCCTTTCTTCGGTTTATAACCACCCTGAAAACAGTATAACACACCCCTATAGAATTTTCACCTTTTATCTTTTCCCAAAAACTGCAAAAAGACCGCTGCATCCTAAAGGGATACAACGGTCTCTGTTTACAATCTATTACTGAGCTAATTTCATCGGGTTAAGCTTAACGCTTGGTCCCATAGTGGAAGCAAGTGTTACACTCTTCAGGTACTGACCTTTCAGTGTGCTTGGCTTAGCCTTTACGATAGCTCCCATAAGCGTCTGGAAGTTGTCCGCTAACTGCTCCTCTGTGAAAGAAGCTTTTCCGATTGGCACGTGAATGATGTTTGTTTTATCAAGACGATATTCAATCTTACCAGCTTTAATATCCTGAACAGCTTTTGTTACGTCCATTGTAACGGTACCAGCTTTTGGGTTTGGCATTAAGCCTTTTGGTCCGAGCACACGACCCAGACGACCAACAACGCCCATCATGTCTGGAGTAGCTACTACTACGTCAAAATCCAGCCATCCTTCGTTCTGGATCTTCGGAATCAGTTCCTCTGCTCCTACGAAATCTGCACCTGCTGCTACTGCTTCGTCAGCTTTTGCATTTTTAGCAAATACTAATACACGAACAGTTTTACCAGTTCCATGAGGCAGTACAACTGCACCACGAATCTGCTGATCTGCATGACGTCCGTCACATCCTGTTCTGATATGAACTTCGATTGTTTCGTCAAATTTAGCTACTGCTGTTTTCTTAACTAAAGCGATAGCTTCTTCTGTTTCATATAAATTTGCGCGATCCACTGCTTTTGCAGCTTCTACATATTTCTTTCCGCGTTTCATAATTAAATAACCTCCTAGTGGTAATTGCGGGAATGTCCCTCCCACGTTCGTTTCAATAGTTAATTACTCTTCAACAGTGATTCCCATACTTCTTGCAGTACCAGCGATCATGCTCATAGCTGCTTCCAGAGAACCTGCATTTAAGTCTGGCATTTTCATTTCTGCAATTTCCTGGATTTTAGCTTTGGAAATTGTAGCACCTTTTGTTTTGTTCGGAACGCCTGAACCAGATTTGATGTTGCAAGCTTTCTTTAACAGAACTGCTGCCGGCGGAGTTTTTGTAATGAAGCTGAAGCTTCTGTCCGCATATACTGTAATAACAACAGGGATGATCAGATCTCCCTTATCTGCTGTTCTTGCATTGAATTCTTTTGTAAACTGTACAATGTTTACACCATGCTGACCCAGAGCAGGACCAACCGGTGGTGCTGGTGTTGCCTTTCCAGCTGGAATCTGTAATTTAATATATCCTGTTACTTTCTTTGCCATTTTGGCACCTCCTAATAATGTGGTAATGTCGGGGATTTCCCTCCCACGAGCCATGTGACATTATGGCCCTTCACTTCCGTTACATTTTTTTCACTTCTGCGAAACTGATTTCTACTGGCGTTTCGCGGCCAAACATCTCAACATTTATTGTTACGATTCTTTTTGCTTCATTGATACTTTGAACAACGCCCACCGTATCCTTCCACACACCACCTGTAACAACAACACTGTCTCCTTCTTCGAAATCGATCTGAACCACAACATTCTGGATACCCAGACGATCCATCTCTGTTTCTGTAAGGGGAACCGGTTTGGACCCCGGACCTACGAATCCTGTAACACCACGTGTATTTCTTACAACATACCAGGTATCATCATTCATTATCATATGGATCAGAACATAGCCAGGAAACATTTTCTTCTGTACCAGTTTTCTTTTTCCGTCTTTTGTTTCCTCTACATCTTCCATAGGAACACGAACTTCCAGGATCTGATCCTCCAGGTGTCGATTTTCAATTGTCTTATCAATGTTGGCTTTTACCTTGTTTTCATACCCTGAATAGGTGTGTACAACATACCAATTTGCTTCTGACATAAGATCACCTTATCCTTATTTAATCAATAAATTCAGCACCTGCAGGACAACACCGTCAACTGCGGAAATCAGCACACCTGTAATAGCGGTAATCACTACAACCGCAATTGTCTGTTTCACCAGTGTCTGTCTGTCCGGCCAGATTATTTTCTTAAATTCAGCCTGAAGGCCTTTGGTCCAGTTTTTTTTAGGAGCCTTTCCCTTCTTTTCCGCTTCCATAAACTTCACCTCTCGACCCAATTATTTGGTTTCTTTGTGCAGTGTATGAGCCTTGCAGAACTTACAGTACTTTTTGGTCTCCATACGTTCCGGATGGTTCTTTTTTTCCTTTGTCATGTTGTAATTACGCTGTTTACATTCTGTACATGCCAATGTGATTTTTACGCGCACGACTTCTCCACCTCCATGTGTCTTTTATCGCCGGCAGATTCACGTTTCTGCCGTATGCAACGTTTCCGTTTCCTGCGACAGACCTTTTTCTTTGCTCTGAATTTAGGCACAAAAAAAAGACCTACTTCCACTGTCGCTTTTCCGATTCTATCACAGAAGCAGGTCTTTGTCAATTTATTTTTTATATTGCTCGATACATTTTATCACTTGTTCGTAGTCTTCTGCCACTTTTTCTACCAATTCCTGTCCGGGTTTTTCTTTTTTCGCACGCAATGCTTCTGTAAGTGAAGAGCTGGATTGACCCAGATTTTTAAAAGACAGATTCTGCGCGACTCCTTTTAATGTATGTGCCGCACGAAAGGCTTCCTCATAATCTCCTTCTTTTAACGCATTCTGAAGATTCTCATAACTTTTATCATCCTGAAATTTCAAAAAAAACTTTTCAATCAGTTTTTCGCTTGGAAGACGTCTGCTTACATCTTCATAATCTCCCCCAAACATATCATAGCACTCTTTTAAAGTCATATCGATCCTCCTTGTTCGTTCTTTTTTCTTCCTCTACCGAGTCAATCGCAGAAACCATTGACAGAATCCCCTTCATAGCATCATTATAAAACTGATACTGTCCCCGTCCCTTTCTCTTTGCTGCATAAAGAGCCTGATCTGTACGATGAAAAAGCTTATCATAGTCCAATCCTGCTATAGCTGTAGTTGCAATCCCCATACTAACGGAAACGCTCCGATCATCTGAAACATCTGTCAAAGAAGTAAAAATACGCTGCACGATCGTTTCCAGATGATCCTGGTAACTGAAAAATATCAGAAATTCGTCTCCTCCTGCCCTTGCTATAATATCATTCTCCCGTACACTTTTCCTTAATCGGTCTGCTGTATATTGAAGTACCGCATCCCCATATTTGTGTCCATGTTCATCATTGATACGTTTGAAATCATCCAGATCAAAAATAATCAGAGCATACTTTTCATTTGGTCTGTCCTGAAATCTTTTTATAATCTGCAATTTCGCATTTACATGATTCAGAAGTCCGGTCAGAGCATCCAGAGATGCTTTTTCCTGCAATTTTAACATATTGCTGTATTCCTCATGAATGTTCGTCATTTTTCCAATCATTCCCTGATACCGTGGAATTTCCTCTGAAGACCAGATAGCTCTGCATATAAATCGATACCAATGGGGACTTCCATTCAACATAATTTCGCATTCACACTGTGCAATGGGATTTTCCACCGTTGTATTACGTACCATTGCATCAATGTTTCGGATATTTTCCACTCCGATCACACTGCAGATTTCTTCGTCCTTATAAGGGTTCATAGCAACATTGGAAACCCCCAGTTTCGCAGCACCCCAGTCGGAAATTTTCAGCAGAGGAGGATTTTCACTGTATTCAAACTGTATCTCTTTCGACATAGATGCAAAAAAATGATACTTTGCTCTTTCATGCTCCAAAAGCTGCAGTGTTCTTTCAGAAGCAGATAATTCTTCGTGCTTCATAAGCTCCGACGATATATTTTGAAGTGCCTGATGGTTGTAACGCTCCACAGAACTGATTTTCAGTTCTTTCTGTATCACATCACCAATCTCTACTAAACATTCCAGAAGAAGCGGATTAAAAACTCCGCATTCTCCATTCAGAATCATATCCATTGCCTTACCATGACTGAACGCACGCTTATATACCCGTTCACTGGTGAGCGCATCGTATACATCTGCAATAGCCACAATCTGAGCCGCTATGGGAATCTCTTCCCCTTTTAACCCATCCGGATACCCGGTTCCATCAAAACGTTCATGATGCCATCTGCAGATCTGATAAGCAACCGTAACCAGTTTTTCATCCTGATAAATAGGCAATTTCTCAAGCATGGCTGCTCCTATCATAGAGTGGGTTTTCATAATGGTAAATTCTTCTTCTGTAAGTCTTCCCGGTTTGTTTAGAACCTCAGATGGAATCGCTATTTTTCCAATATCATGGAGTGCTGATGCGGTACTGATGATTGATATATCCTGTTGTTCCAGATTGTATTTATCTGTTTTTTGTATAAGCCGTCTCAAGAAAAGCTCTGTCATAGTATGAATATGCAATACATGCATACCACTTTCTCCGTTTCGAAATTCTACGATATGACTCAATATATTAATCAGCATCCGGCTGTTTTTTTCTTTTTCATAAATCTGATCCGCTACCATACGAACCAGCTTTTTCTGTTTTCCATAAAGTACCAGTGTGTTCAGCACTCGTCTGCGTACGATCATAGCATCAAAAGGACGACTGATATAATCCGTTACTCCCAGCTCATAAGCACGTTCCATATAAGAAGATGCACTTTCTGCCGAAATCATAATAACGGGAACTTCCTCAATCATATGATATCTATTCATAAGAATCAGAACTTCAAATCCATCCATCTGAGGCATCACTACATCAAGAAGCAGCAAATCAATATGGTTGTCATATTCACGAAGTATAGAAATCACTTCCACGCCTGTCTCTGCCTCTATGATTTCATACCCATCACCTAACATATCCGCCAGAATCGATCGATTTATTTCTGAATCATCCGCGATCAAAATTCTCTGTTTATTACTCACAGATACTTTACCCATTCGTATCTTTCTCCCTTTTCTTTCTTCTATAATAATAACGAAATTCGAGGAAATAAACAAGTTCTAATCTAAAAATACGAAAAAATCCCTTTTTCTGTCTGATTTCGTAACAGAAAAAGGGATTTCGGCTGTCTTGATTAATCTACACCTACCATGACAGAAGTTGCTTTAATAACTGCATAAGCATCTTTCCCTGTCTCCAGCCCCAGTTCTTTCACTGCTGCCATAGAAATTGTTGCAGATATTACATTTCCTCCGCCTATGTCAATTCCTACAATGGCATTTACTGCACCTTCCTGTATACTTACTACTTTCCCTTTCAATTGATTTCTTGCACTAAGTTTCATGTTGATTTTCTCCTACTTTCCTGTTTATTTTTTTATCAACGAAGAAGCATCAACGCTTCTTTTGGAAACACCATATAGGGAGGCAGCTTTTCCTGTCCTCCATCCTCAAAATTGTCCTTCTTCTGCATCCACCAGATTCTGCTGCTGCCAGGCGCACATGCATTCCGAAATAAATATTGCTTTTCAAAAGGTGTTTCCATGTAACCTGCGATTGCAATTTCCATGGTATTTTCTTCTGTCTTTTCCCATACCGGATAAATAAAATGGCCCCGAATCCCCACATAACGGATTTCATCCCCTACCGGCTCTTTCGTCTTCAAAACAAAATCCCAGTCCTTTGCGTAGATTTCATATGTGCCCGTTTTCTGAACTGCAGATATATTTTTACATCCGGTAAGCTTTGCAGCTTCCATTTTCTCAGGATTCGAAAATACCTCAGCAGTACTGCCTTTTAATATACTTTTTCCATCCTCCAGAAGAATCAGACGATCACAGAAACGAAAAATCTCATCTCTGGAATGCGAAACCATAAGCACATCTTTCCCATAATCCTTCAGAAGTTCCAACATTTCCAACTGCAATTCATCTTTCAGAAAACCATCCAAAGCAGAAAAAGGTTCATCCAGCATGATAATCTCCGGTTGATGAAGAAGCATACGGGCCAGCGCAACTCTCTGCTGCTGTCCTCCTGAAATCTGGGAAGGATATCTCCGTTCCAGTCCTTCCAGTCGGAAACGCCGGATCTGTTCTTTTATTTTCTGTTCTTTTTCTCTTTTCTTTCCTTTCATGGCAACTGCAAGATTTTGTTCTACAGTCATAGTCGGAAAAAGGGCATAATTCTGGAACAAATAGCCTACGTTTCGCTCCTGTACAGAGAGACTGATCTTTTTTTCCGAATCATACAGGATTCGTCCATTCAGTACAATCTTTCCTTTATCCGGTTTTTCAATCCCTGCGATACATTTTAATGTCATACTTTTTCCACATCCGGATGCCCCGAGGATCCCCATACATCCACCTTCTGTATGAAAATCCACATTCAGTTGGAAGCCGGGAAATTTTTTTTCCATTTGCACCTCTAATCCCATCTTACATCCACCTGTGTATATTCTTCATGTTTTTTCCTGAAATCAAATTAATCAATGCCACAATCAAAAATGACAAAATCACAATAACACAAACCCAGAAAGCCGCCGTATCCCAGTTTCCTGCTGCCACTTCTGAAGCAATCGCCACCGACACAGTTCTGGTCTTTCCCAGAATATTACCTGCCAGCATAGAAGTAGCCCCATACTCTCCTATCGCTCTTGCAAATGCAAGTACTGTACCGGATGCCAGTCCGGGAGCAGCTACCGGAGCCACGACTTTCCAGAAAATTTTTCTCTCGGACATTCCCAAGGTTCTTCCTGCATAAATCACATTCACATCTACCTGTTCAAAAGCAGCTCTTGCATTTCTGTACATAAGAGGGAACGCAATCACGAAAGCAGCAATGACACACCCCGGCCACGTCTGTACCATTTTAATATCAAACTGTGTATACAGATATTTTCCGAAGGGTCTCCTCAAGCTGAAGACAAGCAACAGAAAAAATCCTGCAACAGTAGGGGGAAGAACAAGCGGCAACGTCAGCAGACCATCCATAAAGGCTTTTGTTGTATTATTCAGTTTCATGATAAATCTGGCTGCTGCAACTCCAAAAAAAAATGCCATAATTGTTGCAACGATTCCTGTCTTCAAAGAAATAAAAAGAGGACTCCAGTCTATCTTGCTGATCATTTCCGCCATAACTTCGTCTCCTTTTACTCCGTATATGCCTTAAATCCTGCTGCTGTAAATAAATCCATAGGCAGAGAATCTGTCACAATATATTCTTTCAATTCGGCTGCTGCATCTGCCTGTTCTTCAGAAGCTTCTGCATCTTTTATAAGACCAATCGGATAAATAGCAGGATCCACCTGATCTGCTGATGCTTCTGCTATCATTTCAACCTGATCCGACATGGAAGCTGCATCCGTAGCATATACAACACCAACTTCGTTACTTCCTTCTGCAACTGCAGTAAGTACTGCTGTAACATTTGCACCTTCATTAATTTCCATACCCATAACCTGATCTTTAATTCCTATATTTTCAAACAGTTTTCTTGCATACTGTCCTACTGGTACATCTTCTCCTGCAAGTGCAAGGCTGGATGCTTCTGTAATATTTTCAAATCCTGTTACTGCGGTTTCTTCTCCTGCCGGTTTGATCAGCACAATTTTATTTTCCAGAAGATTGCTTACAGAGCCCTCAACTACAAATCCGCCCTCTGTCAGTGCATCCATCTGTTTTGTAGATGCGGAAAAGAAAATATCACACTGTGCTCCCTCTTCAATCTGTGTCTGAAGTGTCCCGGAACTGTCTGCATTATAAATAATGTTTACATCCGGGTGTGCTTTTTCATATTCCGTTTTAATTTCCTCCATTGTATTTTTCAGGCTGGCTGCAATGAATACATAAATATCTTTTTTTTCTGTTTCTTCTGCTTCTTCCTGAACCTGATCTTCAGAAGCTTCTTCCTGCGCAGAAGTCTCTGTCTGATCCGTGTTTTCCTTCGTCTCACTGTCCTTGCTGCCGCATCCTGCAATAAGAACTCCGCTCAGCATCAATGCAAACAAAGCTGCCATTCCTTTTCTTTTCATATTTTCCCTCCATTTTTGTTTAGTTTTACCATGTTTTGTTTAGTTTTGTTCGGTATATTTTACATTTTAATCAATTTCACTTTATTTGTCAACTCTTGACTCCTCTTGACGAAACGACAAAGTAAGGGTATGCTTTTTACAAATAAGTCATAACAAAGGCAGGTAACATTATGAATAAAATCTATACTGCTCAAGAAGTTGCCAACCGGCTGAAAATCAAAAAAACAACAGTTTATGATCTGATCAAACGAGGGGAACTAAAAGCCAGCAAGGTAGGAAAGCAGCTTCGTATCAGTCAGCAGCAACTGGACGATTATCTCGGGCTTCATCCGAAAGACAGCCATTCCTCTCTTTCAGAACTTTCTTTCTCCGCTGTATCCGATATCCCTGCTTACACCGATGAACAGGCTCTTCGAAAAATAGACTATCTGAACAATAGCAGTGGATTGATTATCAGCAGTCAGGAATCTGCCATCGTGGAACATTTACGCAGTTTTACACAAATTACAGAAGGGAGCCTTCCAATGCTCCATTCTTACATGAATGATTACAACAGTCTTTATTCTCTTTATTATGAAAAAAGCCATCTTGCACTGGTCAGTCTCCATCGTGCTGATCCTTCTTTTCCGATGGAATTTATAAATGCTCTGCTTCCCGGTATGAATACTCTGGCATTGCATTTGTGCGATTTTCAAATGGGATTTTATGTTAAAAAAGGAAATCCAAAAAACATTAAAATGCCGGCAGATCTCTGCCGTTCTGATATTACCTTCCTGAATCGGGAAAGAGGAAGCAATTGCCGTATGCTTCTTGACTTTCTTCTAAAAAAAGAGGGACTATCCGTTTCTTCTATTTCCGGTTATAAAAACGAACTGCTCTCCCATATGTCTCTTGCAAATGCAATTGCCACAGAACGGGCAGATACCGGTATCGGAGATCTGGGACAGCTGGGTGCCTATCCTCAGTTGGAAGGAGTTCCTCTGGCTCCCGCTTCGATGTATCTTTTATTTCCGGCTTCCCATAAAAGCCATCCGGCTTTTCAAGCCATTTTAAATACCGTATCTTCTGAATCCTTCCGCCTTGGTCTGGAGCATTTCAGAGGATACTCCACAAAAAAAACAGGCACTTTGCAGCACCTGTAATTTTGTAACGGTTCAAAACCAGACGTTTTGACAACTGGTTCTGAACCGTTACTTTTTTATTTTATTATCTGATTATTCTGTAATTGTTACTTTATCCAGATGCCAGATTTCATCTACATACTGCTGGATTGTTCTGTCGGATGAGAATTTTCCGGAGCATGCTGTATTCAGCAGCGCTTTCTTAGCCCAGCCTTTCTCGTCTCTGTATGCAGCTTCCACTTTTCTGTGTGCTTCTGCATAAGATTTGAAATCAGCAAGAATAAAGTATGTGTCTGCACGGTCGCTACAGTTTGTATTCAGCAGAGAATCATAAATTTCACGGAACATGTTGAAATCACCATTTGAATAAGTTCCATTAATCAACTGCATTAATACGTTACGAATATCGGAATCTGTATTGAAATAATACATCGGATCATAACCGCCATGGTTTTCGTAGTTGATAACTTCATCAGAAGACAGACCAAAGATAAATGCATTTTCTTCGCCTACTTCTTCTACGATTTCCACATTTGCACCGTCCATTGTACCAATTGTAACTGCACCGTTCAGCATGAACTTCATGTTACCTGTACCGGATGCTTCTTTACTTGCTGTAGAAATCTGTTCCGATACGTCTGCTGCTGCAAAGATCATCTCTGCGTTGGACACACGGTAGTTTTCAATAAATACAACTTTCAGTTTGCCGTTGATGGATGCATCATTATTGATTACATCTGCAACTGCATTGATCAGTTTGATTGTCTGTTTTGCACGTCTATAACCAGCTGCTGCTTTTGCACCGAAAATAAAGGTTCTTGGATAGAAATCCATTTCCGGATGTTCTTTGATCTGGTTGTACAGATACATAACATGCAGAATGTTCATCAGCTGACGTTTGTATTCATGGAGACGTTTTACCTGTACATCAAAGATAGAATTCGGATTTACTTCAATACCATTGTGCTCCAGAATGTATTTTGCAAGACGTACTTTATTCTGGTATTTGATATTCATGAATTCCTGCTGTGCTTTCTGATCATCTGCATAAACTTTCAGTTTGGAAAGCTGTTTAAGGTCTGTAATCCATTTATCTCCGATATGATCGGTGATCCAGTCTGCCAGAAGCGGGTTTGCATGAAGCAGGAAACGTCTCTGTGTAATACCGTTTGTCTTATTGTTGAATTTCTCCGGATACATTTCGTAGAAATCTCTCAGTTCCTGTTTCTTCAGGATATCTGTATGGAGTCTTGCAACACCGTTCACAGAGTAACCGCCTGCGATTGCCAGATGGGCCATCTTAACCTGTCCATCATAGATGATCGCCATCTTGCGGATTTTTTCCTGATTTCCAGGATATTTTGCAGAGATTTCAGCAATAAATCTGCGGTTGATTTCTTCAATAATCTGATATACACGCGGAAGCAGTTTGGAAAACAGTTCAATCGGCCATTTTTCCAGAGCTTCTGCCATAATTGTATGGTTTGTATATGCACAGGTATGGGTAGTGATTTCCCATGCTTCTTCCCATGTCATGTCTTCCTCATCCAGAAGAATACGCATTAACTCTGCAACTGTCATAGTTGGATGTGTATCGTTCAGCTGGAAAGTTACTTTCTTTGGCAGATCACGTAAATCATTGTGTTTTTTCTTAAATTTGGCAATTGCAGACTGAATACTTGCAGAAATAAAGAAGTACTGCTGTTTCAGACGAAGCTCTTTACCTGCATAATGATTATCATTCGGATAAAGAACATCACAAATATTCTTTGCCAGTGTTTCCTGTTCTACCGCTTTTCTGTATTCACCTTTGTCAAATTCATCCAGCTGGAATTCGCTGACTGGCTGTGCATCCCAGATACGCAGAGTATTTACGATTTTATTGTTATATCCTACGATTGGCATATCATATGGAATAGCCAGAACAGACTGGTAACCTTCCTGAACGAAATGGTTTCTTCCTGTTGCAGGATCATATTTTACGCTTACATAACCGCCGAATTTTATTTCTTTTGCATATTCCGGACGACGCAGTTCAAACGGATATCCGTTTTTCAGCCAGTTATCCGGTACTTCTATCTGATATCCATTTTCAATTTTCTGTTTGAACAGACCATAATGATAACGAATACCGCATCCATATGCGCAATATCCTAATGTTGCCAGAGAATCCAGGAAACATGCTGCCAGTCTTCCCAGACCTCCGTTTCCAAGAGCCGGGTCTGGCTCCTGATCTTCGATCACGTTCAGATCAAATCCCAGTTCATCCAGCGCTTCTTTTACTTCGTTATAAGCACACAGGTTGATCAGATTGTTTCCTAATGCACGTCCCATAAGGAATTCCATGGAAAGGTAATATACAATCTTAGGATCATCCTTTTCATACTGTTTCTGTGTTAATAACCAGTTGTCAATCACTACATCTTTCACTGCAAGAGAAACTGCCTGGAACACCTGTTCCTGAGTTGCCTCGTCAATGGTTTTTCTGTAAAGCATTTTTACGTTTTCTTTGACGCTTTTCTTGAATTCTTCCTTCTTGAAATGACAATCTAACATATCTTCCTCCTCTAATTAACTGCGTAAAACAGATTTATCTGGATACCTTTTCCACTCCTAAAATTACATTTTCAGAGTTGATTTTCCATTCTTTTACATATCCTTCTGTTTTATCATACACAACTGCTTCTGCTAAAACTTCAGATTTAATCTGTTCTTCGTGAGCACGGAAAATGCCTTCAATCACCTGATTGTTGCTCAGGTAAATTCTAATCTTGTCCATTACTTCGAATCCGGCTTCTTTACGCATTGTCTGTACTTTGCTGATGATTTCTCTTACATACCCCTCTTCGATTAATTCCGGAGTCAGGTTTGTGTCAAGTACAACCGTGATGTCATTGTCTGATTCAGAAACATAACCTTCCATCTGGGCGGTGTCAATAAGTAAATCACTCTCTAATAATACAATCTCTTCCCCGTTTATGTCAAGTTTCAGCTGACCGGATATTTTTATTTCATCCATTGCTCTATTTCCATCAAGTTCTGTAAGAGCATTTTTAATTGCATTTAAGTGCTTTCCGTATTTTGGTCCTACGGTACGAAGCTGCGGTTTAAAGCTGTAAGATGTAAAGTCTCTTACATCATCCGTAAATGCCATTTCCTTTACATTTAACTCATCAATAATGATATCTTTATAGAAATCAGAGAGCGTAAATGCGGATTTTATAAACATCTTTCCAATCGGCTGACGGTTCTTGATATTTGCTGCATTTCTGCAGGCGCGTCCCATTACTACGATCTCCAGAAGATCCTTCATATCTTCTTCCAGTTTATTGTCGATCCATGCTTCATTTGCAACAGGGAAGTCACACAGATGAATACTTTCCAGAGCTTCTTTATCAATGCTTCTTACAAGATTCTGATAAATATCTTCTGTCATAAACGGAATCATCGGAGCAGCCAGTTTTGCAACAGTTACCAGTGCGGTATACAGGGTCATATAAGCATTGATCTTATCCTGTTCCATTCCTTTTGCCCAGAAACGTTCGCGGCTTCTGCGCACATACCAGTTACTCATATCGTCCACAAATTCCTGAAGAGCACGGGCAGTTTCCGGAATCTTATAATTTTCCAGATCCTGATCCACAGTCTTAATCAGGGTATTTAATTTTGACAGGAGCCATTTATCCATAACCGGAAGTTTATCGTATTCCAGTTCATATTTTGTAGCATCAAATTCGTCAATATTTGCATATAATACAAAGAACGCATAGGTATTCCACAGAGTACCCATAAATTTACGTTGACCTTCCTGAACCGCTTTTCCATGGAAACGATTTGGCAGCCATGGTGCACTGTTTACATAGAAATACCAGCGGATCGCATCTGCTCCATAGGTTTCCAGAGCCTGGAACGGATCTACTGCATTTCCTTTTGATTTACTCATCTTCTGTCCATTTTCATCCTGCACATGTCCAAGAACAATAACATTTTCATATGGAGCCTTATTAAAGAGCAGGGTAGACTCTGCCAGAAGAGAATAGAACCATCCTCTCGTCTGATCAACAGCCTCTGAAATGAACTGTGCAGGGAACTGTTTTTCGAACAATTCTTTATTTTCAAATGGATAATGATGCTGTGCAAATGGCATTGCACCAGAATCAAACCAGCAGTCAATTACTTCCGGAACACGATGCATAGGCTTACCGCAAACCGGACAAGTCAGGGTAATTTCATCAATATATGGGCGATGCAATTCCACAGTTTTTGCCTTTTCATCACCGCTCATTTCAAAGAGTTCTTCTCTGCTTCCGATCGAATGCATATGTCCGCATTCACATTCCCAGATGTTCAGAGGTGTTCCCCAGTAACGGTTTCTGGAAATACCCCAGTCCTGCACATTCTCCAGCCAATCTCCAAAACGGCCTTTTCCAATGCTTTCCGGGATCCAGTTAATCGTGTTATTGTTACGAATCAGATCATCTTTGACTGCTGTCATTTTAATAAACCAGGACTCACGTGCATAGTAGATAAGCGGTGTGTCACAACGCCAGCAATGCGGATAATCATGCTCAAATTTCGGAGCATCAAAGAGCAGGCCTTTTGCTTCCAGATCCTTTAATACTTCCGGATCTGCGCTCTTTACATTTGCATCCTTTTCCATTTCTGCTTTGGATGGTTTTGCACGCATTCCCGCAAAAGGTGTTTCTGCTGTCATACATCCTTTTTCATCTACGAATTTAACCAGAGGAAGGTCATATTCACGTCCTACACGGGCATCATCTTCACCAAATGCCGGTGCAATATGAACGATACCAGTACCATCTGACATTGTAACGTAATCATCACAGATTACATAATGTGCTTTTTTATGCTGTTTTTCTGCTTCTTTCGCAGCACATTCATAAAGAGCCACATATTCTTTTCTTTCCAGATCTGTTCCCTTGAAAGTTTCCAGAACTTCGTATGCAGGCTTATCATCTTCTGCCAGTTTTCCAAGTACTTTATCCAGAAGTGCTTCTGCCATATAATACACATAACCGTCCGCTGCTTTTACTTTGCAGTAAATATCAGAAGGGTTTACACATAATGCCACATTCGATGGTAAAGTCCAAGGTGTCGTTGTCCATGCCAGGAAATATGCATCCTCTCCCACCACTTTAAAACGTACAACTGCTGAACGTTCTTTTACTGTTTTATAACCCTGTGCCACTTCCTGAGAAGAAAGTGGGGTACCACAGCGAGGACAATAAGGAACAATTTTGAATCCTTTATACAGAAGTTTTTTCTCCCAGATCTGTTTCAGGGCCCACCATTCTGACTCAATATAGTCATCATGATATGTGACATATGGATTCTCCATATCTGCCCAGAAACCTACGGTTGAGGAGAAATCTTCCCACATTCCTTTATATTTCCATACACTTTCTTTACACTGCTGAATAAAAGGTTCCATACCATATTCTTCAATCTGTTCCTTTCCATCCAGTCCCAGTTTCTTTTCTACTTCCAGTTCTACCGGAAGTCCATGGGTATCCCATCCGGCTTTTCTCGGCACCATATAGCCTTTCATTGTACGGTATCTTGGAATCATATCCTTGATTACACGAGTAAGCACATGGCCAATATGTGGTTTTCCATTTGCAGTCGGAGGTCCGTCATAGAAGGTATAAGTTTCTCCTTCTTTTCTGTGCTCCATACTTTTCTTAAAGATCTGATTGTCTTCCCAGAACTTCTCAATATTCTTTTCTCTTTCCACAAAATTCATATTTGTGGGGACTTTCTGATACATAAAACTTCTCCTTTCTCTCATGCAATGAACATTCGGAATTTTTATGATATAGGAAATCACAATTTCCTATATCATAAAAAAGCCCTCATCCTGCAACAGGACGAGAGCCTTGACTATCGTTTTAACCACCTCTTACACATACCAACATACGTGTTCCCTATAACGGAGGAAAGCCGGCATCCCTTACTCATTTTCAGGCAGCAACTCAAGAGTGATTTTCTTTTGTTCCTACTTGCACCGGGCTTCCACCTTCCCCGGCTCGCTGTACCTTTTGGCAACAAAATACTGTCTCTGTCATAGTTTTTTCATATTTTTTATATCAGAGTTCATTATAAATAGGCACATAAGGAAATGTCAAGGGGTAGGGGAGAATTTCTGTATTTTGTCCAATATTTTCAGGAGAGATTCGGCACCTTTTCCCAAAATACGCACAGCCACGTCACCGCTGGTGATTCTGGTTACTCCACCTTCTATATCAGAGATTCTGTCAATCAGTTCCCGCACTTCTGTTATCCATTTTTCCGATTTTTCTATATTGAAAAACACCAGATTTGCAAGATGTGTATATCCTTCATACATTCCAATCCCCTCCATATAAAAATCAAGAGGTTCATATCTGGTATTATCCCGATAAATCAACTGTCCCTTTTTACAAACAGACACTTGGTTATGATACATGCGATAGGCAAATCGTTCTTTGCATGCCGCACGTCCACAGGATAATATTTCCTGAAAAAGGAAGTGAGAAGTATCATCTGCCAGATCGACTTCCAGATCGTTCTCAAAGGCAGAATCTTTAAAAGGGATTGTCGGGAGTGGTGCATACTTCAAAAAAGCATTTTTCTCAACCTGAATCTTTGTATGTCTTCTTGCTTTTCCCTCTTTCATTTTATGAATTTTTTCATATGCCTGAGAAAGATATTCCATCTGCGTTCCTTCTTTAATATGAAGAGAAAATTCCTGAACATCTCCTTCCATAATACCTGCTGATGCAGAAAGCACCATTACCTGCATATAATCCGGTCTGGGATAAAAAGGCTGCATGATTTTAAATGGTGCCGTAAAATACAAATCACTTAAAATTACCTTTCCGTCCCGATATTCTGTTTCTAGTTTTACTTCCGAAATTCTTCCAAATTTATTCTCTGCGTCCACTTTTTAACATCCTTCCAGAAGCACATTTGTTTTTATCCACTGGATCACTTGATCAGTTCCGTCAAAATCACGAATATTCGTAAATAAATATGGCCTGTCTCCACGCATTTTTTTCGAATCCCGATCCATTACCGAAAGATCTGCTCCTACATAAGGAGCCAGATCAATCTTATTAATCACAAGAAGATCTGATTTTGTGATTCCCGGTCCTCCTTTTCGTGGAATCTTATCTCCTTCTGCCACATCAATAACAAAAATTGTTGCATCTACCAGTTCGGGGCTAAATGTAGCAGAAAGATTATCTCCACCACTTTCAATAAACAAAATTTGAATATCAGGAAATTTCTCCATCATTTCTTCCACCGCTTCCAGATTCATAGATGCATCCTCACGAATAGCCGTATGAGGGCATCCACCAGTCTCCACACCGATAATCCGTTCTCGTGGCAATACAGAATTTTTACAGAGGAATTCTGCATCTTCTTTTGTATAAATATCGTTCGTGATAACACCAATACTATATTGCGATGCCATTTGTCTGGTCAGACATTCAATCAACGCAGTCTTTCCGGATCCTACCGGACCTGCCACTCCAATTTTAACATACGACATATTCTTATCCTCTTTTCTAAAAATGATTCTCACGACATATAAATGCGTGAATAAAACCCTTCATGCTGGATACATCTGAGATCAAAACCAGGGCTTGATAAGCCCAGCATATCTTCCGAAAGTTTCATCACCTGCTCCAATAATTCTTTCATAAGATCATAAGTTCCTATCAAAAGCTGCTGTCCCACCGACTGACTTAATGGAATGGTTTTTACACAGTTTGTAACCATTGCCGAAGTCTGTGCATATATATAATGTTCCAGACAATCACTGACAGAAATTCCCACAGCAGCACAGAAAATCCCGTAAACAGTAGCATGATGCATACTTTTTCCTTTTTGGGACTGCACATACTTTTCAAAAACAGGACTTTCATACTGAATTTTCAATCCTGATACAGTCTTTACAAAACGGGAACCCAGTTTTTTACTGGCTTCTCTGATCTCTCTGGGTGTTTTTCCTGCCTCAACAAGATTTTCCAGTTCCTGAAGTTGATTCAGATTTCCTGATTTGGCATATTCCCATGCAAGGCGTACATTCAGAAGTTCATTGTAACAAAAATTATAACGCAGTTTCTTATGAATAAACTCTGACGCACTATTCAAATCCTTTACAATTCCTTTCTGAATATATGTTTCAAGACCATAAGAATGAGAATAGCCGCCGATCGGAAACAGGGCATCATTCACCTGCAGTAATAAAAATTTTTCATTTCTGACCATGTTTCTGTTTCCTCCATACTGTTTTGCTTTAATGGGTATGAGAATGCACAGAAGCAGAAATCCGTCTGTCAAAATCTAATGGGATATCTCTCACCTCAGTCGTCACACCATGAAGTTTATTTAACATTACACACATTGGTTCATTATATGGAGTGATAAAAGTGCCTGCTTCTTCTCCCCAAAATAGCGGAGCATGACGATTTCCGATTTCATAACATACCTTCGCCGTCATATGCGGGTGATTTTTATCAATTCGGACAACAATTGCCCTGCAGGGAGGGATATTTACGGCAAAAACCGTATCCCCTTCCACTGCAAGTACATCATCCTGTTTTAATCCACGCGTCAGAATCGAATCGTCCATACGAATTCCTATCTCAATACCGCTGCTGCTTGTTTTTCTATGAAGTTTTTTAAAAGCTTCATCCCATTGAATATCTACATAATCTACTTTTTTTCCAAAAAACTTCTCATCCTTTGCGTTTCCCAGGATTTTCTCACAAATCATAGTTTCTCCTTTTACCACTTGCCAATCATCATCAACACGCCAGGAATCCAGGCCGTTGCCACGCCTTCAAAAACCTGGAGTGCAGGTACCAGTTTGCCAAGTTTTTTCCCTAAAATATCTTCTACAAATGCAGTTCCCCAAAGGATTGCCCAGAGATACCAGATTACTGCCCAGCGAATATCCGGCACAATTCCAAGAGATGGAATTCCCACAAATCCTTCCAAAGTTCCAAAAATAACTGCATTAATTGCAACAAATGTAGAAAACCAGGCAAATGGAATTCCACTCAAACCAAAAATATTATTGACTGCAACAAAAAGATAGGTAAAGCAGAATAAAAGTCCGGTTCCTGCAGCATAGTAGTTTCCCTGTACCAGATTTACGAAATTAATAAATAAAGACAGTCCGCCTGTAAAAATGTTCATAATTGCTGCCGACTTTCCGTCTACTTTATAGAAATTGCAGATTCCATTATTAATCAGTACAATTCCCACAAATAACAAACAAACTCCTAACATGGCACCCTCCTTTAGAATAAGCTGTATAACTGTGTCAACGGAAGCTTCTTAGCCGGTTTTGAAGTAATACTTTCACCATCTGCTTTTACTTCATATGTCTCCGGATCCACTGTAATCTCCGGCGTTTTATCATTGAATACCATATCTTTTTTACCGATATTGCGGCAATTTTCCACTGGAACCACAGTCTTTTCAAGACCATATTTTTCTTTCACATGTCCTTCCATAGCAGCTTTTGATACAAAAGTAAGACAAGATGCATATTTTGCTTTTCCATGGGCTGCAAACATTGGCTGATAAAGTACCGGCTGTGTAGTCGGAATCGAAGCATTGGCATCTCCCATTTTCGAAGCAATGATCATGCCGCCTTTAATAACCATATCCGGTTTCACTCCAAAAAAGGCCGGATTCCACAGTACCAGATCCGCAAATTTTCCAGCTTCCACAGAACCTACATATTTGGAAATTCCATGTGTAATTGCCGGATTAATTGTATACTTGGAAATATATCTTTTCGCACGGAAATTATCATTTCCATGTCCTTCATCTTCCGGAAGCGGTCCTCTCTCTTCTTTCATCTTACTTGCTGTCTGCCAGGTACGGGTAATAACTTCTCCAATACGTCCCATAGCCTGAGAATCGGAGCTCATCATACTGAATACACCCATGTCGTGAAGCACATCTTCTGCTGCAATGGTTTCCGGACGGATACGGGAATCAGCAAAGGCTACATCCTCCGGAATCTTTTTGTCCAGATGATGACAAACCATTAACATGTCCAAATGCTCATCCAATGTATTCACTGTAAATGGCATAGTCGGGTTGGTAGAAGAAGGAAGAATATTCGGAGTGGCTGCTGCCTTGATAATATCGGGTGCATGACCACCACCTGCGCCTTCTGTATGATAAGTATGAATGGTTCTTCCAGCAATGGCATGGATGGTGTCTTCCACACAACCACCTTCATTCAATGTATCTGTATGAATAGCAACCTGCACATCATATTCATCTGCCACATTCAGACAATGGTCAATAACAGCCGGAGTAGAACCCCAATCCTCATGAATTTTCAGCCCCATAGCTCCTGCCTTTACCTGCTCGATTAATGGTCTCTCATCTGAACAGTTTCCTTTCCCAAGAAATCCCAGATTCATGGGATATTCTTCTGCTGCTTTCAACATCATTTCCATATTCCATGGTCCCGGTGTACAGGTCGTTGCATTGGTTCCATCTGCAGGACCGGTACCTCCGCCAATCATTGTAGTAACACCAGAATACAGAGCACAATCAATCTGCTGCGGACAGATAAAATGAATATGCGTATCAATTCCACCGGCTGTAACAATCAACCCTTCACCGGCAAGGGCTTCTGTAGATGCTCCTACTGTCATTCCCGGTGTGACACCGTCCATCACGCTTGGATTTCCTGCTTTTCCAATTCCTTTGATTTTTCCATCTTTAATACCAATATCTGCTTTTACAATACCTGTATAATCCAAAATCAAAGCATTTGTAATGACCAGGTCCAGATCCCCATCTGCACTTTTAGTTTTTACAGACTGACCCATACCATCACGAATTGTCTTTCCTCCGCCAAACTTAATCTCATCTCCATAAGTCGTATAGTCTTTTTCCACTTCAATTATAATATCTGTATCTGCAAGACGAACTTTATCCCCTGTCGTAGGGCCGTACATCATAGCATATTTTTCTCCTGAAATTTTTACGCTCATTAGTCTCCTCCTTGATCGGTAAGAATTATTTCTCCATAAATCCTCTGATTCTGGCATTTTCCAGTGCAGCCTCTTTATTAACCTCAGAAATCTGTGCACAGGTAAGATCATTTAATCCGAACACTCTCTTTGTACCGCCGATTGCTGTAAGCGGTACTTCTTTTTCTTCTCCTGGTTCAAATCTTACGGAAGTTCCGGATGGGATATCGAGATGATATCCATACGCCTTTTCCCTGTCGAATTTCAGATAACGGTTTACCTCAAAAAAATGAAAATGAGAACCTACCTGAATTGGACGATCACCTGTATTTGCGACTGATACATGAACAGATGGTTTTCCTTCATTTAATATAATTTCTCTTTCCAATGGAATGATTTCACCGATTTTCATGTTTTCTGCCTCCTTTACTGAATAGGGTTATGTACTGTCACAAGCTTTGTTCCATCCGGAAAAGTGGCCTCTACCTGTACTTCGTGTACCATATCTGCAACACCTTCCATAACATCTGCTTTTGTCAGCATTTTTGTTCCAAGCTGCATCAGTTCCACAACATTTTTTCCATCTCTTGCCAGCTCCAGAAGTTCTGAACTGATGTATGCAACTGCCTCCACATAATTTAATTTCACGCCTCTTTCTTTTCTTTCTTTTGCCAGATTTCCAGCCATATGAAGCATGAGTTTTTCCTGTTCTTTCGGATTTAAACGCATTTTTTTCCTCCTTTACATACAAAAAAACAGGCAAAGACGCATTTCGACATCTTTGCCTGTTATCTCTTAAGAATATGGGATATTATAACATCTATCTATTCTCTTTGTCAAACACTTTATCTCATTATAAGAACTTAAAGAAAACCTTATTTTCTAAGCCTTGTATGAACCTTTCAAATCCCTTATAATAATAAAATACAATGAAATTTCATTCTATTAACAAGAAAGAACTGAGGAAGATCGTGAAAAAATTAAACTTATGGATAAAAGCAGTTGCCGTATCCTTCTGCCTGCTTACAGGTCTTTGTCCAATTCCTGTATCTGCTGCGGAAGAAAAAACAGATCCAAACGCGCCTCCGGAAAGCTACACCTGGGAAATCCAGTCGGATTCCTGGCCTTCCTGGCCCGAAGGACCAAAGGTAGTTGCAGAAACAGCGATAGTAATGGATATGGATTCCGGACAGATTCTCTATGCAAAAGGAATCGATGAAAAACGGTATCCTGCAAGTACCACAAAAATCATGACTGCATGGATTGCTCTTGAAAACAGCTCTCTGTCTGAAGAAGTGACGTTTACAGCCGAAGCAGTAAACAGTATTGAACCACAGAGCACACACATCGGAATCAAACCGGGAGAAATTCTGACTATGGAGCAGAGCCTCTATGCCGTACTTCTTGCATCTGCTAATGAAGTATCCAATGGAGTGGCTGAACATGTAGGTGGTTCCATCTCCGAATTTGTAGACATGATGAACGCCAAAGCTGCTTCTCTTGGATGTGTAAACACACAGTTTGCCAATCCCAGTGGTCTCCATGACGACAATCATTACACTACGGCAAGAGATCTGGCTATTATAACTTCTGCTGCTTACAAAAACAAAATCTTTCGGGATATCATCAAAACAGAATATTATATCGAACCAACTACTAATATCACAAATGAAGAACGCTGGCTGAATAACCATCATAAAATGCTGGTTCCCGGTAATCGTCATTATGAAGGATGTACAGGAGGAAAAACCGGATATACTACCGATGCAGGAAATACCCTTGTAACCTGTGCCAACAGAAATGGAATAAACCTTGTTGCCGTTGTATTAGCTGATACACTTGCAGATCAATACACCGATACGGCCGCACTTCTGGATTACGGTTTTAACAATTTCCATAAAGAAAAGCTGTCTGACGGTTCATCGAATACCGTTGTACACGCACTTCCTTATGAGCAATATCTTCTTCATATTCAAAATCCTGAATTTCTTACTTGTGTGGAAAAAGGTGGTTGTATTTTGCTCCCAAATACGATTGATACAGATGCGCTTACATGCAACCGCAAAACAGAAGGAAATTCTATCTGTACCGATTATTATCTGAAGGATCAGTATCTGATAACAAAGACCATAAAAATACTTCCTTCCAAATCTTTACAGTTAGCCCGATATCCCCATGTTGCCACTTCTGAATCTGTGGAAGACACAACTACAAAAGAACCGGAACCGATTTCTGTTCCTGATTCTCCTGTCAGGGAAGAAAATTCGGACAATATTTTCAAGAATCTTATTCTTAATTTCTTTTCTCTTCCATCCTGGAAACAGATTGCTTTTGTTTTTATGACAGGGGCAACACTTTTCTATATCATACTGATTATTTTTAAAATCAAAAAATATCAAAAAAAGAGGCGTAAAAAAAGACATCATGATTGATGTCTTTTTTCACGTCTTTTCTTTCTCAACAAATCTCGTCTTTCCTTCACCAGTTCTGCTTCCTGATCATTAATTTTCTTAATGGTCTTAATTACATAATAATTTCCTTCATCCGTTTTCTTTAAACGGATTTTCCCTCTGAGATACCCATGTTCCGGACAAACTGCAAGACAAATATGGATTTTTGAATTCAAAGAAAACCAACGTATTTTCTTCCTGGCTGTCTTACCACACAGAAAGCATCGGGTACTCACGACTTCTCTGTCCTTCGTGGCTTCTTCTTTTGAAGAAAATTCTCTGGAAATATATTTGGAATATCGTTCAAATACTACTTTGATTTCTTCTTTTTTCGATTTCGGATTCTGATAGCAATCAATGGAATAATTTTTTGTAATTACCTCCATCGGCAGACTGGCAAAAATCTGAGCTGTATACCAGGCATCATGAAGAGCCCTGTGAAAACATTCCTCTTTCTTCATCTGCAGATAATCGATGGCATATTCCAGAGAACGGCTACTCTTGTTTCCCTCATATTCAATTCCGAAAATTTTCTGTACATCATAATAAAAAACAGGTCCCTTAAGCAAATGAGAAAGTTTATAATATTTCATATTTCTCTGAAGCTCCACAAGATCTGCCTGTCCCCATGTACAGAACATTACATCCTCTCCACACCAACACAGAAATTTACGCACTGCTTTTGAAAAAGGAATCCCCTCTTCCAGAGTTTCTTGATCTATATTTAAGATCTCTTTTGTCCGAAAATGCAGCCTGTGATAAACCGTCGGTCGGATAACCTGCTGAAATCTTTCAATTTCCTTGCGTTCTTCATTGAGCTTTACGGCACCGATTTCAATAATCTCAAATGGAATCTTCTTATTTTCTCTTTCCTTTCCATATGGACACTGATTCCATTCCAGATCAAATACAATATAGTTCATACGCATTCTATCCTAAAACTTTAATATTTCAAATGACTTCTCCAAAGTATCACTGTATTAGATTTTACCATGAAGCACTCTCTCATGCAACTGCAATATAAAAGGAGATTCGCATGTACGTACGAATCTCCTTCTATCTTTGCTCTTACTTTTGCTCCATTTCTGCAATCTGAGCTACCGGTTCTGACAGAATCTTCATAAATTCCTCTCCTGTAATGGTTTCATTTTCATAAAGGAATTTTGCCAGCTCATGCAGTTTGCCTATATTATCTTCCAGTATTTTATACGCCTTTTCATGTTGTTGTTTTACCAGTTCCACTACTTTCTTATCAATCAGTGTCTGGGTTTCAAAAGAACAGGATAAAGAAGTATCACCGCCAAGGTACTGGTTCTGCACATTTTCCATAGCTACCATGTCAAATTCATCACTCATACCGAAACGTGTGATCATACCTCTGGCCAGCTTGGTAGCCTGCTCAATATCGTTAGAAGCTCCGGTAGTTATGGAATGGAAGATCAGCTCTTCCGCAGCACGCCCTCCGGTAAAGGTGGCAATTTTATTCTCCAGTTCTTCCTTTGACATAAGGAAATGTTCCCCATCTTCCACCTGCATGGTATAGCCAAGAGCACCGGATGTTCTTGGGATGATTGTGATTTTATGAACCGGAGCAGAATTTGTCTGCATAGCAGCCACCAGCGCATGTCCGATTTCATGATAGGATACAATCAGCTTTTCCTTTTCGGAGAGCACTCGGCTCTTCTTCTGATATCCTGCAATAACGACTTCTATACTTTCTTCCATATCTGCCTGTGTGGCAAATTTTCTTCTGTCTCTGACTGCACGAAGTGCAGCTTCATTTACAATATTGGCAAGTTCCGCGCCGGACGCACCGGATGCTGCCTTTGCAATTTCATGGAAATTCACGTTATCTGCAATCTTGATCTTCTTTGCATGGACTTTCAAAATCTCTTCACGTCCCTGAAGATCCGGCAATTCTACCGGGATTCTACGGTCAAAACGACCGGGACGAAGCAGTGCCGGATCAAGAGAATCCGGACGGTTGGTAGCAGCCAGAATCACTACACCTTTGGATCCATCAAAACCATCCATTTCTGTCAGAAGCTGATTCAGCGTCTGCTCACGCTCATCATTTCCGCTGATATTTCCATCACGCTTTTTACCTATAGTATCGATTTCATCAATGAATACAATACAAGGAGCTTTTTCATTGGCCTGTTTAAAAAGATCACGTACTTTAGCAGCACCCATACCTACAAACATTTCGACAAATTCCGAACCGGAAATCGAAAAGAAGGGTACATCAGCTTCACCTGCAACTGCTTTTGCCAGCAAGGTCTTACCAGTTCCCGGAGGGCCTACCAGAAGAGCTCCCTTCGGCATAGAAGCACCAATTTCTTTATATTTTTCCGGGTTATGCAGATAATCCACAATTTCCGTCAGAAGTTCTTTGGCTTCATCTTCTCCTGCTACATCTGAGAATTTGATTCCTGTAGAGGATTTTACATAAATTTTGGCATTGCTCTTTCCGAAAGACATGGCTCCCGGACCTCCGCCCATTCCTTTCATCATCTTTTTGCTGAGCCAGTTTCCTACAAATACAAAAATAAGAATCGGCACAACATACATCAAAAGCAGACTGATGATAGGAGAAGTCTTCTCCGGAATCTCCTCCGAAAATATTACATTTGCTTTCTGAAGACGTTCTACTTCCTGCAGGTCATTAATACGTCCTGTCTTATAGACCTGTGTCCTGTCTCCTTCTTTGACACTGTAATAAATGACATCATCTTCCAGATTGACTTCATCAATCTGTCCTCCTTCCAGACGATCCAGAAATTCATTGTACGTGGATTGTTTAATACTCCGTTCCATAATACCTGGAACCAGAAGTGTATTTAATAACAGCAGTACCACGATTACAGCAGCATAGTAAAACATAATTGGTTTTTTGGGTTTGTTGTCTTTAATTTCCATATTTTTCTCCTCCGGAAATTTTTTCTTCCGTTCCTGCTATTTAGTATGCTCCTTTTGGATAAAATTTACAATTAACAATTCCTGTTAATTCTCTTAAAAAAATATGAAACTTTTACTGATCATCTCCGGTAAGTCTGAGAATTGCCCGGATTTCTTCCACATCCATATCAAGAAAGGCAGAAAGTTCCTCTGCACTGTATTTATCCTCATCTCCATCCAGAAGTTCTTTTATTTTCTGTTCCAGATTTCTTACTTTTTCTACCAGGATATCATCGCTTTGTTTCTGACCGGTCTGTTCCTCCAGCATAAACAAAATAGCATTCCGGATTTCTCCTGAAAGGAAAGCTTCTATATCCTGAGCCTCTTCAAGATTTTCAAGAGCCATCATAAGCCCCATATTTCCTTCTGCTATCATATCTCCGATAAATACTTCCCCTGTATGCAGCTCCTTCGCAATTTCCATTACTTCTTTCATATACAACTCGGCAAGACGTTTTTTACTTTTAGTTTCTCCCTTGCAGGCCTGTTCCAGAAGAAGGCTCCGTTCCCCTTCTGCCTCTTTTGTAATCTGTTCCAGTGCATCCAGATACTCTTCCAGATATTCCTGCTCTTCCTGTGAATATACCTGTGTCTGCTTAGAAGAAGTTTTGTTTCCATCCTCCTCTATCTCCGGTACAGGAGATGCTACCCTATGTCCCTCTATATGAATCCCTTGAACGGCCAGATAATCATATACCTTCTGAATCTGTGTATCGTTCAGTCCGTCTTCTTCAAAAAAATCTTCTACTACTTTTTTATTTATATGCTTTCCGTTGTTCAGAGCCAGCTTCTGAATATCCTGAAGTTTCTGCTGAAATACCTTTATTTCCATCTCTTTTCTCCTCGTTTTTTTCTTTCATAATACATCCAAAATTGTCAAAAGTAAAGAAGACTGGGAGACGGGTACCTGGCCACCGCATGCGATGGCCAGGTACCCGTCCCCCAGTCTTCCCGTTTTTAAAGTTTTTCCAAAAGCATTTTATTCACAGATGCAGGATTTGCTTTTCCTTTCATCTGTTTCATAACCTGTCCTACAAGGAATCCCAGAACTTTCGTCTTTCCGCTGTGATATTCCTCCACTGTCTTTGGATTCTCTGCAAGAACTTTATCTACAACTGTTTCCAGCATACCGGTATCTTCTACCGTTTTCAGTCCATTTGCTTCAATATATGCACAAGGTTCCACATCTTCATCAAAGATTTTCTCAAATACTTTCTTTGCATTCTGGTTATTTACTTCCCCTTTTTCTACTGCTGCAATCAGATCTGCCAGATGTTTCGGTGTAAACTGGAGTTCTTCCGCATCCATTCCTCTTTCTTTCAGAAGTCGGAATGTCTCACCGATAAACCAGTTTGCGGCTTTTTTGGGATTTTTACTCTCTTTTGCTGTCTCTTCAAACAAATCTGCCATATGTTTCGACTGTGTAATGAGAGACGCATCATAAGCAGACAGCCCGTATTCTTTTTCGTAACGTGCCGCTTTTTCTTCCTGCATTTCCGGTTGCTGCTCCTCTATGCGGTCAATCCACTCCTGGCTGATAAATACAGGCGGAAGATCCGGATCCGGAAAATAACGATAATCCTTTGCATCTTCTTTGGATCGCATAGCATAAGAATATTCTTTATTATCGTCCCATCTTCTTGTCTCCTGAAGAACTTCTTTTCCTTCTTCCAACAGTTCAATCTGTCGCTCTCTTTCTCCTTCAATGGCACGGGCAATTGCTTTGAAAGAGTTCAGATTCTTCATTTCTGTTCTGGTACCGAATTTTTCGCTTCCTACTTCCCGCACAGACAGGTTTACATCGGCACGCATGGAGCCTTCCTGAAGCTTACAGTCCGATACGCCAAGATATTGGCAAATCATCCGCAATTTTTCCAAATATGCAATGACTTCTTCCGCATTTCTCATATCCGGTTCAGAAACGATTTCCACAAGGGGAACACCACTTCGGTTATAATCTACCAGAGAACAGTCTTCCCATTCATCATGAATCAGCTTACCTGCATCTTCTTCCATATGCATTTCATGAATTCGAATCTTCTTGCTCCCTGCTGCTGTCTCAATTTCCAGAAAACCATCATAACAAATTGGCAGATATAACTGAGAAATCTGATAGTTCTGCGGATTATCCGGATAAAAATAGTTCTTTCTATCGAATTTACAGGTTCTGTTTACCTGACAGTTGGCTGCAAGCCCCAGAGCCAATGCATATTCCACCACCTGTTTATTCAGAACAGGCAGAGATCCCGGCATACCGGTACACACCGGACATGTATGTGTATTTGGTGCACCTCCGAATTTGGTGGAACATCCGCAGAAAATCTTTGTTGCTGTGGCAAGCTCCACATGAACTTCAAGACCGATCACGGTTTCGTACTGCTTTGCCATTATTTTCCCTCCTTCTTGTATGCCATTGGAAATTCTCCCCGAATCTGTTCATAAGCATAGGATGCCTGCAGAATTTTCTTTTCCTGGAAACAGTCTCCGATAAACTGAAGACCGATCGGCATTCCATTTCTGTCTTTTCCACAGGGAACACTGATTGCAGGAAGACCTGCCAGATTCACTCCTGCTGTATATACATCACTGAGATACATTTTCAGAGGATCCTGAAGGCTGCTTCCAACTTCCGGCGCAGTAGAGGGAGCCGCAGGCGCCAGAATCATATCGTATTTTACAAATGCATCATCAAAAGCTTTTTTAATCATGGCTTTTACTTTTAAAGCCTTCAGATAATACGCATCGTAATAACCGGAACTTAATACAAACGATCCAAGAAGAATTCTTCGTTTTACTTCTTCTCCAAATCCTTCTGCACGTGTCTTCTTATACATATCATGAAGACCTTCAAATTCTTTGGAACGGAATCCATATTTGACACCATCAAAACGTGCCAGGTTGGAACTTGCTTCTGCTGAAGCAATGATATAGTAAGCCGGAATCACATAATCCACCAGTCCAAGAGAGAAGAACTCCACAATGGCTCCGTTCTGACTCATAAGCTGCACGGCATCCACCAATGCTTTTTTCACATCTTCATCCAGGCCTTCTGAAAGATATTCTTTCGGAATACCGATTTTCACTCCCCGAAGATCCTTTTTCAGCGCGTCTGTAAAATTCAGATCTTTTCTCTGTACAGAAGTACTGTCTTTTGGATCGTATCCGGCAATCACTTCCAGAAGTGCCGCACAATCTTCCACATTTTTACCTACAGGACCGATCTGGTCAAGAGACGATGCATAGGCAATCAATCCGTATCGGGATACTGTGCCATAGGTTGGTTTCATACCGGTCACACCGCAATAAGAAGAAGGCTGACGGATCGAACCGCCTGTATCCGAACCAAGGGCTGCAAATGCTTCACCTGCTGCAACTGCCGCACAGGAGCCACCGGAAGAACCTCCCGGAACCTTATTGGTGTTCCATGGATTTCTTGTAATGCCGAATGCAGAAGTCTCTGTCGTACTTCCCATAGCAAATTCATCCATATTGGTTTTTCCTATAATCACCATTCCGGCCTGTTCCAGTTTTTTCACAGCTTCTGCATCATAAGTCGGCACAAAATTCTCCAATATTCTTGATGCACAGGTGGTCTTTCTTCCTGCTGTACAGATATTATCCTTTACTGCAACAGGAACACCCGCTAACGGACCTGTATATTTGCCGGACCGGATTCCGGCTTCCACTTCTTTTACTCTGTCATATATTTTCTTCTCATCTGTTTCCAGAAAAGCATGCACGGTACCGTCCGCTTTTTTTATCTGTTCCAGTGATATTTTTACTGCATCCTTTACGCCTGCCTCTCCCCGCTTAATCGCCCGGGCAAGATCAAGGGCACTTAAATCTTTCAAATCCATATGCTTTCCTCCTACTGTACAGTCTTTGGAACCTGATACTGTCCTTCTTTGCATCCGGGTGCATTTGCAAGCATTGCATCCCTGTCATCGTTGTTTGTCACCACATCTTCACGAAATACATTTCCTACGGAAAAAGTATGAGCAAGCGGTTCAATCCCCTCCGTATCCAGTTCATTTAATTTATCTACATAATCCAGCATTTCCTGCATTTTTTCCTTTGCTTTTTCCCGCTCCTCTTCTGTAAGAGCAAGTTTTGCCAGGATTTCTACATTTTCCATCACTGCGTCATCGATGATCTGCTTTGCCATCCGGTATTCTCCTTTCCAATTTCCATCATACCTGTGCGTCTTTTACGGCTCCAGACGTGTCATATCTCTTGGGAACAGACATGCCTCTCTTACATTTTCCTCTCCCAGAAGCTGCATGGTCAGACGTTCCAGTCCAATACCCAGTCCTCCGTGAGGCGGCATTCCGTATTTAAAAGTATCCAGATACTGGTCCATTCCTTCTGTACTCATTCCTCTTTTTTCAATTTTTTCAATCAGCTTATTGTAATCATGGATTCTCTGTCCGCCTGTGGTTATTTCCAGTCCTCTGAACAGAAGGTCAAAACTTAAAGTATAACGTTCATCGGCCGGATCATCCATTGCATACATCGGCCTTTTCTTTGAAGGATAATGAGTAACAAATACAAAATCTGAATCATATTCTTCTTTAAAATATCTTCCGATCAGTTCCTCTTCTTCCGGTTCCAGATCAAAGGGGTTTCTGATTTTTCTGTTATATTTCTCAGCTACCAGTTCCTTTGCCTCATCGAAGCGTACATAAGGAATTTTGTCCACTTTCGGAAGGGTAATTCCAAGAATCTTCAGTTCTTTTTCATATTTTGTTTCAAGCAGTTTCATTGTGTACTGTAAAAATCCTGTTTCCATTTCACAGATATCCAGAAAACTGTCTATATATCCCATTTCAAAATCAAGGCTTGTATATTCATTCAGATGTCTTCTTGTGTTATGTTTCTCTGCACGAAATACAGGACCTGTCTCAAATACCCGGTCAAACACACCTACCATCATCTGTTTGTAAAACTGTGGACTCTGTGCCAATACAGCCGGTGTATGGAAATAATTCAGTTTGAATACATTGGAACCACCTTCTGCTCCTTTTGCGCCGATTTTCGGTGTATGAATTTCCGTAAAGCCCTGTTCATAAAGATATTCACGGAATCCTCTGCAGATTGCTTCCTGGATTTTGAATCTTGCTCTTTCTTTTATATTTCTCAGGGAAACAGAACGCATATTCAGTTTTGTTTCCAGCGAAGTATTCAGTTTCCATTTATCGATTGCCAGAGGGAGCGGCTGTGCCGGTTGTGACAGAATCTCAATCTTTTCCAGACGGATTTCTTTTCCATGAGGTGCTCTTTCCTCATTTTTCACAGTACCTTCCACACAAATACATGCAGCCTCTTTCAGCTGTGAAACATCAAGATTGGTTTTTCCCTCTTCCCATACTGTCTGAAGGAGCCCATCTCTTTTTCTGAGAATCACAAATGCAATTTCTCCCATATTTCGGATACTGTGAATTGCTCCTTCTACAGTTACTGTTGTTCCTTCTTCCTGTTCCATAAATACGGGAAGTTCCATTGCTGTTTTTTCTTTTACGCCTGTCACAAATTCCATATCACATTCTCCTTAAAATTTATATAATATTCAAAATCAGAAATCCCGGGTTATCCAGAACCAAACCAGACACCCCGGGACAGATTTATTTCTTCTACATTTTTGCAATCCGTTCAACTGCTTTTACTGTATTTTCGTAAGTTCCAAAGGCTGACAACCGGAAATATCCTTCTCCATGAGCACCAAAACCACTTCCCGGAGTACCTACTACATTTGCTTCATGGAGCAGTTTATCAAAGAAATCCCATGAACTCATATGATCCGGAGTTTTCAACCATACATACGGGGCATTGATGCCGCCGGATACAGAATATCCTGCATTTTTCAGACCTTCATAAATCACGCTGGCATTTCTCATATAATAATCCACCTGTGCTTTCAGCTGTGCTTTTCCGGTCTCTGAATAAACAGCTTCTCCGGCTCTCTGCACAATATAAGGTGCACCATTATATTTTGTACCATGTCTTCTTGCCCATAAATCGTGAAGCTTCACATCACCGCATTTCAAATCTTTCGGAACTACGGTGTAGCCAAGACGTACACCTGTAAATCCTGCATTTTTTGAAAAGCTGTGAAGTTCGATTGCACAATTTCTCGCGTCCTTACATTCATATATGCTGTGAGGTATGTCTTCTTCAGTTATATACGCTTCATATGCTGCATCATAAATAATCACCGCGCCAACGCGGTTGGCGTAATCTACCCATTCCTGCAGCTGTTCTCTTGTAATTGTTGCTCCTGTAGGATTGTTCGGGAAACACAGATAAATGATATCCGGTGTTTCTTTCGGGAATTCAGGAACAAAATTATTTTCTTCCATACAAGGCATATAAATCATGCCGTCAAAACTTCCCGTTTCCGGGTTATAATTGCCTGTTCTTCCTGCCATTACATTGGTGTCTACATATACAGGATAAACAGGATCACAGACTGCAATCTTATTATTCAGTCCGAAAATTTCCTGGATATTGCCGGAATCACATTTTGCACCGTCTGATACAAAAATTTCATCTGCCGCAATATCACAGCCACGGTTTCGGTAATCATGATTGGCAATTGCTGTTCTTAAAAATTCATATCCGAGATCCGGTGCATAACCACGAAATGTCTCCTGATCTGCCATCTCATCTACTGCCTTATGCAGTGCTTCAATAATTGCCGGTGCAAGCGGCTGTGTCACATCACCGATTCCAAGGCGAAGAATTTCTGCTTCCGGATTCCCACTCTGATAAGCATTTACTTTCTTTGCAATTGTGGAAAACAAATAACTTCCCGGCAGTTTCAAATAATTCTCATTAATTGTAAACATATCACATTTTCTCCTCTATATTTCATCATAAATTAAAGTGAGTATCATCTGGGCGGTTTCCACCATACTGGTCGAACTGTCCATACTGCACTTTTGAATATATCTGTAGGCCTCTTCCTCCGTCAGATGATTTCTCTCCATCAGGAGCAGTTTGGCATTTTTAATATAATTCTGCTCTTTTTCACTTCTTGCTTTTGGTTTTTTCTTCTGTTTTCTTAATCTCCGCTCAATTTGCATCATCTGCATTTCTACAGTATTCACAAATTCATGAATGCGCAGAGGCATGGTCACTGCCATGATTCCTGACTGCACCGAGCTGACTACATTGACTGAACCGATTAAGAGCATATCAAAAAATTCCGGAAGCATATCCGCAAGTTCTTTATAATACATATCAGATAATTTATAACCACTGATCACCAGACCTGCCGATTGTTTGTTCATTTCCATAAGGGCAGCTGCACCGTTGGGGCAGGCCATGGTATTGTCAAATCCATGCTGCATGAGTATTTTGCGGATTTTTTTTGCATCTTCTATTTTAGGTAAAACGATAATGATGCTGCTCATGCGCTGTCTGCCTCCTGTTATATTTATACGCGGTATAAATACTGTTCAATTTCCCATTCGGAAACCTGCTCCATGTAATTTAACCACTCTTCTTTTTTTGCTTTCAAATAACACTTCGAAAAGTTTTGTCCTAACACTTCCTGTACAAGAGAATCTTCTTTAAACTCTTTCAAAGCTTCGCTGAGATTTTCCGGAAGGGAATCGATTCCCAGTTCTTCTTTCTCCGGTTTCGTCAACTTCCGAATACTTCTTTTCAGTTCCAGTGGTGCTTGCATATTCTTCTCAATTCCATCGATACCTGCTGCCAGACAAAGAGCCAGTACCAGATATGGATTGGAAGATGCATCCGGACTTCTCAGTTCCAGATGTGTTCCCTCCTCCTTACGGTAAGGAACACGGATCAACGCAGTTCGCTGTCTGGAAGACCAGGTAATCTCAGAAGGTGCCTCGAATCCCGGTGCAAGACGTTTATAAGAATTCACCAGCGGATTACAGATTGCTGTCATTCCTTTAATATGATTCAGAATCCCTGCCATAAAAGCATATGCTTCTTTACTAAGACCCAATTCATCCGATTTATCCGTAAAAATATTTTTACCATCTTTCATCAGCATCATATTCACATGCATTCCGGATCCATTCACACCCGCTCTTGGCTTCGGCATAAATGTAGCATGAAGACCATGACGCTTTGCAATTGTACGAACTGCAGTCTTAAATGTTACAATTTTATCTGCTGTTTCCATGGTTCCGGAATATTCAAAGTCGATTTCATGCTGTCCTGGAGCAATTTCGTGATGGGATGATTCGATATCATATCCCATCTCTTCCAGTGTCAGAACCATATCTCTTCTTGCATTTTCGCCAAGATCAATCGGACTCAGATCCATATAACCTGCTTTTTCATGGGTCTTTGTCGTTGGCATTCCGTTGTCATCTGTATGAAAAAGAAAGAATTCACATTCCGGATCTACCATAAGAGTATATCCTTTTTCCTTTGCTTTCTGAATTACTTTTTTCAGAATATATCTTGGGCTTTCCTGATAGGGTGTACCATCTTCCTTGTAAATATCACAGATAAACCGGGCAACTTTTCCCTGCTGCGGACGCCACGGTAATATGGTAAATGTAGACAGATCCGGGTACAAATACATATCTGCCTCTTCGTTTCGAATAAATCCCTCAATGGAGGAAGCATCAATGACACATTGATTGTCCATTGCTTTTTCCAGTTTGCTGTATGGAATAGCAATGTTCTTTAACGTACCGAACATATCAGTGAACTGCAGACGGATAAATTCTACATCTTCTTCTTCCGCCATCTGCAAAATCGCTTCCTTGGTGTAATCTCCCATATCGAAATCTCCTCTCTTCGAGTTTTTATTTATTTTTTTCATTCAAATTTTCTTCTATATGTTAAAAAAAGGCGACCTTATCCAGAGTACCCTCTGAATAAGAACGCCTTTGTTCTCCCATTTATGTCTGGTATTATAACAATACCAATTTTTGTTGTCAATAGGAGAATTGCATAAAACTTCAAAAAATCGGCCATACAGCCCATGATACAACTCACGCTCATGAACTGTATGACCAATTTTTAATTACAAATCTATCTTTCTTATTCTGCAGTATCTTGTAATGCCTGGAATCCTTCTTCACCAGTACGGATCTTCACTACGTTTTCAATATCATATACGAAGACTTTACCGTCACCGATCTTACCGGTATGAAGAACTGCTTTTGCTGTCTCGATTACCTTTTCAACCGGTACAAGGCTTACAACGATCTCAATCTTAACTTTCGGCAGCAGATTCATATCCATCTCAACACCACGGTAGTAAGAAGTTGTACCTTTCTGTACCCCACATCCTAATACGTTGGTAATGGTAATACCTGTAACGCCGATTTCATTCATTGCCTGCATAAACTCTTCCAGTTTATTTCTACGTGTGATAATAACAACTTTTGTAAGTTTGTGTACACTGGTTCCTTCTGCCGGCACTTCTTTTACCACTTCAGCAGGAGCCTGTGTAGCAGATGCACCTTCCATAACCGGTGTATAATTTTTCTTTGTACCCATTACATTTGGTACGCTTGCCATATTGTCTGTTGTAATAAAATCTGCATAGCTGCTTGCCAGACCATGTTCTCTTACATCCAGACCTGCGATTTCTTCATCTGCAGATACACGAAGACCCATTGTATGTTTGATTGCCTGGAAAATAATTGCCATGGTTACTACTACCCATGCTACTGTTGCGATAAATCCGATAAACTGAACACTAAGGAGTTTCACTCCGCCGCCTGTAAACAGACCTTTCCATTCTGTACCGGTACCATCTGAGAAAAGACCTACACAAAGAGTACCAAGTGCACCGCACATACCGTGCACACCAACAGCCCCTACCGGATCATCGATTTTACATACTTTATCAATAAATTCAATACCAAATACAACTACAAATCCGGAAAGAATACCGATAATCGCTGCAGATGTAGGAGATACAGTATCACATCCTGCTGTAATAGCAACCAGACCTGCCAGAGAACCATTCAGTGACATGGAAACATCTGGTTTTTTGTACATGACCCATGTAATGATCATAACTGTTACAGTAGCAACTGCTGCTGCCAGGTTTGTTGTTACGAAAATTTTACCTGCTGATACAATGGCATCTCCTTCCATAGATACAGTAGAAGCACCATTAAATCCAAACCAGCAGAACCAGAGGATAAATACACCAAGTGCTCCGATTGTCAGGTTATGACCTGGAATCGCTTTTGATTTTCCGCTCTTTGTATATTTTCCGATACGTGGTCCAAGAATTTTTGCACCTACTAAAGCGGCAACACCGCCTACCATATGAACGGCACAGGAACCTGCAAAATCATGAAATCCCATCTGAGCCAGCCAGCCGCCGCCCCAAATCCAGTGACCGGATACCGGATAAACGATCAGACTGATCAGTAAACTGTAAATACAGTAAGATGAAAATTTTGTTCTCTCAGCCATAGCTCCTGATACGATGGTTGCGGATGTAGCACAGAATACTGTCTGGAAAATCAGAAATGCCCAGAAAGGAACACCATCCGGCAACATACCGTTTCCATAATTCGCTTCCGAAGCAATACCGGAAATAGAACCAAAGAAGCCGCTTCCGCTTCCAAACATAATACCAAATCCAATCAGCCAGAATGCCGGTGTACCAATACTGAAGTCCATCAGGTTCTTCATAATAATATTACCGGCGTTTTTTGCACGGGTAAATCCAGTCTCTACCATAGCAAAACCAGCCTGCATAAAAAATACCAATGCGGCGCCTAAAAGCACCCAAATCGTGTTAACAGCTGAATAATCCATGTTAATCACTCCTCCTTCTCAAGCTCACATTTTTCTTATCTATTCACATTTTTCTAAATAAAAAGGCACATACCGGGAATCCAAGCACCGGATTCCCAGATATGCGCCATCGCATAAAGAAAAATGTGATATATGTAATCGGAAAATGAAAACACTTCCGCAATTACTGTTTTTTGTCCTCTGCATGCCCGGTAATATCCATCGGATATTGCTTATCAAAACAGGCTTTACAGATTGGAAGATCTCCTACCATTGACTGCAGATCCTCCAGCTTCATATAGCCGAGCGATTCCGCTCCAATCATGTCACAAATCTCATTTGCTGTGTGGGAAGAAGCAATAAGCTGTTTGTTGGATGGAATATCCGTTCCGAAATAGCAAGGATACAGGAACGGTGGAGAACTAACACGTACATGAACGCTGACTGCCCCCGCCTTTTTCAACATTCGGATGAGGTTTGCCATTGTAGTGCCGCGGACGATGGAGTCGTCTACCAAAATGATGCGTTTTCCGCGAACAACAGGCTCTAATACATTAAGCTTCAGGCGGACACTATCCTCACGTTCTTTCTGTGTCGGCTTTATAAATGTTCTTCCCACATAGCTGTTTTTATAAAAGGCCATTCCAAAAGGAATCCCGGATGCTTCCGAATAGCCTTTTGCTGCGGGAACACCTGAGTCCGGTACTCCCACAACAAGGTCTGCATCTACAGGATACGCAGCAGCAAGAGCTGCTCCTGCACGAATGCGGGCATCATAGATATTGATGCCGTCCAGGGTACTGTCCAACCTTGCAAAATAAATATACTCAAAAATACAATGAGCTCTTTTTTCCTGACAAAGCTGACAGTTTGAGGTGATTCCGTCCTCTGTTATAGTGACAATCTCACCAGGACGGATATCGCGAATAAACTCTGCGCCAATTGCAGAAAGGGCGCAGCTTTCAGAGGCAATGATATAGGAAGAGCCACGTTTTCCCAGACAAAGAGGTTTTAAACCAAGAGGGTCCCGGACACCGATGAGTTTACGCGGACTGGCAATGACCAGACCATAAGCACCCCGGATTTTTTTTGCTGTGCGAAGAATTGCTTCTTCTACATTACGCGTATTTACCCTTTCTCTGGCAATATAATAGGCAATTACCTCTGAATCAGTTGTTGTATGGAAAATTGCACCTGTTTTCTCCAGATCATCCCTGAGGTCTTGAGTATTCACCAGATTGCCGTTATGGGCCAGGGCAAGTGTTCCCTTAATATAATTTAGTACCAGCGGCTGCGCATTATTAATTGTAGCAGCACCTGTTGTAGAATATCTCACATGACCGATTCCCAGATTTCCATGAAGTCCTGAAAGAATATCTTCCTTAAACACTTCACTTACAAGTCCCATGCCTTTGTGAGCATTCATATTTCCTTTTGGACCCTGGGTATCGCATACAGCGATACCACAGGATTCCTGACCGCGATGCTGAAGAGAACTAAGTCCATAATAAATGGAATTTGCCACATCTTCACCATTCGGATTAAACATTCCGAATACACCGCACTCTTCTTTTATCTCAATATCTGGTAACAATTCCATGAAAAACACCTCTTAAACATAGAATAATAACTGATCATAAGTTGGGTATGGTAATTCTTCATCTGGAATTTTAGCTTCTGTTGCACTTGCGATGTCTTTCATTTCATCCATCAGAGCCAGAACGTTTTCATGGAATAGTTCTGCAGATTTCTGCATATCTTCTGCCTCTGCACTTTCTGCTTCTTGTGTAACCACTTTCAGTTCTGCTACTTTTTCAAATAATGTATTCGATGCTTTTGTCAGTTCTGCTACCAGAGCCTCTTCAGAAGCAGTAGACAGATCTGGAATCAATGCTTTCTTTTCATTTGCATTGACAGCAACTTCTGCTGCGTAAGAATTTACTGCCGGAATAAAGTCTTTTGTAAGCATCTCCTGTAAAGTCTTAGATTCAATATTAATGGTTTTTGCGTAGTTCTCAAGAAGGATTTCATAACGGGAGAAAATTTCTTCTTTTGTGAATACACCATGTTTTGTAAACAGTTCCACATTCTTGTCAGCAATGAATCGAGGAAGTGCGTCCGGAGTAGATACCAGATTGTAAAGTCCTCTTTCTTCTGCTTCTTTTACCCATTCATCCGTATAACCATTGCCATTGAAGATAACTTTTTTATGTTTTTTAATGGCACGCTTGATTAATTCATGTACTGCTGTTTCCATATCTTCCGGAGCAGTTCCTTCCAGTTCTGTATAGAACTGAGCCAGTGCTTCTGCAACAGCTGTGTTCAGTACCACATTTGGATTTGCAACAGATGCGGAAGAACCAAGCATACGGAATTCAAATTTATTACCTGTAAATGCAAATGGTGATGTACGGTTTCTGTCTGTGGTATCTTTTGTAAAATGAGGCAGTACATGTGCACCGATATCCATCTGAATTGCTTTCTGACCTACAAAGAACCGGTCTTCTTCAATGGATTTCAGTACTTCTGTCAGTTCATCACCAATAAAGATAGAAACAATTGCCGGTGGAGCTTCGTTTGCACCAAGACGATGATCGTTTCCTGCTCCTGAAGCAGATACTCTCATCAAATCTGCATAATCATCAACCGCTTTGATAACTGCCATCAAAAATACCAGGAACTGAATATTTTCTGCCGGTGTTTTTCCCGGATCCAGAAGGTTTACACCTGTGTTTGTTGATACAGACCAGTTATTGTGTTTACCACTTCCGTTAATACCGTCAAATGGTTTTTCATGAAGCAGGCATACCAGATCATGTTTTTCAGCAACTTTCTTCATAATTTCCATTGTCAGCTGATTGTGGTCAACTGCTACATTGGTTGTATCGAATACCGGAGCCAGCTCATGCTGTGCAGGTGCAACTTCGTTATGTTTTGTTTTTGCAGGAATACCAAGTTTCCAGAGTTCTTCATCCAAATCATGCATATAAGCTGCAACTCTCGGTTTTAAAGCTCCGAAATAATGATCTTCCATTTCCTGTCCCTTCGGTGCAGATGCTCCGAACAGTGTTCTTCCTGTAAAAATCAGATCACGACGTTTCGCATATAATTCTTTTGGAACCAGGAAATATTCCTGTTCCGGACCTACCGTTGTTGTTACGCTTGTAACATCGGCATTGCCCAGAAGATGCAGCATTTTAACTGCTTCTTTATTTAAAGCTTCCATAGAACGCAGCAACGGTGTCTTCTTATCCAGTGCTTCTCCGCTCCAGGAACAGAATGCTGTCGGAATATATAATGTATTATCTTTGATGAAAGCCGGTGAAGTAGGATCCCAGTTTGTATATCCTCTTGCTTCAAATGTGGCTCTTAATCCGCCGGAAGGAAAGCTGGAAGCGTCTGGTTCACCCTTTACCAGTTCTTTTCCTGAGAACTCCATGATCACTTCTCCTTCTCCTGTAGGAGAGATAAAACTGTCATGTTTTTCTGCAGTATATCCTGTCATAGGCTGGAACCAATGTGTAAAATGTGTTGCTCCATTTTCTACTGCCCATTCTTTCATGGCAACTGCTACGGAGTTTGCAACATCCAGTTCCAGATGTGTTCCATTTTCAATTGTTTTTCGAAGAGCTTTATAAACATCTTTCGGTAATTTGTTACGCATTACCTTGTCACTGAAAACAAGGCTTCCATATAGTGTAGGAATATCTTTAGACATATTCTCAGCACTCCTTTCCATATTTTTCTTTATGTTCTGTAATTTTAAAAATAAAAAAGGCACTTCGAACTTTTTCAGTTCAAAGCGCCTTTGCTTTATGCCATGTAGTATTGCACGGAAAAAATGAATTGTCAATAGTTTTTTTGGAAAATTTCAAAAAAATAAAAAAGGGGATTTACAAATCAACAGAAATGAGCTATAGTAATGCCATAATTTTTTTGCACCGATTTTTTGCAGAAAAATGTGATACTACTATATAGAAGAAACGACAACGGCGTCGATGTTCCATAACTGATTATGGGATATTCGACGCTTTTTTTCGTGTTTCAGGATCCGCATAACCTTTACACGAAGCCAAAAGCAGCAGGAGGAAAATGTGATGGCAGTTAAATATGTATTTGTTACAGGTGGCGTTGTTTCAGGCCTTGGAAAAGGTATTACAGCAGCATCACTTGGCCGTCTGCTGAAAGCAAGGGGATACAAAGTAACCATGCAGAAATTTGATCCTTACATTAATGTAGACCCTGGTACTATGAACCCCATTCAGCACGGCGAAGTATTTGTCACAGATGACGGAACAGAAACGGATCTGGATCTTGGCCATTATGAACGCTTTATTGATGAAAGCCTGGATAAGAATTCAAATGTAACGACAGGTAAAATTTACTGGTCCGTACTTCAGAAAGAACGTCATGGTGATTACGGCGGAGGTACCGTACAGGTCATTCCCCATATTACAAATGAAATTAAAAGCCGCTTTTATCGGGCAAAATATCCGGATGAAGAGAGAATTGCCATTATTGAAGTAGGCGGTACTGCAGGAGATATTGAAAGCCAGCCATTTTTGGAGGCCATTCGTCAGTTCCAACATGATGTAGGACATGAAAATGCCATTTTGATTCATGTTACCTTAATCCCTTATCTGAAAGCATCCGGTGAACTGAAAACAAAGCCCACACAGGCCAGCGTAAAAGAACTGCAGGGAATGGGATTACAGCCGGATGTACTGGTGTGCCGTTCCGAACATCCAATTGAACAGGATATCAAAGACAAAATCGCTCTGTTCTGCAATGTGCCTCAAAGCCATGTATTGCAGAATCTGGACGTAGAATATTTATATGAGGCACCTCTTGCCATGGAAAAAGAACATCTGGCACAGGTTGTCTGCGAATCTCTCAAACTTCCTTGTCCTGAACCGGATCTTGAGGATTGGAAATGTATGGTCAATGATCTGAGAAATCCGGAAACAGAAGTAGAGATTGCTATCGTAGGAAAATACATTCAGCTTCATGATGCTTATCTGAGTGTTGTGGAGGCATTAAAACACGGCGGTATCGCCAGTCGTGCAAATGTTCAGATCCGTTGGATCGACTCTGAAACACTGGATGAATCCAACTACGAAGAATCTCTCTCCGGTCTGGACGGAATCCTTGTTCCCGGTGGTTTTGGAACAAGAGGTACCGAAGGAAAAATTCTTGCTGTAAAATATGCCCGCGAAAATAAAGTCCCGTTTCTCGGTATTTGCCTGGGTATGCAGACGGCAATCATTGAATTTGCACGAAATGTGCTGGGATATCATGATGCCAACAGCATTGAATTGAACCCGGATACCCTTCATCCGGTGATTGCACTGATGCCGGAACAGGATGGTGTCGAAGATCTGGGTGGTACCTTAAGACTGGGTTCTTACCCGTGCAAATTGAAAGAAGGAACCAAATCTTATTCCCTTTACGGAAAACAGGATATTGCTGAACGTCACAGACACCGCTACGAAGTAAACAACGATTATCGTCAGCAGCTTGAATCTCATGGTATGACCCTTGCCGGTCTTTCACCGGACGGAAGAATCGTAGAGATGATTGAAATTACCGATCATCCATTCTTTATCGGCACACAGGGACATCCGGAACTGAAATCCAGACCGAATCATGCACATCCTCTCTTCAGAGGACTGGTACATGCGGCTGCCACATACAAAAAGGAAAGAGGTCAATAATATGATGAAAGAACAAGGTTTATATCGACAGCAATTCGAACATGATAACTGCGGTATCGGTGCCGTAGTAAACAGCAAAGGTATCAAAAGCCATAAAACCGTTGAAAATGCTTTGAAAATCGTAGAACATCTGGAGCACAGAGCCGGTAAAGATGCAGAGGGTAAAACCGGCGACGGTGTTGGTATCCTGCTTCAGATTTCTCATAAATTCTTTTCCAAAACCTGTAAAAAAGAAGGCATCCATATCGGCGGAGAAAGAGAATACGGTATTGCCATGCTTTTCCTTCCTCAGGATGAACTGAAATGCAACCAGGCGAAAAAAATGTTTGAAGTCATCGTTGAAAAAGAAGGAATGGAATTCCTCGGATATCGTACCGTACCTGTATGTCCTGAAGTTCTTGGTCACAAAGCTCTGGAAAAAATGCCTCACATTGTTCAGGCCTTTATCAAGAAACCGGAAGATGTGGAAACAGGACTGCCTTTTGACCGGAAACTTTATATTGCCCGCCGTGTATTTGAACAGAGTAATGACAATACTTATGTAGTTTCCATGTCCAGCCGTACCATTGTATATAAAGGTATGTTCCTGGTAGGTCAGCTTCGTACATTCTTTGCAGATCTTCAGGATGCTGACTATGAATCTGCCATTGCTATGGTACATTCCCGTTTCAGTACAAACACCAACCCAAGCTGGGAACGTGCACATCCAAACCGCTTCATTGTACATAACGGTGAAATCAATACCATCAAAGGAAATGCAGATAAAATGCTCGCCAGAGAAGAAACCATGGCTTCTGATTATCTGAAAGGACAGCTCCATAAAGTTCTTCCTGTTGTAGATACCAGAGGTTCCGATTCTGCAATGCTTGATAATACCCTTGAATTTCTCGTAATGAACGGTATGGATCTGCCTCTGGCAGTTATGGTATGTATTCCGGAACCATGGTCAAACAATCAGACCCTTTCACAGGAAAAGAGAGATTTCTATCAGTATTATGCAACTATGATGGAACCATGGGATGGACCTGCTTCCATTCTGTTTTCTGATGGTGATGTAATGGGTGCTGTACTGGACCGCAACGGTCTTCGTCCTTCCCGTTACTATATTACAAAAAATGGTGATGTAATCCTTTCCTCTGAAGTAGGTGTCATGCCTGTACCGGAAGAAGATATTGTATTAAAAGAACGCCTGCATCCCGGAAAAATCCTTTTGGTGGATACTGTAAAAGGTGAAATTCTCAATGATGATGCAATCAAAGAAAGATATGCTTTAAGACAGCCTTACGGAGAATGGCTGGACAGCAATCTGGTTGAACTTTCCGATCTGAAAATTCCTAACATGAAAGTGGAAAGCTATGAAAACGAAGAACTGACCAGAATGCAGAAAGCATTTGGATATACTTACGAAGAATACCGCCAGTCCATCTACAATATGGCATTAAACAGCACAGAAGGTATTTCTGCTATGGGTATTGATACACCTCTGGCTGTACTTTCCGAGAAACATCAGCCTCTGTTTAATTATTTCAAACAGCTTTTTGCACAGGTTACCAATCCTCCAATCGATGCCATCCGTGAAGAGATCGTTACCAGTACAACTGTCTATGTCGGAAAAGATGGAAACCTGCTTCATGAACAGCCGGAAAACTGCCAGGTACTGAAAATCAATCATCCGATCCTGACCAATACAGACATGCTGAAAATCAAACACATGAACGTAAAAGGGTTTAAAGTAGCAGTTGTTCCGATTACTTATTATAAGAGTACCAGACTTGACCGTGCCATTGACCGTCTCTTTGTGGAAGTAGATAAAGCATACAAAGACGGTGCAAACATTCTGGTTCTCTCTGACCGTGGCGTAGACGAAAACCATATGCCGATTCCGTCACTTTTGGCAGTATCTGCTGTTCACCAGTATCTGGTTAAAACAAAGAAGAGAACTTCTCTTGCAATCATCCTGGAATCCGGTGAACCAAGAGAAGTCCATCACTTCGCTACGCTTCTCGGCTATGGTGCAAGTGCAATTAACCCTTATCTTGCACAGGATACAATCAAAAATCTGGTAGACAGCAACATGCTGGATAAAGATTATTATGCTGCAGTAAACGATTACAACAGTGCAATTCTTCACGGTATCGTAAAAATTGCTTCCAAAATGGGTATTTCCACTATCCAGTCTTATCAGGGTTCTAAGATTTTCGAAGCAATCGGTATCTCACAGGATGTAATCGGTAAATATTTTACAGGTACGGTAAGTCGTGTCGGCGGTATTACATTAAAAGACATTGAAAATGATGTAGATACCCGTCACTCAAAAGCTTTCGATCCCCTTGGTCTGCCTACCAATCTTCAGTTAGACAGCCTTGGCATGCACAAAGCAAAAAGTGAAGGAGAAAAACATCGTTACAATCCTCAGACCATCCATGCACTCCAGCAGGCAACCAAGAGAGGCGATTACAACCTCTTCAAAGAATATACCGCCATGGTGGACAAAGAACAGAGTGGTTATCTGAGAAGTCTTATGGATTTCAATTATGCAGAAAATCCAATTCCTATTGATGAAGTAGAGAGCGTTGACGAGATCGTAAAACACTTTAAAACAGGTGCCATGTCTTATGGTTCCATTTCACAGGAAGCTCATGAAACACTGGCCATTGCCATGAACATGCTTCACGGAAAATCCAATACCGGTGAAGGTGGTGAAAGTGACGAACGTCTTGACAGTGCAGGATCTGAAGTAGACAGATGTTCTGCAATCAAACAGGTAGCTTCCGGACGATTTGGTGTTACCAGCCGTTATCTTGTAAGCGCAAAAGAAATCCAGATTAAAATGGCACAGGGTGCAAAACCAGGTGAGGGTGGTCATTTGCCGGCTAAAAAAGTTTACCCATGGATTGCGAAAACCAGACATTCTACCCCGGGTGTAAGTCTGATTTCCCCTCCGCCACACCACGATATTTATTCCATCGAAGATCTGGCAGAGCTGATCTACGACCTGAAAAACGCAAACAAATATGCAAGAATCTCTGTAAAACTTGTTTCTGAAGCAGGTGTTGGTACCGTAGCAGCCGGTGTTGCAAAAGCCGGTGCACAGGTAATCCTGATTTCCGGTTATGACGGTGGTACCGGTGCTGCTCCTCAGAGTTCCATTCACAATGCAGGTCTTCCATGGGAACTCGGTCTTGCAGAAACACACCAGACACTGCTTATGAACGGACTTCGTAACCGCGTTGTAATCGAAACGGACGGTAAGCTTATGAGCGGCCGTGATGTTGCCATCGCTGCCCTTCTCGGTGCAGAAGAATTCGGTTTTGCTACTGCTCCTCTTGTAACCATGGGATGTGTTATGATGAGAGTCTGCAACCTGGATACCTGTCCGGTAGGTGTTGCAACACAGAATCCGGAACTTAGAAAACGTTTCCGTGGAAAACCGGAATATGTTGTAAACTTCATGCGTTTTATTGCTCAGGAACTGCGTGAATATATGGCAAAACTTGGTGTTCGTACACTGGATGAAATGGTCGGAAGAAGCGATCTTCTGAAAGTAAAAGATAATCCGGAACATGCCATTGCTTCCCAGATTGACTTAAGTGCAATCCTGAACAATCCATTTGCAGAAAAAGGAGCAAAAGTTACCTTTGATCCTTCTCAGGTATATGATTTCAAACTGGAAGAAACAAAAGATGAAAAAATCCTTCTGAAAAAACTTCAGAAATCTGTGGAAAAAGCAGAAAAAGCTTCTGTTTCCATTGATGTAACGAACACAGACCGTGCATTCGGTACTATCCTGGGTGCAGAAATCACCAGACAGCACAAAGAAGGACTTCCGGATGATACCATTACCATCAACTGTAACGGTGCAGGCGGTCAGAGCTTCGGCGCATTCATTCCAAAAGGTCTGACTCTGACTCTGTGCGGTGACTGTAATGACTACATGGGCAAAGGTCTGTCCGGTGGTAAAATTGTCGTTTATCCGCCAAAATGCAGAAACTACAAAGCAGATGAAAACATTATCACAGGTAACGTTGCTCTCTATGGTGCTACAAGTGGTACCGCATTTATCAACGGTATGGCAGGTGAACGTTTCGCAGTTCGTAACTCCGGTGCTTACGCCGTTGTAGAAGGTGTGGGTGAACATGGATGTGAATACATGACCGGCGGCCGCGTAGTCGTACTTGGTAAAACAGATAAAAACTTTGCAGCCGGTATGAGCGGCGGTGTTGCTTATGTACTGGATGAAAAAAATGAATTATACAAGAACCTGAATAAAGCAATGATCTCAATTGAAAAAGTAGAACTGAAACCGGATATTCAGGAACTTCATGATATGATTGCAGCCCATGTAGCTGCTACCGGTTCTGAAAAAGGCCAGAAGATTTTGGATCATTTCCAGGAATATCTTCCGAAATTTAAGAAAATCATTCCGGATGACTATAAGAAAATGATCGCAACAGCTACCCGACTGGAAGAAATGGGTATGACACCGGAACAGGCTCAGTTAGAAGCCTTTAATGAAAACTTTCAGAAAGGAGCAGAATAAAAATGGGAAAGCCAACAGGATTTTTAGAGTATCCAAGAGAAACTGCAAAAGTAGAATCTCCAAAAGAAAGAATCAAACATTTTAATGAATTTCGTACCCCTCTGTCAAAGGAGGCTCAGCAGAAACAGGGTGCACGCTGCATGGAATGCGGCGTCCCCTTCTGCCAGGCAGGTATTATGATCTCCGGAATGGCATCCGGATGTCCCCTGCACAATCTGGTACCGGAAGTAAATGATCTGGTCTATCATGGAAACTGGAAGCAGGCTTACGACCGTCTCAGCAAGACTCACAGCTTTCCGGAATTTACCTGCAGGGTATGCCCGGCCCTTTGCGAGGCTGCTTGTACCTGCAATCTGGATTCTCAGCCTGTATCCACAAAGGAAAATGAACGTGCTGTAATCGAAACTGCTTATGCCAATGGATGGGTAAAACCACAGCCTCCAAAAGTACGGACCGGCAAAAAAGTAGCTGTAATCGGAAGCGGTCCTTCCGGACTTGCAGCTGCACAGCAACTGAACAAACGTGGACATCAGGTAACCGTATTTGAAAGAAAAGACCGAATCGGTGGTCTGCTCCGCTATGGAATCCCAAATATGAAACTGGACAAATCCATCATTGACAGAAGACTGAAAGTCATGGAAGAAGAAGGTATTGTATTTAAAACAGGCATTGATGTTGGCAAAGATATTACTGCAAAAGAACTGCAGAAAGAATTTGACCGTATTGTTCTGTGCTGCGGCGCTTCCAACCCAAGAGATATCAATGTCCCGGGGCGTGATGCAAACAATATCTTCTTTGCAGTAGATTATCTCTCTTCCATCACCAAGAGCCTTCTTGATTCCGGATTCAAAGATAAAAATTTTGTATCCGCAAAAGGCAAACATGTCATCGTTATCGGTGGCGGTGATACCGGAAATGACTGTGTAGGAACCGCCATCCGTCTGGGTGCAAAATCTGTAACACAGCTGGAAATGATGCCGAAAGCACCAGATACCAGAACAGAAAACAATCCTTGGCCGGAATGGCCCCGTGTCTGCAAAACAGACTACGGCCAGGAAGAAGCCATTGCCGTATTTGGTCATGATCCTCGTATCTATCAGACCACTGTTACCGAATTCATCAAAGATGAAAAAGGAAATGTACAGAAAGCCAAACTGGTCAAACTGGAACCGAAAAAAGACGAAAAGACAGGCCGCATGAACATGGTTCCTGTAGAAGGAACAGAACAGATCGTGGAAGCACAGCTTGTACTGATTGCAGCCGGTTTTCTGGGAAGCCAGAAATATGTGACCGATGCTTTCAAAGTTGCTCTGAATCCAAGAACGAACGTTGCTACCGAACCGGATCAGTATGAAACCTCTGTACCTGGCATATTTACTGCCGGTGATATGCACAGAGGGCAGTCTCTGGTCGTATGGGCGATCCGCGAAGGACGAAAAGCTGCCGAAGCAGTGGATGCTTCTTTGATGGGATATTCAAACTTATAAATTTCATTTTATTCTTTTTATTGCTACCTCTTATAGAAAAGGCGGGGATGAGGGGTCGAATCCCTCATACCCGCCTTTTTATTCTATTCTTAATGTGTTACCGCTTTTACAAAACGCATAATATTATCCATGGTCAGTTCCATATTTTCTTCACTTTTATATCTGCTCACAGAGAAATCCTCCGGCATCCGGTTAATCGTGAATATTGCTGAAATTCCCATATCATAAGCATCTTCTATTCCAGAACCGGCGCCTCCTGCCACAACTGTTACAGGAATTTTCTGCTCTTTGGCCCGTTTTCCTACACCAATTACAACTTTTCCCCGCAGGCTCTGCGTATCCATTTTGCCTTCCCCTGTAAAAATCATATCTGCGTCTTTGATCATTTCATCAAAGTTTATCGTATCCAGCACTGTTTCAATCCCCATCTGAAGCTGAGAACCAAAAAATGCCACCATTCCGGCTCCCATAGCACCAGCTGCCCCACCTCCCGGGATTTGAGACACATCTTTTCCTGTCTCTTTCTCGATCACTGCTGCAAACTTCTTCAGATTATCATCCAGGTTCCGGACCATGTCCTCATCTGCACCTTTTTGCGGTGCGAAAATATAAGCTGCCCCTGATTTTCCATACATTGGATTATCAATATCACACATCGTTACAACGGGAATCTTTTTCAGACGTTCATCCATACTCTCAAGAGAAATCCTTACTACCTTTTTTAAGGTTCCTCCTGTGGGAATGAAGGCCGTTCCTGATGCATCGTAAAACCGGATACCTGCTGCTGCCGCTGCTCCTGCACCTGCATCATTCGTACAGGAACCACCAAGACCAACTACAATCTTCTTACAGCCACTCTCGGCTGCATCCAGCATCAACTGTCCTACCCCATACGTAGTCGTTTTCTCCGGATTCTGTCTGCCCTCTACCAAAGGAAGACTCGCACAGGCGGCCATTTCAATGACAGCCGTTCCATCCGGCAGAATTCCATAGAAAGCTTCCATCTCTTCCATATAGGGACCTTTGACCATAACCCGCTTCTTTTCTCCGCCAACTGCTGCAAGAAAACAATCCACACTGCCCTCTCCTCCATCTGCTACCGGAACTTTTACTGTCTCACACTTTGGAAAATACTCTTTTACCTTCTTCTCCATAATCCTGCAAATCTGTCCGGAAGAAAGTGTCCCTTTAAAAGAATCCGGGATCAAAATCACCTTTTTCAACTCATTCACCTCCTGGCCTTTTTTCACCTATTGTTATGCAAAACCTTTACAGTTTACATACATTCTGCGGTTTCTTTTTCAGATAAGCAAATACATTCTGGAAAACAATTTCTGCTCTTCTTTTCATAGATTCTTCTGAGATAAATGCCTGATGAGGAGTCAGAATCGTATTCTTTGCATGAAGAAGCGGATAATCCTCCGGAATCGGCGGTTCACAATCAAATACATCAATACATGCAAAACCAAGTCTGTCCTCATTTAAAGCCTCTGTCAATGCTTCATTGTCTACAATAGGCCCTCTTGCACAGTTGATAAAAACCGTATCTGGTTTCATCTTTGCGATTCTCTCCTTATTTAAAAATCCTCTTGTCTCCTCATTTAAAGGCAGATTCAAAGACACAATATCACTTTGCTCCAGTACTTCATCCAGAGAACAATATGTGATTCCCCTGTCGATTGCCTCCTGAGACTGACTTCTGTTATAAGCAATCACCTTTGCTCCAAAAGCCTGAAATAATTTAGCTGCCATGGTTCCAATCTGTCCGAGTCCGATAATTCCTACGGTTCGTCCACAAATTTCTCTTCCTCCGATACCGGCACTGGTGCCGCCATTTCTGACTACATGGTCTGCCTTCACTACATTTCTCAACGCATCTACTGCAAAACCAATAATAAGCTCTGCCACGGTCTGATTGGAATATCCTGCTGCATTGCACACCATAATATTTTTTGCTTTGCATACTGCCGTTCCCACATGATCAATGCCTGTAAATGCTACAGAAATCATCTTCAGATTTTGCGCAGCCTCAATAACCTCCCCTGAACAAGGATGATTTGCAATCATAATAATATCGCAGTCCCTGGAACGTTCCTTTAATTCCTCCTCATTCTTCCACAAACTATCGTAATAACAGAATTCATGCCCCATAGACTCCAGTCTTTTTCCATAATCTTCTATCATCTCTGCCGGTACTCCGATGGGCTCTAATAATGCAATCTTCACTTCGTATTTCCTCCCTGCACTCTTTTCTTTTATTATAGATAGCAATGCTGCCAGAATCAATACTTTTGCCTTGGTTAATACTTGACTTTTTATATCTGTTAGTATAAGATTATAAAGTCAAAACACATTGTTCCCTTAGTTAAATGGATATAACAAGTGCCTCCTAAGAAGGAGCCGTGGCTTTCCCCAGAGGGAAAACAGAAAAAAGAACTTGGAGTTCGAATCGATTCTGGAAGAGACAGAATTAACAATAAAGCTTTCCCCATTCTGGCGGATGCTCTACTGTTAATAAAATGAATAATCTGATGATATCCAGCTAATCAAAATTAGCTGAAAATCATAAAACGGTTACCGAACCAAAGTGGCAAAAACCCAGTGTTTAAGCCAAAAATCGGTGATGTCCTCTTAGTTTAACGGATAAAACAAGCGCCTCCTAAGTGGTTGGAGGTCGTCCACCAAAATTGAATAAATAGCTTATAACAGTTGAATAAACTGCTATAATATACAAGTGTTCCAGTAGCTCAGTTGGATAGAGCATTCGCCTCCTAAGCGAAGGGTCGGGTGTTCAAGTCACCTCTGGAACGCTAAAAGTACCGAGAAATCAAGGATTCCCGGTACTTTTTCTTTTGTACCGAAAAAATAATATCCTATTTTGCGTCAAATTATCATATGCATAAAAGTATATATTCTGCTAATTGGTGGGCGAACTACTTAAAACAGGATTCGAACTCTTGCTAATAGGTTGCTAATAAATTTTCCTTGCTAATATTCTGCTAATAAGGATATATCCTAATCTTTATTGAAGCTTGTGGATGCCTGGGCAATAAGATTGCTCAACATAGCAGTCAGTTCCGGTGAATTTTGAAGTGCCTGAACTACATTTGTCAAATCTGGATTATTGTTCTCATATTCAGGAGGACGAACAGATCTTAAATCACATCTTGAATAAAATGCTTCCTCAAATTTCTGAGCATTAATCTTACGATCTTCATCCAGGATATGAGCATATACATCTGTAATCATATCAATCTGTGCATGTCCTGTGTCACCTTGAGTTGCTTTTATATCGCCTTTATTGAGCTTTAACTTATATGTGGTACTGGAATGTCTCAGAGAATGGAAAACTACGTTTGGAAGTTCAAGTTTCTCCTTCAGCTTATTAAATTCCTTTTCAATAACTCTGCTTTCACTCGGTCTGCCGTTTGGAAGAGCAACAACCAGATCATAGTCATAGTATTCATCACCAAAGAAAGACTTTACTTCATCCTGTTCTTCCTTCCATTTTCTCAAGATATATGCAAGAGTTTTTGGAAGCCATACTTTTCTAATACTGGATTCTGTCTTGGGCTTTTTTAATACCAGGTTTGTGCTTGTACCGTTCATCATAGATGGAAATACCTGAATAATATCTTTTTCATCTAGAAATTGTCTGGCATCCTTGGATACTCTGGCAAGTTCCTGAACAACCATCACATGGGCATCATCAGCAGCAATATCAGCATCGCTTATATGTACATTATCCCATTGTAGTCCAATGATTTCTCCCAAACGTAATGAACACGCAAATGCAAGATTTATTGCAATATAAAGTTTTGGATCCTTGCATCCGTCCAGTGCTTTTCGAATCATTTCTGCATCCCATATATCTCTTTTCTTATAGGTCGTTTTTGGACGATTGGCTAACGGAAATGGATTTCTGGAAATTAATTCCCATTTCACAGCTTGATCAAATGCACAGCGCATAAGTTTATGTACGCTATTGATAACACCTGGAGTTACATATTCACTTCTAGGCGTTCGGTTTCTTTTAACAACGGATTTTGTTTTTTTAAGTGTCTGATAATACTCATCCACAACTTTAGGATTGATACTTTGAATCGGAACGTCGCCAATGATTGGATTAATGTAATTTGCAATCAGAGAGCAATTAGATTCATAAGTAGATAAAGCCCAGTGTGTCGTACCATAAATTTTTACGAAATCATAAAGAAAGTCGCGAACTGTAACATCCTTTGGTGGAATAAAGGTTCCATTGTTTTGCTCCGACTCTACTTCAATTTTTCTCTTTTTGGCTTCGGCGTGGGTATTATATGTTTCCCACTTTTGTTTTTTTTCTCCTTTCTCATCCTCGTAGTAATAAACAACAGAATATTTTTTCTTACGTTTAAGTATTGTAGCCATACGTTACCTCTCCTTTAATTTGACTTGCTATTTAGCCAGTCCTCAAAGGATCGTCTATTTATCCGAATAATTCTGCCGATTCGTTTGGAAATAAAGAAATTCTGTTCGCATAGTTTATATGCAGATTTATTGCTTATTCCTAAAATGACGGCAATATCCTGAACGGAATAGGTATCTGATCCACATGACTTTATAGCAGCTGATTCATGTGTAGATTTTGCTGTCATGTATACTCCTTTCTAAGACAGCATTGGAAACGTATAGCCTTACTGATCCTCTTGCATTTATTATACGTTTCTTTCTCTGTCTTGTAAATTTCAATTTTTATATTGTAAAACTTCTCAGAATCCAGTTCCTATGCCCTTCCAGGCCACGTAGAAGGCGTTACTATGTAATCTTAAAGCTGCAGGCACGCAATAAATGCAGGCACTATCTGCAGCACCTATATCAATCTTCTGAGAGGTGTATGCAATTATCAAGGTACAACTTGGGTCTTGCCCATTTACTTAGAAATAGTCATGAAATTTTGGAGATTGGAAGAATTTTGGAAAAAAATTAAGCTGCCATAAAAGGCAGCCTGTAAAAATCATTAGGGATGTTTGGAGGTTAATCTTTTGAGAATGGATATAACCGCCATCATATCATCCTCATCCAACTGTTTTAAAAGATCGTTTGCTTTTTGATAAAGAGGTAAGTTATGAATCCTTTCATCAAAGAACTCCTTTGGTGTAATATCAAAATAACGGCATATTTCATAAAACTGGCTCATGGAAGGCAGAGAACGTCCGGAGCTGATATTCTGGATGTAACTTTTATTTTTACCAAGATCAAGACTCATTTGATATTCGGATACATTTTTTCTAAGGCGCAGCTCTGTGATTCGGTCTGCAATATATTTTTCATCCATTTTTTCTCACCTCGTTTTCTTTATTTTAATCTATTTACGAAAGTGAAATTACGGATTAAAATAGGTGTATTAAAAGTAAAGAGAATAATATTATTGATTATATCCGTAATTTGCGGATATAATACAACATACATGATCATATACACAGAATCTGGCGGATTGCAGACGTTTATTTAAAAAGTTATCAGTAAAAAGATGTGTTATGTGTATGATTTCGGGGTATGATGTAATAGAGGTGAGTCAGATGAAAGTAATCGGAACAGAACAGGAAATCGAATGGATTAAAGAAGCCTTGCAGAACAACTGTGAGGGATGTCCCCTTTCTGCATTGTGTGCAGGAGCTGCTAAGAAAGACAGTGAGCAGTACGGAAAGGTAAAACAGACATGTAAAGAATTCCTGGGTGAGCATATTGTTTTTATTACAGAAAACAATATATAGTATATATAGAATTGACACAAACAATATCTTGTGCTACTATACTGATATAGTTTATTTTTTATGCATTCCCTTGTAGGGAAGTTCTGGGATTGTGCGAATCCCGGAATCAACAGGCAGAGAAAAACTTCCTGTCTGGCATAAGCTGTTTATGTTTGTATAAAGTGTCACTATGCGGTGTGTATCGCGGTAGTGATGCTTTTTGTTTTATTAGGTAAAATACCAGAGATTTAGGAATGGATGGAGAAATACTCTTTTCATTCCTTTTTTTATTTGTTTAGTGGCAGATGATGCAGCCACAACCAGCTTTGAGCTGTTTATGGATAAAACTTATTTTAAGAAAGGTGGAAAGACACATGAATGAAACAAGAATTTTTGCAGATGCGTATCAGACGACGTTTGCAGACCCAAAGGAGATGCTGGAATTTTTGGCACAGAGAGCAAAAGAATCTTCCTGGATCCGTAAGCCTACAAGAACACTGCGACTGGTTCCGGCTATTCAGGAAGTGGGTAAAATGAAGGACACAGTAGGAAAAAACTGGGAAGAGATCCTGGAGGATACTGAGAATAATACCCAGCTTGCCTTAAAAATTAAGGGTGAGACTTATCCGGTGCGTACCTGTGCAATCCGGACAATTCTGGATCGGGCAGGAATTTCTGGTTCCGGGCTTAGAAAACTGGAAACAGCAAATTATGCGAAGGTAGTGAATTACTGCCTGAAGGTAGCGAAAGGGGATGCTCTGATTAAGATTGCAGATGGAAAAGTATCTGCAGTTCACGGTGGAGATCATCATGATTACAGCATATTGGATATGCGGGCAGTATTTGAGATGACCATGCAGTTTCTGAATACCAATTTTCCGGGAAACAGTTACGTGGAAGGTTCCGGAATGTTCGATCATTCCATTGTTTCCGCAATGTGGGAACTTGGGGGAAATCAGGAACTTCTGGATACTTACAGGGATGCTTTAAGTGATCATGGCATCAGCGATAATATCATTGCACCCGCTGTAAGGCTTACTACATCAGATGTTGCAGTAAGCGGAGCAAATCTGTATCCGATGCTGACCTGCTCCAGCAGTGGCAGGACGATCAGCCTTGGCAGTCCAATCAAACTGGCACATACCGGTGGCGCTGATATGACACAGTTTCTGGCAAATTTAAGAATGCTCTGTTCCAGATATCAGGATGCAATTTCAGATATAACAAAATTGATGGATATTGAAATCCGTCATCCGCTGAATTGTATTCGTTTATTGATGAAACGCCTGGGAATCCGAAAAAAATTGATCAATGATGTGGCGGAAATGTTCGAGTTCCAGAAAGGAAACGGACCCTGCACTGCACATGACATTTATTTTGCTATGAACGAAGCATCGTTCTTTGCAGCCTGTGAAGGAATGCAGGGGGCAGCAATCATTAATCTGGAAGAACAGATTACCCGTGCATTGGCTTTAGACTGGAAAGAGTTTGATGTAGGCGGAGCAATCAAATGGTAAGGCAATAAGAAAAATCAGAAGGAGGAAATAAAGAATGACAGGACTGAATTTGAATTATGAACCGGAGATTGTAGTGGATATCAGTGGACTTACGAGAGAGGAATGGCTTGATTACCGTAAAAAGGGAATTGGTGGCAGCGATGTAGCCGCCATCATGGGAATCTCCCCGTTTGCGACAATCAGGGATCTATATAACAACAAGGTGGGGATTCTGCCTGCTATTCCGGAGGAAGAAAAAAGTAACTGGGTTGCAAAGGAAGTCGGGCATCGGCTGGAAGATCTTGTCGCAGAAATTTTTGTCAGAAAGACAGGACTGAAGGTATTTCCGGTAAGAAAAATGTTCCGGCATCCCCTGTATCCGTTCATGCTTGCAGATGTGGATTTTTTTATTTTATTTCCCGATGGCACATACGGAATTCTTGAATGTAAGACCTGTAATTACAATGCAAGTAAGAAATGGGATGATGATGCAATTCCGGATAATTATGTGCTCCAGGTCAAACATTATCTGTCGGTCATGAACATGCAGAAAGCTTATATTGCATGTCTGTATGGGAATAATGAAGATGAATTTGTATTCCGTTATCTGGAGCGTGATCTGATGGATGAAGAAGACCTAATAGAACAGGAAGCGTTCTTCTGGGAGGAATATGTTGAAAAACATGAGGAACCGCCGTATAACGGAAAGACAGACCTCATTTTAGATAGTATTCGGAGATCTGTGGGATATGCGGACATTAGTCTCCCGGAAATCGAATTATCATGTCTGGAATCTAAAAATCTTGAAAGATATCTTGCTCTGGCAGAGGAAAAATCCCAAATTGAAAAAAGAAAAAAAGAGATCGAAGCGGAGCAGCGTGCAATCAGTGTGCCTTTTGTGGAGCAGTTAGGAGCCGGATGCAAAGCCATTTTAAAGGATGGTACGAATTGTTACCGGGTTACGTATAATCCGACAAAACGTACACAGATCGGAAAAGCGCAGATGGAAAAGCTGAAGATTCAGCATCCCGATATTTATGAAGAATATGCGAAGACAACTGAGAGCAGAACGTTTCGTATAAAGAAGGAGGCTGCATAATGTTTGGCAGATTCAAACTGGAGGGATGTGGAAGATGCGATGCAGATATGTGAATAAGATCTATATGAATGAAGGAAATGGCTTTACTGTAGCACTCTATTGTACCCAGGATACGTCCGTGCCATTGTCAGCAAGGGATAAGTATCTGGCATCCCGAAAGATGATCGGCTTTACTGCCGTGGGATACAATTTGCCGCTTACAGACCAGATTGAACTGGAAATGGAAGGAGCCTGGGAAAACGGAAGTCATGGCCTGCAGTATAAGGTGGAATCCTTTATGGAAATTGTTCCCAGGACGAAAGAAGGAATTGTTGGATATTTAGCTTCTGGAGCAATAAAAGGTGTCAGACAGAGGACGGCGGAAGCCATCTATCATCAATTTGGTCTGGATACGCTGGAAGTCATTGAAAAAACACCGGAGAAACTGCTTTCCGTTCCGGGAATTTCTGAAAAGAAACTCCGTGGGATTATGGATTCCTTTGGGAAGAACCGGGTGTTTCGGGAGCTGATGACCTTTCTGGCTCCTTACAAAGTGACACCAAAGAAAGTGAATCTGATCCTGCAGACATTTAAAGATGAATCTGTGGATATCATCCGGAAACGCCCATATATGTTATGTGCAGTTAAGGGATTTGGATTTCTGACAGTGGATAACATTGGCAGAGCACTTGGAAAGACTCTGAATGATCCCATGCGTATTTCAGGGTGCATCAGTTACGTGCTAAGTGAGGCTATGAAGGAAGGACATCTTTATCTGGAACAGGAATTTTTAACAGAACGGACACTGGAAGTGCTGAATAAGGATCTGACTTTTCAGGCAGTGAGCGTTCAGGATGTGAGCAATGTACTCTACCGTCTGGTCATGCAGAACAGCATTGTGTTGGATGGTGAAAAGGTTTATACCTTCCGCCAGTTTGAAGCAGAGGACCAGACCGCAGCCATGATAGCAAGGCGGATTCTTTATCCCATGGAATCACTTAATGTGGAAACTGAACTTGTACAGGCGCAGAAAGTCCTGGGAATTACACTGTCAGAAAAGCAGAAACAGGCGGTCAGGATGGTGTTTGCCAATCCCATCAGCATCATTACAGGTGGTCCGGGTACCGGAAAGACAACTGTTTTAAAGGTAATCCTTTATATTCACGGCATGAAATGTAAGTCTGAAGTGCAGTTAATGGCACCGACCGGCAGAGCCGCAAGACGGATGGCAGAAAGTACGGGTAATCAGAACGCCTCGACCATGCATATGGCACTGGGGCTTCTGGGAGAAGATTATACGGCTGAGTTTACCTATCTGGAGGCAGGGTTTGTCAATGTGGATGAAACATCCATGGTGGATATGCGGCTGGCTTATGAATTTTTCCAGAGAGTCAAAGGGGATACAAGAATCCTTCTTGTGGGGGATGTGGACCAGCTTCCTTCGGTGGGAGCCGGTGATGTATTTCGTCAGCTTATCCAATGTGGGCTGATACCGGTCACAGTGCTTGACCTTGTGTATCGTCAGGGTGCCACAAGCAGCATACCAGTGAATGCAAAGCTGATGCAGGAGGGAAAAACCAACCTGATCCTGGGCGATGATTTTGTGTTTGTGCCCTGCAAAGGGACAGAAGAAACTGCAGATACCGTAAAGAGACTCTATCAAGAGGAAGTCATCCGAAATGGTCTCGACCAGGTGCAGATCCTGACCCCTTTCCGGGTAAGGACTGCAGCTGGTGTGGTGGAATTGAACCGCACGCTGGAGGATATCATTAATCCACCAGTCAGTGGAAAGAAGGAACTTGTGATTGGAAAAGACGTATTCCGGGTTGGGGATAAGATCATACAAAATAAAAATACTGCACTTATCAGCAACGGAGATATGGGAACCATTCTGGATTTTGATGAAGACGAGGAAGGAAACCCTAAGATCAGTATCCAGTTTACGGAGAACCGGAGAATTGAGTATGAGCTGGAACAGATGGAAATGATTGAACATGCAAATGCGATTACGGTTCACAAATCGCAGGGATCGGAGTGTCCGGTGGTGATTATTCCGTGGGTGAAGGCATTCTATGTTATGCTGAAACGAAACATTCTCTATACTGCAGTGACCAGGGCCAAGTCCAAAGTCTATCTGGTCGGGGATTGGAACGCAGTATGTCAGGCGATTCATACCGATGACAGTGGTAAGAGAAATACAGTGCTGGCAGAGAGAATCTGCAGCTATTATGACCAGTATCAAAGCCGGAATAAGCCTGCGCAGGAAATGGAACAGTTAAAACTTGCAGTATAAAAATTTTAAGAAATATTACAATCTCAGAGAAATGCAGACTATTACTCTATGTAGGGTTTTCGTCTGCTTTTATTTTGGACAGAAATCGAAAGGAGCAGAACGAATGAAATCAATCTTATATGACAAATCAGAAGCTGTTGCAGCACTCAACCGGGTGGAAGGATTTAATCCTGTGGAACTTGCAAGAAGATTGGAAAAGGAAGGACAGGAAGATCAGCTGTATCTAGATGTGAAATACCGGAAACTCTGGTTCCGTCTGGTATATCCCATGGGAAAAATTATCAGTATTGTTCGCAGTTTTTCAGAAAATGCAGCTTTGGTAGAAGCGAGAATCTATCTGGATAAGTGTGATGCGGAGGACAATTTCATTGCCAACGCATTTTCACAGAAATTCCGGTCAGAGGATCCGAATTTTGGAGCGAAATTTCTGGAACTTGCGGAAACGGCTGCTGTCGGACGGGCACTGTCAGATGCCGGGTTTGGACTTCAGTTTGCGGATGTAGGTGAAGAAAATGATCTGGAACAGGTGGATGCCGGGATTCAGATTACGCAGTCATCTCAGAATTCAGGAACTGTGCAGAGTCCTTATAGCGGGAATCGGGCTGATTATCAATCGACTGAAAATACGTATCAACAGACTGAAAGGCAGATGACGGGTGGTTCCATTCCGCCGATGCAGACACAGTCTGGCATGATGGGACAGTTTTTTCAACAGGCACAGGCAAATGGCTCCATCATCGGTCAGCCATCCATGCAAAATACCTATGGCCAGCAGCCGGGAATGAATTCCATGGCGGCAGGTACAGCGGGAAATGCGATAGACGGTTCCATGCCTCTGGAAGAACTTCTGCAGCACATGACTTATGAGCAGGCAGTGCAGGTTGTGATTCCGGGCAAAGGAAAATTTGGCGGAAAGACCATGGGACAGGTGGCAAAAGAAAGTCCACAAAGTCTGGACTGGTTTGCCAGAAGTTATTCCGGGAATAACAATGCGGTTCCGGCTGCAGCTAAATTTTTGTTAAACAAAGCATTACCAATGGCAGGATAGTGGATTCTGCCTGTTAAGACCCCGCAGTCAGCTTTCTGGCTGCGAGGGAAAGGAGGCTTGAATATGGATGTATGACATGTCAGGGTTTGATTACGATATCCGCGATGTGGTGCGTGTACTGAATCTGCAGGTGCGTCGGAAAAATCCCAGTTCCTATGATGTGGACTGTCCTTTCTGTAACCATAAAACAGGAAAGATGAATGTTAATATCAAGAAAAACGTCTTCCGTTGTAACTATTGCAATGAGCAGGGGGGAATGCTGGATTTATACGCCAAGTTATATGGATTTTCAAAAGCAGAAGCAAACCGGCAGATTCGGGAGGCATTAAACCTGGGCCAATACCGGGATGATTATAAAATTCCAGAGAAAAAGCCGGAGCCTGAGATTCCCGAAAACAGTGACCGTGCATCGGATGCGGACATTAACCATACGTATTCCATGCTGCTTTCCTATCTTACGTTATCAGAAAAGCATAGGGAAGACTTGCTGGCGAGAGGGCTTACGGACGAGCAGATCGAGATACAAAGATATCGGAGCGTTCCTCTTTTTGGATTAAAAAGTCTGACCAGGAAACTACAGGAAAAAGGATGTACGGTGCAGGGAGTACCCGGATTTTATCAGGATGAGGATGGAAAATGGACGATTCATTTTTCTGCGAAGAATTCCGGATTTCTGATTCCGATTCTTTCCATGGAAGGTCTGATCCAAGGATTTCAGATTCGGCTGGATCATGTGACAGATTCCAGAAAATACATCTGGCTTTCCAGTGTAAATTACCAATATGGAGTTTCATCCGGCAGTCCGGTTCATGTAATCGGAAATCTGGATGCGAAAGAAGTGTATGTGACAGAAGGCGCTTTAAAGGGAACCGTTGCCCATTATCTGTCCGGAGCTACGTTCTTATGTGTGCCGGGAGTGAATCAACATCGGAATCTCCGCCCTATTCTGGAGGACCTTTCCAAAAGAAATCTCCAGCTTGTGTATGAAACTTATGACATGGATAAGAAAATGCCAGTTACCTGTGATGGACAGTATAGTAAATGCAGCGAATGCACGCAGAGTAACAGGTTTGGAGAGTGTCTTTATAAGGTGAAAAAACGGGAAATTATTCAAAGTGGGTGCAGAAAACTGTACGAACTTTGCAGGGAATATTCTCTGCCGGTAAAACGGATGCTGTGGGATACGGATGAAAGCAAAGAATGGCGTGGACATATCAAAGGGATTGATGATCTCTATTATGATTTGTGCGTAAATAAGACAGATAAAACATCTCAAAGATTATAAAAACAGGAAGACCGGAGTATTCTGCTCTGGTCTTTCTTGAAGGAGAAAGTTTATGAAAAGTAAAAGAAATGTACCACTACTGTTTATGATGATTGCATCGTTCATTATATTTATATTTGCTGCAGGCAAATTAATTGAAATTTGTATGGAGTATCGGAAAGGCGATCATACGTATGAAGAACTTCTGGAGTACGTACAGGAGCCAGAAGCAGATGAACACGGTAAAAATGATCCGGATCCAGAAGATGATTCAGGATTTACGTTCCTTCAGGTAGATTTTGAAGGATTAAAGGCTCAGAATCCGGATGTAGCAGCATGGATTCAGATACCAGCACTTTCTGTTAGTTATCCGGTTGTACAGGGGAAGGATAATTCTTATTATCTGCATCATATGTTTGACGGACAGGAAAATAAGAATGGAAGTATCTTTATCGACTACCATAACCAGCCGGATTTCACGGACAGTAACACGATCATATATGGGCATAATATGAAAAATGGGAGTATGTTTGGAACATTGGATCAGTATCAGGAAAAAGAACTATTTCGGCAATATCCTTGTTTTTATATTTATCTTCCGGATAGCATCTTAGAGTACCGGATCGTATCCTGCTATGCGGGAAAGACAGGAAGTGTGGGGTATACTTATAGGTTTCCTGAGCAGGAAGATTTTCAGGACTTTTTGGAAAAGATTATATCCTACGCTGCCTATGATACAGGAACGGAAGTTATGGATACGGATCATATCGTTACGCTTTCTACCTGTGTCAACTCGGACCGAAATTATCGGTATTTGGTGCATGGAAAACTGGAGAGGAAAATAGAGACGAGGTGAGTATAATGACGCTTAGAGAAGCTGGGAAAGGAATTGTGACAACTGGTGGCGGTACATATCGTATTGGTCATTATGATGAGGACGGTTTTGAAGCAGAAACAGAAATGACCGCTTATAATATGGCGGAGCTGAACAGTTTATATCGGGAGTTCTGTAAAGATAACGGAATGCGCCAGAATACTGTGCGGTATGTTTCAAGAGTGTGATATGGAATGGAAAATGGCATCGGCAATATCGCTGGTGCCTTTTCATATTTTTGAGGGAGCGGTTGCGTTTTACGTAGGTAGTACGTACAGAGTAAGTAGAAAGAAAAAAGGAGTGATCATTTTATGATTAAGAAATTAAGAGTAGCCGTAGATCATGGCAACCGTAATATGAAGACTTGCAATCATGTATTCACGACAGGACTGACAGAAATGGATAAGAAGCCTGCAAGGGGCGAGGTATATCTGCGGTATCAGGACAAGTATTATACGCTCAGTGAACGTCGCATCCCATATCAGAGGGATAAGACTACAGATTTACGCTTTTTTATCCTGACACTGTTTGCAATTGTTATGGAATTGGAAGATAAGACACCGATTCAGCCAGAAGATGTGATTCAGATTGAACTTCCAATCGGACTTCCACCAAAGCATTACAAAGAACTGTATGACAAGTATGAGAAATATTTTAAGGGTGATGGGAAAGTGTTTCAGGTGGAATACTGTGGCAGAGAATATCATCTGTGCATTAAGGATGTGCGGGCTTTTGTACAGGATCTGGCTGCCATGATGACAAAGATGGATAAGATTGGGGAAGTTCCGAAAGCAGTAGGAATTGATATTGGGGGATTCACAACAGATTATCTGCTGTTAAGAAGAGGAAAGCCTGATATGGATTATTGCGATTCGTTGGAAAAAGGCATTATTACCATGTGTAATGAGATCATTTCCAAAGTCAACAGTGAATATGACATGCTATTGGAAGAAGTGGAAGTGGAAAGCATCATCCGGGGGAAAACAGAGTTTTATGATGAGTATGTGGTCCGGGCGGTTGAGAACATGGTACAGGACTATGTCACAGATCTTCTGAATAGTATCCGTGAACGTGGTGTGGATACGAAATCTGCTTATACAGTGTTCATTGGCGGAGGTTCTATACTGCTCAAGCGGTTTTTAGAAAAGTCTGACCGTTTGGGACGTTATCTGTTCATTGACGACCTGCGCGCCAACGCAAAAGGGTATGATCTCCTGTATCGTATGTATGAAAGCAGCAAATAGAATGGGAAGTGATTGTTGTGACGAAAAAGAATCCCAATAAATTTACGATTGGATTTAAGAAAAATAATGTTTCCCATCAAAAAGTCGTTGAGATTTTAAATAATACGGAAGATAAGGCGGATTTCATTGCCAGTGCAGTGCTTCATTATCTTGGCGAGGGAGAAGGAACTGGTTCTTTGAATCCGGACAAGTCTTCCCTATTGCCATTGATTAGAACAATTGTGAAGAAAGAGATTCAAGAAACAATCTCAGAAAAGAAATATGTTTCTGCAGAAAGGGCAGATTCGGATGAGACAGTCATGGATCTGTCTGGTTCAGAAGAGGAACCGATTGCTCTTGATGAACATATTATAAAAAATATCTCAAATGCATTGGATGCATTCCGAGGTATATAGAAAAGAAGCAGCCTTTTGATGGGCTGCTTCGATTTTTGTCGAAAAGTTTTTCAATTCATAAACCATTCATAACTGGCTCATAAGTTGCTCATAAATAGCCGTTCTATAATCAAACAATGGTGAAGTGGAGAACGAAAGGAATTACTTTTGTTTTCGGAGACCGTCAAGGAGTCCACGGAGCGTATGTAAAGCCAGATCTTTTTCTTCATCTGTACAGTCATTTAGCTCATAAATGATCTGTTCGATATAAGGATTGGCAGGTGGCTTGTCGTAGAAGATGACGGAATCAAGCGAAATATTCAAGTATTTGGCTAATAAACTCAGAGTTTCAAGTCTGGGGTTAGCATTATAGTTCTCAATATCAGATATTGTGCGTAAGGAAACGTGCACATTTTCAGCCAGAGCATTCTGTGAAAGATTCCTGCGAAGACGTTCTTCTTTTACAAAGTCTCCGAGCAACTTTTTTTCCATCATTTTCATCACCTCACTTAATGCATATATTTTACTCTAGTTCTGCAGTATATGAAATGCGTTATGATACGCATAATAACGCAATATAATACACATTACAAAAATATACAGGAATCACGAAGGAGAAATGATAGGTTGAGTTACACAGAACGGGTTGAGAAAAGCAGGAATTTGCTAAAAAAATCTTGCACCAATATTTGGAACACCCTTCTGTTAAATATGCAGAATATGAGTCGAATACACCTCGTATAGCACATAATAAAATATGGATCAAAAAGAAAGTCGAATTGGGAAAGCGCCGATTCGGCTTTCTTTTTGTATGTCGAAATTTATCGAAAATTGAGATACGGTGCCGGTCCCCGCCTTCTGGGATTTCAAAAGAAGAACGAAATCAAAATACAGGAGGATAAAGAATTGGATGAATTTACATATACCGGTTCCAAAATCAAGAACCAATTTACCGCATATTTACTGGCACAGATTCGGGGAGCCCGACAAAATTACTTAAGAAAAATGCTGCGGATTAGTAGTAATGAAATGCTGGCAGAGGACTTGACAGTGGAAGAAATTGGAATTTCAGTAGAAGAGAGTCTGGAGATGGAACATCGCGAAGAACTGTTAATGAGGGAGTCAGATGGGTGCTATCCGGAATGGGACGAGATGAAGGATCAGAAACTTGTCGAGGCATTGCTCTTACTGCGTGAGGATGAGAGAAAACTGATCTATCAGCATGTGTTTGAAGAACGGACGTTTGATGATATAAGCCGGATCAATGGTTTGCCACCTTACAAGGTGAAAGGAATTTATTATTATGCAATCCGTAAGATCAGAAAATGGATGGGAGGTGACAGGTAATGAATTTTGAAGAAGTGTTGTTCCGGGCGAAGATGGGAGACCATGTAGCTACTGAACAGATAGTAGAGATGTTCCGACCGTTGTTGATAAAGAACTCTTTGATTAATGGAAGATTTGATGAGGATCTGTACCAGGAGTTGAGAATTGAAGTATTGAAGTGCATTAGAAATTATCGGGAAATGGAGTAGATACTGTTTAGAATAGCATAATTATGTAGGCAGAGCAGGAATGATTGCTGGTGTAAAGATAAGGTTCCTGCTCTGTTACTTTATACACATGTAAATATAATAGACTGTTTAGAAATCATGATTTTTAGTTTAAAAGTTTTTCGGATTCATTAAACGTTTTTATCTTCTCCGGTTTGGAGATTCATCTGCAGGAGCATAAGGTCATTCATAGTGGTGTCCATATTCCCCTTTCTTATTATGAATTTCAGACGTTCGCTTTCTTGACATAACATCCTGGCTAGGTGTTCAGCAAAGAACAGATCTATGAGACAGTGTGGAAAGAAAACAGTGAGCATTGCGATCATGCTGTGGCGAATGTGTAAAGCCAGATTCGCCACAAGCTGAATCCAGGCAAGCCGAAAGAGGGATATATCCGTACTGTGATCAATAGTGGATATAAATTTGAAGTGTAATTATGAGGGTGCAGTTTTTGAAGCTGTGCCTGTTTGTGTGGAGAAATAACACTTGCGTATAATGGTGTCTGATTTCACGAAGTATCGGGCTTGAAAATGGTTCGAGGGTACATTATGTGGTAGAATAGTCCGAAATAAGCACTATATGTGGAAAAAATCCAGCTCATGCAGAAATCAGAGTACATAAAATTTGTGTGTTTCTTGGACGAACGGTTCATACTCATGGAAGAATAAAAGGGTGGGGTAAACTTCTGAAAAAGAAGCCCCCACCTTTTCGCATAACTAAGAGGGTGTCCAAACTTTTCCGCAAAACGGAAAATGCGGTTGTACCTTTTCGCAAAAGAGGATTTGCAAGGTTGTTACCATGCTGCCTGCGGCAGCACAAATGATGATGAAAGCTGGCATC
>OBLI01000138.1_pt1 | contig 77151 bp, 58 predicted proteins | sample 1519701 | NCBI WGS metagenome assembly OBLI01 (sample SAMEA3663005, study PRJEB22513) | pig gut metagenome | biome: pig gut; feature: pig-associated habitat; material: faeces | place: France | collected 2012
GAAGAATATATCGCCTACTGACGACAGTGATGATGTCATGGTTGGTAAGTTTTGCTGCCACAGCGACATATCAATTTGCAGCCAATTCCCCCCTACAAAAGGGTAAATGGGTTAGGATCACCGTGCCCAAGACCGGCGTCTATGAGATCAGCTTCAGCAAGTTGAGAGAATTAGGCTTCACCGATCCGAAGAAAGTAGCCGTGATGGGTAAAGGGGGGCCCGGTCTCCCTCTGAACTTCTATACGACCGATGCATTGACTACCAGGTCGTTTGAAGATGTGCCCACCAATGTGGCAGTGGCACACCTCTACAACAAACTGATCTTCTACGCCTACGGCCCGGAGAAGATCACTGCCAACCAGACCGGTTATAAGACCAACGAGCGAATGTATCACATCCGCACCGACCGGAATGTATATAGCGATGTCTCCTACTACTATCTGACAGATGCTCAGACACCGATGATGGTCAGCAACAAGCCGACCGAAGACAAGAGTGCCGCCAAGCTCTTCGACTGGGGTTACACCTACGACTACCGGGAAGAGGATCTGATGCAGGGTGGCATACACACCGGACAGACCTTCTGGGGAAGAAAGATCGAACCCGATCAATACTATACCGAGGAGAGGACCTACAAATATTGTGTCGACACGACCTCGGTCTATCGTATGGAGTTGGCATTGGCGAAAGAGGAATATGGCGACTTCTTCATCTACTTCAACAATGCCATCAAAGAGCACAGCTTCAGCCAAAGCAAGGCGGCAGTCTTCTCGATGATGAACGATATGAGCAAGACCAAGCTCAACGTGGCGGAAGATGGCACCGGCACCTTGACCCTCAAATATATCATGAGGGGTGGATATAGCCCTACGAAGATATGTAACATCGACTACGAGATCGTATCCTATCCGATCAATCTCGGCCTGGCGCTCAATGACGAGAGTTTCACCCAGCAATATATGTGCTTCCGCAACTCCAACCACAACATCGTGAAGCACCCGGCGCCGGCAGGATGCTATGTCTGGGACATCACCAATCGCGCCACACCGCAGGAGCTCGATGTCGAAGATGGATATTTCTACGACGACTACTACTATCACCCCGAAGTGGTGGTGTTCAATCCCATGCGCAATCTCTCACAACCGACAGAATATGTGGAGATAGAGAACCAGAACCTGCATGGACTTCAGGCCGAAGGGGCTGACATGCTGATCGTTACGCTCCCCGAATGGAAAGAATATGCCGACAAGATAGCCACCCTGCATCGAGAGCATGACGGGATGAGCGTATTGGTGGTCACACCACAAGAGATCTACAACGAATTCAGTTACGGCATGCCCGACCCGATGGCTGTCAGATGCCTCACCAAGATGCTCTATCAGAGTCCCAACCGACCTCTGAAGAATGTGCTCTTCATCGGGCATATCACCTCCGACATCCGCAACATCAACAAAATACCCAGATTCAAGCCGGGCATCTTGGCATACACGCTGAAAGATGCAGAAGTCGACCAAGAGCAATCATGTGTGATGGACTTCTATGGCTGTATGAACGACTTCTACACCTATCTGCGCGACCAGTCGACCATGCTCAACGCCAAGATCAGCATGGGAGTCGGGCTACTCCCCATTACCGACAAGCAAGAGGCAGAAAACGTGGTGGCAAAGATCGAAGAATATCTCAACACCGAAGACTTCTCCAACATCGCCAACGAGACCATGGTGATCTCCTGCTTGGGCGACCAGAACCTGCACGACACTCAGGCGATCAACTTCACACAGATGATGCAAGACTTGGAGGGTGCACACTTCGACTCCGAGCTCGACAACACCCAGCTCTGGATGGATGGACTCGGCTCCGAAAAAGTGCGCGATCTGATCACCGAATCGATAGAGCACGGCAAAGTGTTCAGCGTCTATGTAGGCCACTCCGGAGCCTTAGGATTCGGCGACTTCAGCAATAGCGACATGTTGCAACTCAACAACTCCGAACTCGGCTTTATGTTTATGGCAGGATGTGACCTCTGCGCACCCGACCTGAGCATCAAGGGTATCGGCGATATTGGTGTATTGCGATCCAAGCGAGGCTTGATCGGCAATGTCTGCGCCACACGTCCCGTGATCTCCAACCATAATGAAGACCTGCTCCGTAATTTTGGCAACGCCATGATAGTAGATGGGTTAGGAAATCCTCGCAGCACCAATCCGACCATCGGCGAAGTCTATTCGATAGCCAAGACCAAGAGTCTGAACACGAGTCAATCGACCTACGTGCTGATCGGCGACCCGGCCTTGCGTATCCCGGTGGCTACGGGTAGGTTGTCTTTGACCACCGACCGCGCTGCATACTCGTCGGGCGAAGTAGTAAAAGTAAGCGGACAAGTGCTCAACAGCGAAGGGGAAGTCGACAGCGAATATAATGGATATGTGACAGTCAAAGTGGCAGAACCGGAGCGCAAGAAGAGCATAGCCTCGGGTGTACCCGACTTGTTGACACGCGAATATCCGCTGACCACAGTCCGGGGTAAAGTGACAGCCGGAGTCTTCGAGGTATCCGTGCCATTGACCTCGGTCTACGACCGCTACAAGAGCACCGCTGACTCTACCCGTACCTTCACCATCTTAGCGGCCACCCACTCCGCGGCATTGCGCAAATCGAACTCCGGGCGTTGCAGCATCGCCATGGCTATGGAGGGGAGTGAACCCTCGGCAGATGCCATCCGCGACACCGAAGCTCCGACATTGACACTGACACACGATCCTATCACCGGACAGCTCCGCGTAGAGGCTGCCGACGATATGGCGCTCACCCCCGGCATCGGTGCCGGCAGAGGCGTGGCACTCACCATCGACGGCAAGAACTACAGCCTCGACGGCAAAGTCAGCAAGGGTGTAAGCACCACATATTATGAGGGTTATATCAACACACTGCGACTCTCACCCGAGACTCATCAGGTGACAGCAAGCGCCGTCGACTTGGCAGGCAACAGATCGGAGACAACTACGCTCACCATCCAAAACCTCGCCGGAATGGCCTTGAAGCTGACCATCGACCAGGAGATAGCCATCGAGACACTCGGAGTCGACATCGAAGGCACTATCAGAGATGGCCTCGTGCTGATCGTCACCGACCGTGAAGGAAATGTGATGGAACGCCAAGAGATCTCCGGAACGCATGCCGACATCGACCTGACCGACCTTCCTATCGGTTCATATAGACTGGCAGCCAGAGAAGAGAGCATCGCCGGCAACAAAATATTTTCAAATTGGGTTGAATTTACAGTAATCAAGTAATAGAATGAGAAAAACATCGAAAATATCTATCATAACGGCACTTCTGCTCGCCACAGCGACCGGAGCCTACGCCCAGAACGACATCAAAGACAACGAGTTCAACCCGATCAATACGGGAGTGACCACGCTGAGCATCATCCCGGATGCACGTGGTAGTGCCCTGGGAAACTTGGGTGCAGCTACCGATCCGGATATGAACTCGCAATTCTGGAACTCATCGAAATATGCCTTTGCCTACTCCGGGGGTGGACTCTCACTCTCCTACACACCCTGGCTTCGCAAGATCGTCAACGACATCTTCTTGGCGAATTTGTCAGGATATTGGAAGATGGGAAGCGGCGACAACCAGGCGCTGTCGGCATCCTTCAGATACTTCTCGCTTGGCGAGGTGACCACCGGGTCGTATGACTACGACTCGCCCAATGCACAGACCATCAACCCCTACGAGATGGCGTTCGACTTGGGCTACTCGCGCAAGCTGTCGGAGAAATTCTCGATGGGTGTCGTGCTCCGCTATATCCTCTCCGACCTGTCATATCAAGACACACAGACGGGAGAAGAATTCAAAGCGGCACATGCCTTTGCCGCCGACATCAACGGATACTTTGTGACCTACCCGATGATCGGGCGCAACGAGTGCCAATTCTCGTGGGGTTTCAACATATCGAATGTCGGCACGAAAGTGAGCAATGACAATGGCGTCACCAACTCCTTTCTGCCCACCAACCTGCGTCTCGGCATGAACTTCATGTTCCCCCTGGCCGACTACCATACGCTCGCTTTCGGCTTGGATTTGAACAAGCTCTTGGTGCCGACCAAGCCACGCACCAAAGACTATGATATGGAGACTGAAGAGGGACAGGCTGCATATTGGGAAGCATACGACAAATGGAACTCCATGTCGCCGATCACCGGTATTTTCAAGAGCTTCGGTGATGCCCCCGGCGGCTTCAAAGAGGAGCTTCAGGAGATTCAATTCTCGTTGGGTGCGGAATATACCTACAATCAGCAATTCTTCTTGCGATTGGGATACAACTACGAGCATCCCAACAAGGGAGGGCGTTCTTACTTTGGCTTTGGTGCCGGTTTTTCGCTGAATGTGGTGCAGCTCGATGCCTCCTATATGCTTGCTACGGCGCAGAACTCGCCGTTGGATCAGACCTTGCGCTTCACCTTGTCATTTGACATGGATGGCATCGTCGACCTGATCGGCAAGAGAAAGAGATAGGGTTACGGGTTAGAGGTTAGAGGTTAGAGGTTAGAGTTGACGATAAACGATAAACGGAATGTATCGAATCGGACAGGGATATGATGTGCATAGGCTGGTGGAGGGACGCGAGCTTTGGCTATGCGGCGTAAAGGTGGACCACACGTTAGGGTTGTTGGGACACAGTGATGCCGACGTAGCCATCCATGCTCTCTGCGACGCCCTGTTGGGGGCGTTGGCACTCGGGGATATCGGGCGTCATTTCCCGGATAGCGATCCACGCTACAAGGGAATCGACAGCAAGATACTGTTGGGGCATGTGATGCAACTGATCCGCGAGCATGGCTATGAGCCTGTGAATGTGGATGTAACGATCGTGGCACAACGCCCCAAACTACTACCCTACAACGAAGAGATGCGCCGGACACTCGCAGAAGTGATGGAGATCGACGTGGAGAGAGTGTCGGTGAAAGCCACCACTACCGAGCATCTCGGCTTCGAGGGCGAGGAAAAGGGGATTAGCTCCACTGCCATCGCATTGCTGAAGCGAGTTTAGTTGTTAGAATTATGATCTATACGCTGATCGTGCTGGTGGTGGGAGTCCTGTCGGTGGTGAGGGGATTCAGGCGGGGGATAGGCCGTCAGACCTCGTCGATAGTTGCGATAGCCTTCGGGCTGGTCAGCGCACGACTCTTGGCCCCGGGGCTTCAGCATATGCTCTATGGGGCTTTTGATTCGCTACGGGGAGCCGCGGAAGAGCAATTCATCTATGAGACCCTCTCGGCATCGATCGTCTTCGTGACGGTGTATGGAGTGTTTCGCGCCATCCTCTCCTTCATCGACAAGGTGATAGGGATGGGGGAGAAGACGCTCATCGGGAGTCTCAGCGGTGCACTCTTCACCACTTTCAAGCACTTGGTGATGCTCTCGGTGCTCTTCAACCTGATGGTGGGCATGAGCCCCGACTCGAAGCTGATGAAGCAAGCGCAAGCCGACGACGGCAACGTGGTGAGAGAGATACTGCTACTCTTCCCATCACTCACCGGAGGAAGCGACATCGAAGAACTGGCGCTCAAGATCCAGCTTCGGGAGGCGAAGAAAATTTCTTAGCAGTTATTAGTTATTAGATATTAGTTATTAGATAATAGATGGGGGAATTTGGTTAAAAAATGGGAAAGATGGATAAAAAAAGGGTAAAAGATATAATAAAAACATGTTGATGACGTGTTGATAATATAAAACCATTGAAAAAAACGAAACACGAGATATGTTAAAAGTCACAGATCTGCATGCTGAGATCAACGGTCGCGAGATATTGCGAGGGATCAACTTAGAGGTAAAGCCGGGAGAGGTGCACGCCATCATGGGGCCCAACGGATCGGGTAAATCGACACTGTCGATGGTATTGGCGGGCAATCCGTCATATCATGTCACCTCGGGCAAGGTAGAATTTTATGGCAAAGACCTCTTGGCGATGGAGCCGGAAGCACGCAGTCACGAGGGAGTCTTCTTAGGGTTCCAATATCCGGTAGAGATCCCGGGCGTGTCGATGGTTAACTTCATGCGTGCGGCGGTGAATGCCAAGCGTGAATACTTCGGCGAGCCTGCAATCGGTGCGGCGGAGTTTTTGAAGTTAATGCGCGAGAAGCGTGCCGTGGTCGACTTGGACAATAAATTGGCGTCACGCTCGGTGAATGAAGGTTTCTCCGGGGGTGAGAAGAAGCGCAACGAGATCTTCCAAATGGCTGTGTTGGAGCCGAAACTATCGATACTCGACGAGACCGACTCAGGACTTGACATCGATGCACTTCGCATCGTGGCGACCGGAGTCACCAAACTGAAGACACCGGAGAATGCCACCATCGTGATCACCCACTATCAGCGCCTCTTGGACTATATCAAGCCCGACTTTGTGCACATCCTCTACAAGGGAAGAATCGTGATGACCGGGGGCCCGGAGTTGGCACTCGAGTTGGAAGAGCGTGGATATGATTGGATCAAAGAAGAAAACAAGGACTAAGCGACATGGGTGCATTAGAGCAATATCTTGAGCTATATCGCACGCATCGGCAAGTGATCGATGAGAATGGCGCCGAAGTGATCAACGCCCTGCGCCCCGCGGCATATAGCATATTGGAGGGTGGGCGACTGCCCCGGCGCGGCGATGAGAACTATAAGAATGTAGATGTCGAGGGGCTCCTTGCTCCCGACTATGGCATCAACCTGCTGAAGAAAGAGATGAAAGTGAATCCGGAGATGTCGCTGAGATGTGATCTGCCGGTGATCTCGACCTCCATTTTGATGAATGTCAACGACACGTTTGCGGCACGGCGCGATGCGTTAGACACGCTTCCCGACGGCGTTGACGTGGGTAGTCTGCGGGAATTTGCCGGCATCGAACAGGAAGAAGTGAAGGCATATTATGGCAAGATCGCCGATATGAGCAATCCCTTGGTGGCACTCAACACTCTTTTGGCGCAAGATGGGTTGTATCTGCGCGTGCGTCGCGGAGTGCAACTCGACCAGCCTATCCAGCTGATCAACATCCTCTCCTCGGTCTATCCGCTGATGGCTGTGAGAAGGATACTGATCGTGGTGGAAGAGGGGGCGGCGGTCAAGCTCTTGGCATGCGATCATACACAGCGTGCCGGCATCGAGATGATGGATCTTGAGACAATCGAGGTGCATGTGGCAGCCGGTGCTCATTTCGACTACTACCATATCGAAGAATCGAGCGACTCCACTCGCCGCCTCTCCACCCTCTATGTGGAGCAGGAAGAGGGGTCGCATGTCAATATCAACGGCACTACCCTATCCAATGGCATTACCCGCAATGAGTATTACTGCCGACTGATGGGCAGAGAGGCAGAATTGCGACTCTATGGCATGGGGATCCTGGATGGAGATCGAGTATTAGGCACATATAGCCATATCGACCACCGCGCGTCGCACTGCAAGAGCAATGAGCTCTTCAAGATGACAGCCGACGACCGAGGCAATGGAGCCTTCACCGGACGAATCCATGTGGCGGAGGGGGCTGTAAAGACCGAAGCCTATCAGGCGAGCCGTAACTTGGTGGGGAGCGAAGGGGCACGAATCGACTCCAAGCCGCAGTTGGAGATCTATAACGACGATGTGAAATGCTCGCATGGGTGTGCCATCGGTCAATTGGATCCGATGCAGATCTTCTATATGCGCACACGCGGCATCAAAGAGGAGAGGGCACGCCATCTGCTGAGGCAAGCCTTTATGGCAGATGTGATCGATGCCATCGACTGGGCGCCACTTCGCGACAAGTTACATTTACTGACAGAGCGCAGATTTGCCGGAGTCCGCAGTGCATGCGGCGGATGCAAGGCATGCAATCTCAAAACGGGGGAGTGACCGACATGATCGATATCGCAGCAATACGAGAGCAATTTCCGATACTTCAGGAGCAAGTCTATGGCAAGCCTCTGATATATCTTGACAACACGGCGACTTCGCAGACGCCGCGGCGCGTGGTGGATCGCATCGGATGGCTATATAGTCACTGCAAGGCGAATGTGCATCGCGGCATCCACCGACTGTCGCAGGAGGCTACCGACCTTCAGGAGGCAACTCGTCGGCGTGTCAAGGAGTATATCAACGCCCGCAGCGAACGGGAGATAATATTCACACGAGGCACAACCGAGTCGATCAACCTTGCCGCCGGCTCTTACGGGTTGAAACTTCGCGACGGCGATGAGATCGTGGTGACCGGTATGGAGCATCATGCCAACATCGTGCCCTGGCAGTTGATAGGACATCATGCCAAAGTGCGACTTCGTGTGGCGGAGGTCAACGACCGTGGCGAGATAGACTTGGAGCAGTATGAGACGCTCTTCAACGAGAATACCCGCGTGGCAGCCATCAGCCATGTCAGCAACGTGTTGGGGACTATCAATCCGGTGAAAGAGATGATCGAGATAGCCCATAGGCATGGGGCTGTGGTCCTGGTGGATGGAGCGCAAGCGGCACCCCATCTACGCATCGATGTGCAAGACCTCGATTGCGATTTCTATGCCTTCTCCTCGCACAAGATGTATGGTCCGACAGGTGTGGGAGTGCTCTATGGCAAAGAGGAGAGGCTCGAAGAGATGGAACCTTGGCAAGGTGGCGGCGAGATGATAAGTCAAGTCACCTTTGAGAAGACGACCTACGCCGACCTTCCCTACAAATTCGAGGCGGGCACACCCGACTTCATCGACATAGCGGCCTTCTCCGAGGCCTTCGACTTCATCGAGAGTGTCGGAGGGATCGAAAAGATGGCGGAATATGAGGGAGAACTCTGCCGATATGCCGAAAAGAGATTAAAAGAGATCGAGGGGCTAAAAATTTATGGCGAATCATGCAATAAATCAGCTGTAACCTCGTTTAATATAGAGAAGATCCACAACTACGACTTGGGATTGCTCTTGGATCGTATGGGAGTGGCGGTGCGCACGGGTCACCATTGTGCACAGCCATTGATGGATCGATATGGCGTGCCGGGGATGGCTCGAGCCTCCTGGGCGGTCTACAACACACGCGAAGAGGTCGACATCTTCATCGACTCGCTCCGCAAGGTGGCAGCGATGCTGCGGTAGGCAGCCAAAACAGTATTAGCCCATAATTATAATACACAATATCAACAACAAAAGCCATAAAACTAAAGTTTTAAGTACAGTTACGTTTAATTAAGGAAACTTGATTATTGAAGTGATATAATATTCCATATTTCATAATTCATAATCCATTTTTCTAAATTAAGGAGACTCCGGAGGACAGTGATGCCAGCCGGAGTTCTTCTTTATCAGCGCGTTAGATATTAGTTATTAGATATTAGTTATTAGATATTAGTTGTTAGATTAGGGCTTTGGCGAGGTTGTGGTGTTTGGAATAAAAAACAAAAAAGAGTCCGGGGCAAGGGGAATGCTCCGGACTCTCATTTCAGATTGGGGTTTATGTTTACTTACTTATTTATTTGATTAAGGCTTTGAAAGACTTGCCGTTTCGGTGGACTATCACAACTTGGCCCTTGACGGGGCGATCGATGCGGATGCCTTGGAGGTCGAAATACTCGACATCGGCAGCATCAACAGAGATCTCCTCTACCCCATCCTCCAACTCGATCATGACAGTCTCCTTATTGCTATAGAGCGACTCACCCTTGTCATAAAGAGCGGTAACAGCATAGACATACTCGACATTCTTCTCAAGATTCTCATCTTTATAAGAGATAGTCTCAAGAGGCAACGAAGCAACAAGGAGGTCATTGCGATAGAGATTATAGCCGGTGAGCAGAGCAGGCTCCGACATGGCAGTGAAGGAGAATAGGTCGAACACAATAGGATCATAATGCGAGCCATGGACATTGATGGCGAAACGCTTGGCATTCTCAGGGAGAGTTACGGAGAAATCGGTCCATCCGTTGCGAGGAGCGGTATAGGTCTCGAGCAGAGTGAAATCTTCAGTCTCGGTGCCACCCTCTGAATAGAGGAAATCGAACGACTCACCGCTGCCGTAGGAAGAGAGATTCTGAGCCTTGAAAGTGACCTCCGTACCACCCTTCACGATCGGAGAGATAACCCAATTGTCGATCGAGCCACCATAAGAATTACTTATAGAGATGGCGAGACACTTGGTGCCGTCGGGGCAGTTAAGGATTGCGCCGTAAGAGGGGGTAAAATTCTCGGCAATCATAGCAGCCATCGGCACACCCTTATTGACATTATTGATGCCAGACTCATTGATGCCATCCTTATCGACGAAGATCCAATCACCCATCGGCTCCATCGAACCGGACTCCCACTCCTCGAAGCTTTCAGTAGTAAGAGAATAAACAGGATCAGTAGACACCATAGGAGCATCCCAAGAGAGAGATGCAGAGCACTCCACCTCATCGACAGAAGCATCAAGATATTCGGGGCAAGTAAGATCATTGACATTGACCGGGATAGAGACCACAGCCTCATTGTCGGCAAGGTCAAGATCAGACTCCAAATCAGCCACGACTTTGAATGTAACATCGCTGCCGGCATACTTGGGGAGCACCTTGAAAGGCACCTCGACAGAAATCTCGCTGATGGCACCGACCTGATCGCCGGCTACGGCAGCCACCTCCTCATCATTGGCGAAGAGACGGAGAGTATAATTGGCTTCATCATTGACACCCTTATTCTTCAGAGAGACAGGGAATAAGACATTCTGACCCAGCTCCAAAGACTTGGCAGGAGCTTCAAGAGAGACAGCAAGGTTATGTTCCAGATAACTGCGGATCGAGATATTATCGAGATAGAGAGTATTGTAATTGCCCGAGCCAAAACCTACGAACAGGAGTTGGGCTTTGTCAGCGGCAGCGACCTCTGCAGGCACATCATAGGTAAACTCAGTCCACCCTTGAGTATCGCCCGACTTCATATTGATCGCCTCATTGCCCAGCATATAAGTCACGCCATCGACGAGGAAACCGGGTTGCACCTTAGTCTCATACGAAGCACTCGGATTGAGGAATACCCAGAACTTCAGTTTGGCATTATGAAGGTCGGAGAGGGAGAGGATGGGGGACCAGATGGTGCGTTGTTCCGAAGCGGCGCAACCGAACTCGAGGCATCCGCCATCATTATCCTGAGGATTGATGGTGACAGGATAAGAGCTGCCGACAGATGGGCGCCATCTGGAAGTCTCATTATTCTCCACCACCCAGGTATTATTGCTAAAAGCCATATCGGCAAACGACTCCACGAACTCACCGACGTAGGGATTGCCCACGAGGAAACCGGGGCTTGTGGTGACAGCCGAAGTCTTCGAATTGGAGATAGCCACGATGGTAAACGACACTTGATCTTGACCTGCTTCAGGCATCGGCACGGTGTAATCGGCGGAGAGCTCCGTAGTATTGTCAACCACAGTCTCGCCGTTACACTTCACGAGATAAGTCACCGAAGAGGGGATAAAGAGATCGGAAGCAGAAGTAGCCTCTGTGACAGCATCCCAAGAGAGATGGAACTGATTGTCGGTCTGAGTTACATTGAAATTGGCGACAGCCATCGGTGTGCCGAAACGAGGAGAAGAAGCCACCTCGATAGCGGGCGAGAGGAGATCGCCGGCAGCGCAGAGGAAAGAATATGTAACACTCTGATTTGAAGCCTCGGTGTCGGTATAAGTGACGGTAGCGCCGGGAGTTCCGGAGATGGTTTCCACCATATCTCGGTCACTGCGAGACACTCTCACTTCGAGGGGAGTATTCTCAGCCAGTGTCTCACCGGCAGCATTAAGAGTCGGTAAAGTGACAGCGAAAGAGGCTTGGATGGCATCATTGACGACGCTGAAAACGGGGCTTGCCACCTCCGGAGCCAAAGGAGCACCGGCAGCGACACCCTCGCTCATCTCGATCTGGTCGAAATAGAAAGCACCCTGAGAGGCATCACTGATGATGTGCATGCCGAGATAATAATCGCCATCCTCCGGCACAGAGACCTTGACAGTCTCCTTGACCCAAGAGCCATAATTATAGCTATACTCGGCAGCGGGAGCCACATCAATTGTCATATCGGCGACAGAGGCAGACTTACCCGCCTTCCACTCGACACGATTGACAGTGCCCGAGTTGCTCACCTTCTGCTGAAAAGTAAGTTCATATATATAACCGGCTTGCAGCGAGAACGAAGGGGTAATAAGCCACTCATCGGCAGCATCGGTATTACCCTCATAATATAGGCCTTGCGACCAACTATATCCATAATAAGAGGTAGTCTTGATGGTATTTCCATCCCCATTTCCATCGACGATGACAAACTCACCCATACCGGAATTGAACGACTCGACGAAAGGGAGCGTAGCGGCAAGCAGAGGCAGAGTAATTGCGGTTGCTATGCCGAAAGGTAATATTCGTTTCATAATCACTGGTTTAAAAGAATTTAAAATCGGGCGCCGCCCGCGCAGACACTTCCGACGGCGCCCGATTATTATAAAAATCAACAGGTTAGCGTACTACAATTTTGACGATACGATCGCCGGCACGGAGCATATATATGCCGGGATCGAGAGAGATGCGAGCATAATCGCCTACATCCTGACGGAACATCACCATGCCATTGACAGCGCTGATGGTCACCTCCTTGCCTCCGGCATTGGTAACGATGATGCAATTACGACCCGCCTTGACAGCCATGCCATCGGCAGCAAGCGTGTTGACACCCGAGAGGTTGAAGCTATAATCATTGGAAAGACAGGACTCACCCTTATCGAAGATTGCGGTAACGTTATAGATATGTTCACCCTCGATCTGCGGATTGCGGTCTACGAACTCATTATCCTCGACGATTTGATCATTGATGCGGACACCATCGAGATAGACGTTATAGCCTCGGAACTCGAGGAGATCGGCGTTGGCACTCTCGTAAGAAACCTCATCGACAAGGAGAGCATAAGTATTGCTCGAGACGCAATTAATAGCAAAATACTTGGCATCAGCCGGGAGGGTAAACTCAAAACGAGTCCACTCCGAAGCGGGCACTACATTGACATCGCCGAGGCGTTGGAAAGTAGTGATATCGGGTTCATCTTCAGTAGAATAGCAGAAATAGAATCTATCCAAGCCATAAGCATCGACCACAGTCTTCGCCATGAAAGAGACAGAAGAACCACCCTTCACTTCGGGAGAGATGAGCCAGTCGTCATTGTCACGTTCGGCAGCAGCGAAGCAGACAGCCATTTGGTCGCCGAGGTAGGGAGTCCAGAGGTTGCCCTTGATACCGGCCAGGCCGGGATTAAGGATCTGGAACGCCATTTGATATCCGGCATTGGGATACTCATAATCGCCGCTGGCGCTTTCACTATTGCTGATGGTGTATGTAAGGCTGCCATCATTATCGACAAGGCCCCACTCGCCGAAATCGGTGATGGTGAAAGCCTCGTAAGACTCGAAGCCATCGGTCACGACTCCCGAAGCATTCATGTCAGGATCAGACCAAGAGAGGGTCAGGGCGCCATCGGCGTATGTGCCGGCGAGGTCAGTGACGCGAGGCAGATTGTTGGTCGGCACGTTGACAGAGATAGTCTCAGTAGCATTATTGCTAAGATCGGCATCGTCGGCGAAAGAGATGCGAGCCTGATACTCGAACGACTTGCCGGCATCGACGATAGAGGGAGTGATCGGGAAGGTAAAGGTGCGTTCCTTAGCGAAAGCCAAAGGTTCGCCACCCTCTTGCGAAGCCACCAACTCGCCATTGCGATAGAGCTCGACAGTGAAATCTTCAGCCGGCACCATACCATTATTGAAGACTGTTACGACGGCATCGCGAGTCGAATTGACTGCGATCTGCTCGGGGAGAGTGAAGCTTTGTGCCACAAGGTCATGGTCGGGAGTATCATGCACGGTGATATTATCGACATGCATATCATAACTGATATAATTGTGGGTATGGAAAGCCACTTGGAAATCCTTGGCTCCGACAGCCTCCTTGAGGGGGAGGTCATAGCGATACCAGCCATTGCCATTGATCAGAAGGATCGGGGAGGCTGTGAGGGTCTTATACTCGCCATCTACGAGGACTTCGATATCCATATTCTCCTTATCGGTAGAGAAGCCATTCTCAGTGTCGGGGTTATAATAATGATAGAACCAGAAAGAGAGAACCGGGTTATTCAGACCGGCTACATTGATCTTGGGAGAGATCATGCGAGCCTGCACATCGAGGAAATCGGTGTAAGCCACGAGCATACCGCCATCATTGTCTTGAGGAGTAGGGAATGGGCCACGGTCCTTATCGTTGGGCTTATGGCTATATGAGAAATATCGGCCATAGAAGCCATTGTCGTAGGGAGACTCATTGATGACACGCATGATCCAACCGGGGCAAGTAGGATTCTGACCGCCGGAGAAAGACTCGGCGAAGTCATCTTGATAAGCCTTACCGTAAGTGATGAAATCAGACTGAGCACCGGCACCGACACCCTTGGAATTGACAGCACGGACATCATAGATCATACTCTTCTGACCATCAGCGGTATTGACCTCGGCAGTGTAAGAAGTACCCTCAACATTAGCGATGAAATTACCGTTATTGTCTGTGATGCGATAAGAGAGGGGTTCGTAAGCCAAGCTACCGCCATTTGCGCCGACAGAAACCGGAGACCAGGAGATAGAAGCATGATTATCATCGACAGCTGTTTGAGACACTTCATCGACAGCTGCGGGGAGGTCGAGGCCTGCATATACCTGCGCTTCAACAGGATTTCCCTCGCCATGACTATTGACAGCCACGACACGATAAGTGTTGAAGCCGGCAGGCACGTCAGCGTCGGTGAACGACAGGGATTCGCCGACAGCAAGGCCATCAGCTGCGGTAAGAGTCTTGACGAGCGACTCGCCGCGATATACCTTGACCTCAGAGAGGTCGGCAAGAGAATTACCGAAGATATCGACATCGGGAGCCTTGAACGACACCTTCACCTCTGTGGGAGCCTCACCGGGGAGGACTTGGAGGTCAGTAACGAGGCCCGGAGCAGACATCGAAGCCCCCTCCTCGATCGAGACATCATCGAGATATAGATAATACTGACCCTTCTCGGTGACGGCATGGAAGCCGATATAATAATGGCCATCCTCCTCGACGTTGAAAGTGATGACATGCTCCTCGAATTGGAGGTCGGGCGACTTGAGGTCGGTGCGAGGCATCAGAGTCTGAGAGAAATCGGCAGACTTATAACCCTTGCCGATCTTCACTTCGAGGGTCTCGGGATATATGCGACCCGCTTTGGTGGTGAAACGCAGGCTATAGGTCTTACCTTTGGTCAGGTTGAGACCGGGAGTGATGAGCCAGTCATCGCCGTTGAGGAAGGTATGATACTTATAGGCAGCACACTTCACAGAGGAATCCCAGCCCCAATGGCCCTCATCGGGACGTTCAGCATCCTTATTACAATCCTGCACGACGAAAGTGGCATAATCATCCATCGTGTCGAAAGACTGAGAATAAGGGAGAGCCACCGGTTCGCCCATCTCCATATCGTCGGAGATGGCAGTAGCACCTGTGACATTCTTGTAATAGCCGGTGATCTCGTAAGAATAGCGGCGCAACTGAGTATTAGTAATAACATCGGTAAAAGAATTGCCGGTAGCCTCATCGGTGAGCATCTTTCCATCGGGGAGGCGAGTTATCTTATAATAGATAAGAGCCGGATTGATAGTGCCGCCATGTTCACCTCTCGAGGGAGTGTCCCAGGAGATTTTGATTTTATTAGAGTCGATCTTCTCGAGGGCGATATTAGAGACAGCCTCCGGGCCATCAGTGCCGACATAGAAATCGAGAGAAGCACGATCCGACCTGCCCACATCGGGGTGAGTAGCCACGAGTTCGATGGTGTGCATGCCCTGAGTCAGGGTGTAAGTGCGAGAGGTAGATTCGCCGGGAGCCATCGGGATCGAGAAATTGAGGACACCATCGAGATAACCTGCCACAGTGACATCTCCCGAGAGGGGTGTGCCATCCTTAGCGGTAGTTGGTGCAGTGAAAGAGATCGTTCCCTCCAAATTGCTGCCGGTAAAATCGGCAGTGATATCGGTGACGGGATTGAGGAGAGCGATATCATCATTACGCGGGATATACATCGTGGAAATCGACTCGCCATCGGGGAACATGGAGATAAGGCTTGCTTGACCGGAATTGATGTCGATCTGATAAAGACCGGACTCCTCGGTGGCACGCTCATTGGTGGCCCAATAGAGTTTGCCGGTTTCGAAATCGAAGCAAGCAGAGCCATTATATATGGGAATAATGCCGGTGGCGCCGACTTCAGTGACTTGAGCCGTCAATTTATCGATCTTGACAAGCATACCGTCAGTGTAGCGAATGCCCCAGAGTTGCCCCATATTATCGGAAGCGATCGCCGACATACGATCAATCGGGGCAATCTTGGTGGGATAACCTGTGGAGAGGTCATAATCCACGAGGATAAAAGAAGTGAGATTGACATCGTCGGGATCGAACGACACGCCATAGATCTTATCGCCCACGGGGTCGTAGGTCATATCGGCAGCGATGGCATCGTAGGTGTCGGGCTCGAGGGCATAGCGCTCGATAGAATAATCGGCAAGATCCATCTCGATGAAATAGAGATAACCGAGTTGACCGGTGAAATCCTCATAATAGCTGGTGAAATAGACCTTACCCTTGCGGTAAGTACCGCCGCCATTGGCGCAAAGGGTATTGTGGATGTTGAGGGGAGTCACGGTCATAGGGGAAGAGGCATTAAATGAATAAAGTCCCCAAGCCAGACCATCTTCCGTGGTCACATCCATCGAATAAGAGTGAGTCACCTCGCCATAGATGGTGGTACCATCGCCGGTGATTGTCGGCACTCTTCTGACACGTTGCGCACCATCGTCGGGAGCTCCCCAAAGAGAAGAGACTGCCGCCAATGATAGCAACATAGTGGAGAATAGATGTTTCATAATTAGGAATATTATTTGATATTAAACTATAGGATCTGTCAGATTGCGATAATCTTAAAAGTCTTGCCCTCTGCTGAGACGAGATATACCCCGGAATAAGGCAACAAGATATTTATCATTCTGCCGCAACGAGCAGCGACCACCTCTCCGGCGATATCGCTGATAGTCACGTCGGTATCATGGTCACAGAAGATGCTCAGAGCGAGTCCGGAAAGCGAAATGCGGAGATGATCATCGGCAACATTTTGGAGAGATGCAGGGGAGGTGGAGACGGGCAATATACCTGAATCCAGCGAACGGAAATCCTGATTGAGAGCCACTACCGAATATCCATAATCCATATCGGGAGTAAGGTTGGAGAATAGGAACGAGTCGCTATTACCGGCATCGATGGCGGTCTGACCCTCTACGGGAATATAGTCGACATTACCGCCATAACCGATGGTGACATCATCGATGGAAAGAGAGCCACCGGCCTCTGTGCGGAGAGCGATCTTGATGCGAGTCGTAAGAGCCGGGATCTCGGAGATAGATACTGTTGAGCCTCCGGCAGCAGACACGAGGTCGGAGATAGTATGGAAAACCTTCCACTCACCGTCAGAATAGCCAGAAATTTCGATTCTACCATCGCGAAGCGTGGAAGATGCGCGATACCAGAAGCTGAGAGTACGCACACCGGCATCGAAAGATGCTGTGGTGAGGGAAGCGCCATCGGTGGTCATACGCAGCGAGGGGACCGCCACAGCGAAAGAAGCACGGCCATCGAACGAGGCGTCGGTTTGCCATCCCGAGGGGAGAGCATGATCGGTGAAATCGGCAGTCGACAGGAATGGGTCGCCAATGCCGAGATGATAGAGCGACACCTCATAGCGGTCGGCATCGTCGAGCATCTGCCAGTTGGCACGGAAAGATGTTTCGGTGATTTCCGAAGCCGGGAGAAGATTCACCCTCTTATAGTCGAGAGTCGGATCGAGGGTTGTCACCTCGATCTCGTTGGACTCCGGAGAATAGAAACGGCCATTGGTGGCAGTAACGGTATAATAATAGGTGGTGGAGGGTTCGAGTCCGGTGACTTGGAAAGAATCGGTGTTATCGACTTCACGCTTGAGATAGCCCTCGACATAGTTACGCTCGGTGAGATCACCTTGAGATTCCTTGGAGAATACGCTGAGCAGATATCCGGTGGTGCGAGAGATGGGATTCCATCGGGCAGTGAACCCACCGGCCTTGATGTCAGTAGGGTCGAGGGCCACCATTTCATCGAAGATATTTTCGCCCCCCTTGAAAGCGAAAGAGACTACTCCATCGATATCCTTGATATCAGTGATGGGGGAATAAAGGTTCTGCCCTGACCATGTTCTCATCGACGGGGTTGAATCATCGGTAAACTCGGTGACCCCGGCAGTTCCGGGGAAGGTGTCACCGGCGCGAGAATACTCGCTGAGGTCATTATCCGCCTCGACGATATCGATATACTGCTTATCGATATTGACAACATTGAGAAGCCACTTTTCGGGGTCGAAATTGATATGCCACACGAGCAGTCCATGGCCGGGGATATACTGATCCCAGGCAGATTGCTGGCGATTTTCGAGGATGTAATATTCCGAGCGGTTGGGGGTCGGGATCATATAGACATCGTTGTAAGCGCCAATCTGCGAGATGGGATAGATTGTTACATTCTTGGGATCGGCGAGCACTTTAGGTTCGATCCATCCGAGGTGATAGCGTTCATAGCCTGTGTGGCAAGGGGGAGTATGCGACTCATTGTTATACGAGCCATGATCCATGATCGACCAATTTCCGGGGGTAAAAGCCGAGGAATAGATGGTGGAATAAAGGTCGGGGAGCCCCATGACATGGGAGAACTCATGGCAGAAGACACCGATGCCGGCGAGGTTTGAGCCTCGGCCGTCGCAAAGTTCATTGGAAGTGGCATAATGATTCAAGAGCTTGCCATTCATATAAATCTCGAGGCCGAGGTCATCATGGATATTCCAGGAGTGAGGCCAGATGGAATTGGCGGGACCGCCATCCGCCTCGCCATAACCGGCATAGAAGATATAGATATTATCGACGATGCCATCATCGTCGGTGTCGTAGATGCTGAAATCTATCTGATCCTTAAGGAGATCGACGGCATGAGGTATCATCTCGTAAGGGCGGACATCATTGCCGGTGTTGGGGTCGTTAGAGCCGTAATAGCTCATATTATATGGGAGTTTCACCGGGCCATAAACGTCGAATTGCGGGGTAAAATTACCACCCGAGCTGGCATTAAAGAAATCATGGATCGATCCGGTGGCACCATATTCGGAGAAACCCTCCTCATTGAGCATACGGTCGAAGAGCGAGTGAGGATCGGGGAGCGTAAACTCGACATCCTGGAACTCGACAAGGATAGCGAGGCAGCGTGGTGAGCCTGTGGTGGGGAAAGAACAAAGCAGGGACTCGTCAGCGACCCTCGCCGGAGACTTGGAGAGCGACTTGCGAAGAGAGGACTTTCGGTTCATGATGTCGAAAGGGGCTTGCTTTTGGAAAGAAGCAAGGAGAGCCTCCTCATCGGCGGAACGCTCTCCGAGGGGAGAAGCGACTATGGAGGAAGCGACTATTTTATCGCCCATGGGGAGAGCATAGCGGAATATGCCATCATCGCCACGAAGGAGCATAAAGCCATCGGGAGAGACGAAATAATGAGAATGCTCATCGCCGCGAAGGTAGACTTGAAGAGTCTTTCCACCGCTGTCGTAGGAGATCAACCCGGGATGTGCAGGCACGGCATAAAGGGGAGAGATACTGCACATTACAAAGCCGGCAAAAGCGAGGGCTGATAGTGTTGAGTTTTTTAATTGTCGGAATAAATTCATAATAGAAAAGTTGTTAAAAGGTCTCTAAACATGCTATCGGAGTTAGACAGTCTGAACTCATCAATAACAAAGTGTGTTCGATATATGGCAAAGTTATATTGTAAAAAAACGCAGTCAAAACGATTTTTTTGATTTAAATCAAAAAACAAAAAATCAAGTTTTCGTTTTTATATATGGATATAAATAGATATAGACTATGTTCTCAGAAACACATACTCCCAAAAGTTTGCGTCAAGTATTGACACAATATTGCACACCACCTGAAGATTTGATCAGGGATTTTGAGAATTCCGCTCGATTGGTACAAGTAGAAAAGGGATCGGCAGTGGTGCGACAAGGAGAAGTCTGTCATGACTTTGTGATCAACAGGTATGGACTCTTTAGGGTGAGCAATAAGACAGAAGACAAGGAAGACACCTTGCTATTCGGCACATCGGGGGATGTATTCACCTCGATCCACTCCTATTATGCCGGCGAGCCCTCGATTTTTTCGCTCATAGCAGTGGAGGATTCGGAGGTGTGGCTGATAAGTTATCATAAGATGCACCAGATGGAGAATCGCTATCCGGCGATGGTGAAATGGATGCACAATCTTCTGATCGAGCAGTTATATAGTTTTGAGAAGCGCTACTTATTCTTCAATAACAAAACAGCCGAAGAGCGCTTCTTGAACTTTCTGAGTATACACAGTGTTCAATTGAAGCGCACTTCGGTGAAATATATCTCGAGTATTGTTCCGCTGAAATATATCGCTCAATACTTGAATATGACTCAATCGACCTTGTCGCGACTACGCAAGCGATTTGTTTCACGCAACGAGTAAACGTTATTGGGAGTCCTCTATTTCTTTTTTGGGTCTTCGTCGGGGAAGCGATCGGGGAAATCGAAATGGACTTTGGGATGAGTTAGCGCCCAAACCACCAAGAAGATTCCGAGCAATACGAAGGGAATGCTGAGCATCTGACCGATGTTCATGCCATAGCGATCGATGAGTTCAAACTCGGAAGACACCTGCACATTCTTGAGGTATTCGATGAAGAACCTTGAGAGGAATGTTCCGATGAAGAAAATTCCGGTGAGAAGCCAGGGGCGCTGCTGGGCGTTTTTCTTCCAATACATCCACATCAGGAGTGCGAAGAGGAGGAAATAGCAGAGGGCTTCGTAGATCTGAGTGGGGTGAGCGGGTATAGACTGCCCATCTTTGATAAAAATGAATCCCCAGGGGAGAAGGGTGGGGCCGCCATAGATCTCACTGTTCATGAGATTGCCGAAGCGAATTAGACCTGCCACCATCGCTGTGGGGATGACAATCTTGTCGAATATCCAGGAGGCGGGCTTGCGGGTGACGCACCAGGAGAATATGAAGAGCGCCAGGATGTTGGCGATGGTACCGCCATGGCTGGCGAGGCCACCCTCCCAGATGCGGATGATCTTCTCGGGATGAAGCGAATAGTAGTCCCACTCATAGAAGAAGACATGTCCGAGCCGGGCACCGACGATGGTGCCGATCACGACGTAAGTAAGGAGTACGCCCACCCAACGTTCGGGGGCACCCTCATGGCGGAACATGCGACACATTATATAATAGCCGCCCAAGAAGCCTAATGCAAAAGCCAGGCCATACCATCTGACGGAAATCGGTCCGATCGAGAAGAAGATCGGATCGACATTCCATAATATAGAATTCAGCATAAGCAAATATAGAGGGCTGTTGAATCTTCAGAGCAATCTCTGAAATATTCAACAGCCTTGATTAATCATAAATCAGCTACGATAGCAGCAGTATCTTCGGCGATCATCATCTCCTCGTCGGTGGGGATGACAACGACCTTGACCTTAGAGTCGGGGCCTGAGATCACGATCTCCTTGCCTCGCGACTTATTCGCCTCCTCATCGAGAGTAACGCCGAGGTAGGCGAGGTGGCGGCAGAGATATTCGCGAGTGCCGGCTTGGTTTTCGCCGACGCCACCTGTGAGGACGATTACATCGACGCCACCGAGAGCTGCGGTGTAAGCGCCGACATACTTAAGGATGCGATAATTATACATATCCATGGCGAGTATGGCGCGGGGATCACCCTTCTCGATGCCGGCTTCGATGTCGCGCATATCGTTTGAGATTCCGCTGATGCCGAGCACACCACTCTCCTTATTGATCATCTTGGAGAGAGCGTCGGCGTCCATACCCTTTCGTTCGATAAGGTATGCCAAAGCACCCGGGTCGACATCGCCGACGCGAGTACCCATCATAAGGCCTTCGGTGGGAGTAAGACCCATAGAAGTGTCGACACTTTCGCCATTACGCACGGCAGTGATGCTGCCGCCATTGCCGATGTGGCAAGTGATCATGCGGCAATTCTTGGGGTCTATGCCAAGGAACTCGCAAGCGCGGCGCGACACATAGCGATGGCTTGTGCCATGGAAGCCATAACGACGCACGCCATACTTCTGATAGCACTCGTAGGGGAGGGCATACATATAAGCATGCTGAGGCATGGTCTGATGGAAAGCTGTGTCGAAGACACCGACTTGGGGCACACCGGGGAGGAGTTTGAGCACAGCCTCGATGCCGGTGATATTGGCGGGATTGTGGAGGGGAGCCACGGGATAGCACTCCTTGACACGTGCGATCACCTCATCGGTGATGAGCACCGACTTATTGAAATATTCCATGCCATGCACCACGCGGTGGCCTACAGCCTGGATCTCGTCGAGGCTCTTGATAACGCCATACTCGGCATTGGTCAGGACATTGAACACCTGGCGGATAGCCTCGGTATGGTCGGGCATAGAGACTTCGATGCTCTTCTTCGAGCCATCAGCGAGTTTGAACTTGATGAAGGAATCGGGGAGGCCGATCTTTTCGACGCCACCTTCGGCGAGGACCTCTTTAGAGCAGTTGTCGATGAGCTTATACTTAACGCTCGAGCTGCCATTGTTGAGAACAAGAATTTTCATGAGATATGTATGGGTATTAGAGATCAATGAATAGCCTGGTTGCAGGTCACGATGATAGTATTTACGATATCATCGACAGTGGCTCCGCGAGAGAGGTCGTTGACGGGAGCGGCGAGTCCTTGGAGCACGGGGCCAACGGCACCGGCTCCGGAGATACGTTGCACGAGTTTATAGGCTATATTGCCTGTTTCGAGCGAGGGGAAAACGAGGGTATTGGCATGACCGGCAACCTTGCTACCGGGGGCTTTCATTTCGCCGACGTGAGGCACGATGGCAGCATCCGACTGGAGTTCACCATCGATCTGGAGGTCAGGAGCCATCTCGCGAGCCAACTCAGTGGCGCGTATCACCTTATCGACGCGTTCGTGAGTAGCGCTACCCTTGGTGGAGAAAGAGCACATGGCGATGCGGGGCTCGAGGCCGGCGATGTCGCGAGTGGTCTGAGCAGTAGAGACAGCGATCTGAGCCAACTCCTCGGCAGTGGGATCAGGCACAACGGCGCAATCGGCGAAGACGAGCATGTTGGCGTCGCCGTAGGGGCAATTCTCGGGGAGGAGCATAATAAATGCACCGCTCACCACAGAGATGCCCGGTTTGGTCTTGAGCACTTGGAAAGCAGCGCGGAGCACATGAGAAGTGGGGCTGAGAGCGCCAGCCACCATGGCATCGGCATCGCCATTCTTGATCATAAGGCAGCCGAGGTAGAGGGGATCTTTCACCTGCTCGCGAGCCTGCTCGATGGTGACGCCCTTCTTCTCGCGAAGCTTGCGGAAGAGTTCGGCGTAGGGCTCTGTGAAAGCGGCATCCTGGCTGTCGACGAAAGAAGCCTTCTCGATCAGGGGAAGGCCAAGCTCGAAGGCGCGACGGAGCACCTCCTCCTTATTGCCAACAAAGATGACATCGGCCACGGCGAGCTCGATGATACGATTAGCAGCCTGCAGAGTGCGAGGCTCTAATGACTCGGGAAGTACGAGACGACGACGGTTCTCCTGAGCACGTCGTGTGAGTCTTTCGAAAAGTTTCATTGTATAATGCGGTTTATTGGTTTATTGTAATGTTTTTGGTATTTAAATTGGTATTTAAATTATAAATTATGGTCTATCTCAAGAGCCGGAAGCTCTAATCGAGACATAACTGATGCGTAAAGTTACAAAAAATTTCCGTGTCTAACCAAAAATTTTTAACTTTACAGCGCAAAACACACCGTCTTCGAGTCTTGAAGGCGGCATATATCGAAAAATGAAAGTTTTTAAGCGATTATATCTCTTCATATTACGCAGTTTTCTGCCTCAATTCGCGATGACATTCTTCATCGTGCTCTTCATCGTGCTGATGCAATTTCTCTGGCGATATATCGACGACCTGGTGGGAAAAGGGCTGTCGATCGACTTGCTGGGAGAATTGTTTTTTTATGCAGCAGTGAGTATGGTGCCGATGGCGCTCCCATTGGCTATCTTGTTGGCGAGTCTGATGACCTTCGGCAATCTGGGTGAGAAATCGGAGTTGACCGCCATCAAGGCTTCGGGCATATCGCTGGTCAAGACGATGCGACCGCTGATCATCTTCATCACGATGGTGGCAGTCGGGGCCTTCTTCTTCCAGAATGATATTCTGCCCAAGGCGCAGGTGAAGATGTGGACACTCCTCTTCTCGGCGAAGCAGAAATCGCCCGAATTGGAGATACCGGAGGGGGCATTTTATGACCAAATCCCGGGCTATAACATCTTCGTAAAGACGAAGAACAAGGATAGCGGTATGCTCTATGACGTGATGATCTATGACGTGTCGAAGGGTGGCGACAATGCCACGATCCTGCTTGCCGATTCGGCTCGGTTGGCGTTCACTCCCGATATGCGTTATCTCTATCTTCACATGATGCAGGGTGAGCAATTCGAGAATCTTCGCGAGCAGAAGATGTCGGATCGCAATGTACCCTTCCGCAGGGAGACATTTTTGGACAAAGAGATTCTGATACCCTTTGATGCCAACTTCAACAAGCTGGATGAGGGTGGCATGCGCAAGCAATATGTAGGTAAGAACATAGCGGAATTGCGGCAGACACTCGACTCACTGAGTGTGCGTATAGACTCGATCGGCAGAGAGGATAGCCGGGGATTCGAGCGGGCGATGTTCTATGGTCTTGGGGATGCGATGATCGGAGGGACAGAGGATTCACGCGCCGGGTCGCACACCTATAGTGTTGACACGCGCCGAGTCGAGGAGATGCCGACACCGACCGATCAGGGTGGCGAAGTGATGCGTATCGAGAGAGAAGCCTCGGCAGAACGAGCCCAAGCCGCGCCGCCTAAGGAGAGGAAGAGCGACAAATTGCCTCGTACACAGGCTCAGATGAATCTTGATTCGGCACTACAGGCACTCTCGTCGAAAGACCTCAACCAGGTATTCAACACTGCCACAACGCTGATCAACAACCGCAAATTAGAGATTGAATTTCGCGCCCTACAGATGGCTGACGAGAAGAAGATCTATCGTCGCCACGAGATCGAATTGATCAAGAAATTCACACTGTCGGTGGCATGTATCATCTTCCTCTTCATCGGGGCACCATTGGGAGCGATCATCCGCAAGGGTGGCCTCGGGGCGCCGTTGGTAATCTCCGTATTGCTCTTCTTGGTGTATTATATCATCGACAACACAGGATATAAGTTGGCTCGCGATGGGCGCTGGGTGGTATGGGCAGGTATGTGGCTTTCGACGGCAGTGCTGATGCCCTTGGGCATCTTCGTGACCTACAAGGCGATGAATGACTCGGCAGTGTTCAATGCCGACCTATATAAGGAGTGGTTCAGGCGTCGGCTTGGTCTGCCGGAGAGTCGTCATGTCACTCTCAAGGAGGTAGTGATCCGCGATCCGAATTTTGCGGTAGCGTTGGCGAAGGTGGAGACGCTCCATTATCAGGCAGTGGCATGGCTTTCGACACATCGTTCGCGGCCGACATATCGGCAATATTGGGATCAGTCGTACGATCCGAGGGAGATTGACGAGATCGGGATGCTTACCGATGCACTCTGTGACTATCTCAGTGACTCGCAAGATGTGGTGGTGATCGATGCCTTAGGGCGCTACCCCACTACACGCTCACTCTTTATACTGCATCCCTTCCGGGGGCAGCGCATGCGCCGCATCATGAAATGGTGCTTACCCATAGGCGGGCTCATCTACCTGCTCTCACTACCCTACGCTCGCCGCGTCTACGACGAAATCACCAAAATAGAGCAATCCAACCAACACCTATCCCAAATCCCGGGATTGTGTTAAAATGTGTTAAAAATTCTGCTTACTTTGAACAAACGAGGGGGCTTGTTGGTAATATAAGTAAGTTAGAAGATAGATTTTTGTTCATTAAGTTAAGATTGGACGGACCCCAACAACCGTCAATAGAGCGAGTACTCGTGAGAGCACTCGCTTTTTTTATTAATTATTTGCTTATTCTGTAAAAATTTATTTATTTTGTTGAACTTTATGTTACTCTTTGAAATCTTTATTTATGTATGAAATATGAGTCACGCGACATAATGGAGTATATAATTGCCTTGGTGAGTGAATTTGCCAAAAAGTTTGACCTATCCAATAGGCAAGCTTTCAATTATATACGCAATCATCAAGGCATCTCTTTTATTGAGCAAAACTATGGCATCATACATACTCTTGATTTTAAAGAGGCAGTGGATAGTGTAGCCATTTATTGCCGTAAAACAGGAGGGTTGTTATGATTCTTTATCATGGGTCAAACATATCTATTGAACAAATAGACCTAAGTAGATCAAAACCTAACAAAGATTTTGGTCAAGGATTTTATTTGTCAGAAAACGAAGAGCAAGCAAAAGATATGGCTCTTTTTAAATCAATGTTGCTTGGAGGCACTCCAACAGTCTCCAAATTCGAATTTGACGAGTCAATTATGGGAAAGGATGTCTTAAAAATAAAGGTTTTTAATGGCTATTCCGAAGAGTGGGCTGATTTCGTATTTGCCAATCGAGAAGGTAAACAAGTTGAAAAATTTGATATCATTTATGGTCCAATAGCAAACGATAAAGTGGGGCTTCAGATTCGTAAACTAAAAGATGGGAGCATCGACAAATTTGAGTTCTTAAATAGATTAAAATATATGAAAGGAATAACATACCAGTACTTCTTTGGGAGTAATGAGTCGATAAAATATCTAAGAAAACTGTGAGTGAAAGTGATATTCAATACTTGACTGAAGCATTGACTGTCGATTTGGCGGGAATGCTCTCTAAAGACTTCAATATGAATATATTGGAAAGTCTTGACACGCTATATAATTCCGAAACTTATCTAAAATTTACAAATCCTGCTACCGGCTTGTATTACCAAAGTCCTCTATATGTATACTCCTACCTCAAACAAGAAATAACCACCGGGAAACTTGCTTAAATCACTTTCCTTAACTTATGCAAACGGCGGTATTACTTCCGGATCCCTCCTTAAGGGGATATATCCACCATTACTGGGTGATGAAGGCAGACCGCATCTCGGTGGAGATGAACATACTGCCTACGGGGTTGATGAAATGGATGTTTCATCGACGCGATCCCTTTATGGTCAACGGGACATTAGACTATGGCCATCATGGGGATTCCCTCCGACCGATTTCTCGAAGACAACGTATCGATGGATCAGCTGAGCATGCCCGACTTTCATGAACTGAAGATGCGAGTACTCGACTCGGCCACCGACCGGGAGGCAATCTCCATCATCGAGACATTCATCAAGCGCCGACTCTACAACCATAACACCGACATATATCTCAAGCCACTTCAGAGAGTGTGCCAAGAGATAGCGCTCCACCCGACCATCGACATCGATCGACTCAGCGACATCGCCTGCATGAGCGAGCGACAGCTACGCCGCATCTTCTCCGAAAACATCGGTCTCAGCCCCAAGCAAATGCTACGCACCCGCCGCTTCCTGCATGCCACCCACATGATCCGCTCACTCCACTCCCCAAACTTCACCGACATTGTCGCCGACTTGGGATATACCGACCACTCACACCTCAACAAAGAATTCAGATACTTCGCCGGGATGACCCCCACCCAATACATGCACCATCTACTTGAAATCAAAGAAAGCAACTTCATCAAAGGATACTTCGCCTACCACACCGAATAGGTCATTTGTAATCGGTTTCGATTAAATCAACTACATCGGAGGATGAGAATATCGGTTCGCCGGAATTTCCTGATATAATAATAATGTCGCCGCCCATCCGGGCATTGAGGCTGCCCAACGGATTGTCGAGAAATGCACGCTTGGCTTTCAGGAAACTTTTGCGATCGGTCTTTTCGTATTCGTCGGCAAGATAAACAGGTACAATAGCTTTTGTGGTCTGCTGTATGCCTGTAGCCACGAAACTATATTTGTCATCGTCAGTCGATGCCTCAAGTATTACACCCGGCAAGCCGCCGAGTTTCCACGGTCCGTTGGAAACCGGAATCTCAGGAGAGAACCATGCTATCCATTTTCTGCCATGAAAATCGGTTGTGGCCTTGACACATTCATATCCCAAAATAGATTTGGTGGAATCCGATATTTCCCAAGTCCATTCTTCCGGAGTTTCTTCGTAAACGTATTTGTCAATACCTGCGGAATCATAGTAACGCAATGTATTGTCACTTATTGACTTTACCACATAATAGCCACCGTCTTTGCGTGGTATTTTGTCCAGATTTCCACTAAGATAGGCGCCTCGTATCATCTCCTGCCATTGTGCGGTGCCCTCCGGCGTTGAGTTGAGCGAGTCGATATACTCGGTAATCGGCGAGTAGAACTTCGATTCCGTTGCGTTGGCAAGCAACACATACTGATTCTTCACGTCAACTTTTCCATTTTTGGGATTAGGAGACATAGCCGTGTAGCTGACCTCTATGTCAGCGTTTTGTGCCATAGTAGCCATCGCTACAAGGCACATGATGATTGATGTGAGTAGTCTGTTCATTTCCTTAGGGATATTGAGATTAACAACTCGCGACCTCGGAGCCAGCGTTGGCTCTCGAAGGAGGTAAGTTGATTGTATGTTGTATAGTTGTATGTTCGCTGATTGAAGATGTTGCTCAACGAGGCGGACAATTCCAGTCGCTTGTTGAGTTTGAAGATTACCTTGGTGTCGAGCAGGAACACGTTTTTGAACTGATCATCGGTAAGTTCGTTGCGGTAGTGTTCGCCACTGATGTGCCATTCCCATTTCTTATGAGGCATTATATTGAGTAGAAGTTCGTTCTCCATGTTTTCGAGCCACGATGCACTTGTGCCGTTCATTGAAAGACGGCTCGATGCCCACTCGAAACGATAGTCGAAACTGAGCCAACGGAGTGGCGATCCGTTGATTTTCGCTCCGACTGACCAAGAAGCGCCGACCGAATTTACCGAACTGTTCTCCGAAATCAGGTGCGATTCATTGCGACTGAATGAACCGTTGATGTTTGCGCTACCTCGCATGAAGTCGAGAGTTTTGCCGATGTTTCCGCTTGCCATAAGCATCTGTCCGTCGCTTTTTGCATCGGCATAGGAATAGACCACATAGTCACCATAAAGTTGCTGTGCCAAGGTGTAAGGGCGATGGCTCCTTCGATATAGAACTTGTTGATGTCCTCGCCTTGATATTGTATCTTGCCGGATTGCTCCACGTTGATACCCGGCATACGTCTAAGCACATCGCCAATCGAGCGGTCTTGCTGTTGTGCAAAACTTCCGACATTATAAGTAATAGTATCTCCTTGTTCACGGATACGGTCAGCCTTGACCGTTACCTCTTTCAACAGTGTTGTACCCGGTTCCAGATAAACGGTGAGGGGAAAAGAAACACTGTCGAGAGGTATCGTATTTTTGGCAAATCCCATCATCGACACCTCCAGCCGACAACCTGCCACTGACGGCAGCGACATAGCAAAGCCACCATCGCCTTTCGACGTAGTAAACTTCTTGATTTTGCCGTCCGCACCTTTGACAATCACAGAAGCCCCGGTCAACGGCTCGTTGCTCTCCTTGTCGACGACTGTACCAGACACATTTACCTGTGCAACGGCACTGACCGCTACAAAGAGAAATAGCAAGTATATGGAAAACCGTGTCATAGGTCGTGTGGATAGTTTGTTTCTTCTTTGTCTCGCTGTGGCACTTTCTTCTCAGAGGCTGTGGGTGTTTATTATATGATTAAGCTGTTATTTTTTATTTCAGGATGCCGGAGGATGCGGAGCCGGAGATCTGAGGCTCGTTGTCGCGTCCCACCTTCTTGCCGAAACCGAATGTATAGATGGCCGTGATTTTCATTAAGGCATGTGACTCACCGTTTATAAGAGTTTCATTCGTACTGTAATATTCGCTGTTCATAACGCGGTTTGAACTTCGCCAATTCCACCTGCCAATATTCATAACCATAGCAGATAAGTTCCAATTGGAGCCAGCCCAGCCTACTTTCAGATAATAATCGTCCTTATTGCGCTGCCAAAGTCCGTTCATCATGCCGTCCCATGTCCCAACAGTGGAGAAATATGCCAGACCAAAGTTCCAGTTCTTGAGATAGTAGAACATCTGGAGGGTATAGTAGGTATGGAAATGGTTTACATTATACGGCTTGCCGTTGTGGTTGAAGAGTAGGCTGAGGTTTCCTGTCAGCACTAATGATTGGTTGAGGAAACACGCCGTACCCTTGATACCGTAGCGCCCCTGCGCATAGGAACCCATAGGCTGCTTTATGGTTCGAATCACGCCATTGCCGTCGGCTTCGTAATCGTAGGCATAACGGTCCTTTACAATCCAGCCCCATGCGTATGTGCTTAAATTGTATTTATTGTTGGGAATCCATGTGTAGGAGAAATCAAAATCAAAGCTCTTCGCGGGAAAAAGATTCGGATTGCCGGTGTATTTGAGGAAGGGAGATGCCGTTATTACCTGGTCACTCTTGAAGTTCGGTGACGGCAACCATGAATTATATTGAAATACTGCCGAAAAGGAGTGCCTGCGGTTTGGAGAATACTGCATAGAAAGATCGAGTGAAGGAGCGTTGCGCCGGTCAACCGAGGAGCCGAAGCGCAATTCGTCACAGACCCAGCCGAAACCCAAATGTCCGCGGACATTTCTCACAGAAAGCTCGTAATTGACTCCAAACCCCACTCGTGAGGACTTGGCATGGTCCAATGCACTCGCCGAGCCGGAATAGAGGGTACGATTATACTGATAGGAAACCTTGACCAATCCGAGGAGGCTGCCAAACTTTCCGAAATCATGCTTGAACTTCAGATCGCCCGACAGTTTGTTGGTATTGTCGGTGGCCGAATTGTGAATAGACGAGTAACCCTGCTCAAGATAATTGCTGCTGAGGTCGGTATGCGACAGGCTATACTTCGGGGTGAAGGTAATCGAATTGCTGTTCGGGAGGATAAAGAAGTAATAACCGTCGTAGGATATGAACTTCGAGAAATTACTTGATGAGGAATAATAGTCGGAGGCGGGATAGGCATTGTCGGAGTAACGCACCGTGCCGGATTGGGAAGTGTTCGGTTGACGGTCAAGGTTGCTGTTAATCAAAGTTGAGGCCTGGATTTTGTCCGAATTGTAGGTCGCCTTGAATACAAGATAGTAGTTGTTACGACGGCGTTTGGAGGAGGTCTGTTCGGAGATGCGCTCGAACTCATTCACTGTCCCGTCCTCCTGAGGCAGACGGAAAGTTTCGGTCATATCCTGTCCGAAATGCGTCGAGCCGTTGTTGTAAGCCGAACCCATGAGGTCGTATGTCATCCGCTTGTACTGCATACGCACACTGCCAATCATCTGCTCCTGGTGGCCGTTAAGGAATGTGCCGAAACCATAGGCCTTCGCATAGCCTCCGTACTCATATTGCTGCATTATGAAATTGACCACATAAGGATTGCCCTGCAAACGCGGGTCGGAGGGGTATTCAAGATATTCGACACGCTTCACATCACTTATGCGCATCGACAGAAGGTCTCTCTCCGAGGCCGGGAGATAGTCAATGAAGACAGCAATCGGCTTGCCGCTGTTTGTCACCACCGAGTTGCCCGAAATTATGCTCAGTTGCGGTATGGCCATGTGGTTGAGCAGATCCGTGCCGGATTGCGATGCGTTTTTTTGCGTTGCAGTAGGCACATACACCGATTTGTCGGAATAGAGGCGCGCATTGTCAGCCTCGACGGTCACAGTACCTAATACAACCGCCTGCTCCTCCATTAATATTGTGCCGAGTGAAAATGCGTCAAATCTCTTTGTTTTTGTCTTATAGCCAAGACATGTCAGCTTGCCGATCACACCCTGTCTGTCGCAGGGGATAGAGAAGCGGCCGGCCTCATCGGTGATTCCGTATGTAATGACGGTTGAATCCTTCGGCGCGAGGAGCATCACTGTCGCAGCGACAACCGGCTCATTGTCGCTCCCTACGACCCTACCCTTGTAGCAAAACTTGCCGTGCTGCAAAGCCTCGATATAGTAGTCCTGGTTTTTCTTTATTATCGAAATCGGATTCAGCCCCACGGTCGTGCGAAGTGCGTCATAGAGGTCATCGGTATGGATTCTTGCGGAGGTCCTGTAGTTGTCGAGTTCCTTGTAGATGAAGGAAATGTTGACGTCTGGATGGTCTTTGCTGATTCTTACAATCGCCTCTGATATAGGTGTGTTATTGAACGTGTAGGAATATTTGTAAGCACTGGCTGAAATATAAGTTATAACAGCCAATATTATTGTCAGGATGGTTCTCATTTTCAGTCAATGGTTAGGGTGTTACCGTTTCGTTTGATGTCAATCTGCTCGAATATGTTGAGCTGCTCCACTACCTCGTCAAGCGGTAACGACGGGTCAAGTTTGTAGTAGAGATGAAGCGATGCGGCCTCTTTGTTGTAAAACTTAACCTCTACACCGTATGAGTTAGCTACTTCTTTCATTATCTTTTCAAGAGGCTCATCCTCAAACATTATCGGTGTCAGGCAAACTTTGACAGTATCATTTTTAGCCGTTACCGTGTCGGTAGAGACGGCTACAGTTGACGGAGCAGTAGGCATGCTCTCGGTTATCGGGTCCGGTTTATGGTCGATTACAGCCACGGTTACGGCTATGCCGGCAGCAACTGCTACGATTGATGTGCCGATAATAGCGGCGATAGATGCAGCGCGACTGCCAAACCAAAAGAATGTGCGGCGGGAGCGGACTGTATGTTTCTCCGAGAAGTTTTCCCATTCGGCATCAACATCTACCTCTTCATTGGCTTCTATTGCAGATTCAGTTTTGCAGAGAAGATTGTAAATCTCTCTGGTTTCCGGATCCGACATTATTTCTGCCAACTGTTCGGATGTATATTTTTCGGGATGCTCGACAATGTCAAGAACGAGTTCGTATTTATCCATTTTCGTTGAGTTTTTTGCGGATGATTTTCAATGCATGACTCAGATGACGGTAAACGGCTGTTTCGCTTATACCCATTGTTGTGGCAATGCGAGCAAACGGTAAGCCCTCGGAGAACCGCAACTCCATGACGCGTCTTGCCTGCGGTGATAATTCAAACTTTATCAGGCTGTATATCCGCGCAATGATTTCATCGTCGGGCCAATCTTCGCTTTCGTATTCCTCGTTTTCGAGGAAATAACGGTTGGCAATCCTTTGGTGAATTTCGCAGTCACGAATATAGTTCAGGCAGCGGTTCCTGACGGCTTTTATCAGATAGCCGCCGGAAACAGTGATGTCAAGGGATAAATCGAGAAGCGAAGCAAACACATCATGGACGATGTCGCGCGCAAGATCATCGTCGTGCAGAAGTGCCACGGCCAACCGGTACATCTGCGCATAATGTGCTTTGAAAAGCTGCTCTATGTCGTTTCTGTTCGTCATACACTATAAAGACACACAACATTCGCAAAACTCAACCCTAAAAGAGAATTTTTTTGAGAAAATTACATATCCACCTGCAAAGTTACTGAAAGATAGCCAAATTCTTCTTCACAAAGCATCGATTTTGGTTTAGTCTGTTCAATGACAAAACCAAAATGATTATTAATGTAGAAATTCAACTGCAAATATGTCTATTATATGCGACGCTAACACCTTATCTCACGAAAAATTTGTACCTTTGCATTTAGAAAAATACAAAAACTGAATGACAAAGGAAGAATTGTTAAGCCGACTGAACGGCGAAGAATGGAATGACTTTGAAGTCAAGGAGGCTAAAAACGAGATTCCCAAGAATGCTTGGGAAACAGTCAGCGCATTCTCAAATTCATACGGAGGGTGGATTGTATTCGGCATAAAAGAAAAGAGAACCGGAGGTAAATCATTCTATGAGATACAAGGAGTAGAACGTGCCGAGAAAATAGAACAAGACTTTGTCAATGTGCTGCGTTCAAACAGCAAATTCAATCAACGCATATCGGTACAAGCTGAACGATTTGTAATCGACGGGAAAACAGTATTGGCATTTTACATTCCTATGTCAGAGTTTAAGCCGATTTACATCAGTGTGCCAACCAACACTTATATAAGAGTGGGTAGTGGTGACCAAAGAGCGACCGAATTTGAAGTGCGGGCCATGCAACGCGACCAAGCTTTTGGAAAGAAATCAAATGAAGCTGTTTTCGGAACGTCATTCGAGGACATCAATCAAAACTCGTTTCAGGATTATCGAGCATACTTACGTGCTTTTAACCCAATATTGCCTTATAACACATTGTCGGACTCTGATTTCGCAGTAAAGACCGGAATAATCATTAATGGGTTGCTCACCGTGGGTGGCTTATTCATGTTTGGCAAAATAGAAGCGATTCTTCGTTGTAATCCCGATTTCCTAATTGACTACATGGAGATTCCCGGGTCAACGATTCAAGAAGCTGAGAGAAGATATTCTTTCAGGCTTCAAGAGCAGGAAAATATTTGGGAGTATTACAAAGTTATATTACAACGTCTTCGGACGCGAGTTGACAACCCGTATTCTCCAAGAGCAGATGGAATCGCCCCTGATGATAACACTCAATTATACTGTATCCGCGAAGCACTAGTCAACATGTTGGCTCATGCAGACTATTTCAGTGAAATTCACTCGACTGTCCGGGCATATGACAATAGCCTGCAATTTCAAAATGCCGGTAGCTTCCCTGTAAATCTTGATATAGTCGGACGCACTATTGTTTCACAACCGCGTAATCCCAATTTGTTGCGGTTCTTTAAGTTGGCTAAGATTTCAGAGAACGGTGGATATGGTATTGACAAGATACTCAACTGGAAAAATATAACAAATTGTGAGGTTTACATAAATAGTGACATTACAAAGTCGGAAGTTGTATTTGAACTTCCAATCAACGTCAATCAACGTCAATCAACGTCAATTGACGCTGATAACGCTGAAAAGTCGCTGACGGAAAGAGTGCTGACGTTAATTGAAGCCAATAAGCGAATTTCCATAGCAGAATTGGCAAATTCTACAAATCAATCTAAAAGCAGTATTGACCGCGTAATTGCCGAATTGAAAAGAAACGGGAAATTATCTCGTTCCGGCACAGCAAGGAACGGACAGTGGATACTTCTTTGAACTTCAAGTGAAGTAGCTCGGTTGTAGGGCGAAATCCTCATAACTGAATCAGAGAACTCCCGACATAGACAGCGAGAAAGAATCGTGATAAGGGAATTTCTCGCAACCGATGTAGAGAGTATCGACCACGAAGTAGCTTCGACCGCATGGGAGAAAAAGCATCTGTGCCGTCGGTGCGGTGCTATTCTTGATGCTGATGAGTTCCGAAGCCGGATATTGTCAATGCCTCGCAATCCGAGCATCATAAAAATTTTCCGCTATCCGAAGTTGGCTGAAAACGCCGGGTATGGAATTGAGAAAATTTTACATTGGGAACGATTGACAGGGAAGCCTGTAATTTTTCACAGCGACTTATTAGTTTCGACTGTTGAATATCCAATTTCTCGACAACTTGGCGAGAATAATGGCGAGAATAATGGCGAGAATAACGGCAAACTTGGCGAGAATATAATCCTTGAAGCAATAAGAAAAGATGTATTCATTTCTCAACCGAAGTTGGCGGAGCTAACAGGATTCTCACAAAGAAAAGTCAATCGCATTATTGCTGCATTAAGAGATGCAGGAAAAATACGACGTATAGGCAAGACAAAGGGAGGTCATTGGGAAATTATCCGCACATATTCCACCCCTGTAAAGTAGATTTTCTGCTATTTGTCCGTTTTTTACACATAACGCTGTCACAAAAAGCCTACCTTTGTTGTCCTTATCATAAAGAACTCAATATACAACCCATAAAAATAGGACAACAATGAAGAACTTCATAATCTACTTAGTGATGGGAATAGCCGCTCTCTCCGCGGCCCTCACCGCCAATGCACAGACTGAAAAAGCCGAGAACGACTCGATATCACTCGACTCGATCGGCAGTTACTACGAACTCGAAGAGATAGTGGTGAAAGGCACACTCCCCAACACCCGCATGAAAGGAGATGCCTTGGTGACCAAGATCAGCGGTTCGACCCTCGAGAAAGCCGGCACGGCAGCCGATGTGCTCCGCAAAGTGCCGGGAATGATCAAGAAGGGAGATGGACTGGAAGTGATAGGACGCGGCACACCGATCTACTACATCAACGGCCGACGCGTACAAGACACCGACGAACTGAAGCGCCTGATGAGCGACGATATCGCCGACGTCGAAGTGATCACCAACCCGGGAGCCAAATACGACGCCACTGTATCGGCAGTGGTGCGCATCAAGACCAAGAAACGCCAAGGCGACGGATTCGGTTTCAACCTCTTCGCCAAGAGCGAGCAGAGCCTCCGCACAGGCAAGAACGACCCCGAAGCGCAAATCAACCTCAACTATCGCCACGGCGGCTGGGACTTCTTCGCCTCAGTCAAAGAATGGCAATATCGCACCCACCAATGGAGCGACCTGTGCCAGCTCAGCACCGACCCGCTCACCGGCAAAGAACTCTTCCGCTACGAAGGAGACCTCGATTATGAATGGAGAGGCATCGGCACACACCTCACCGGAGGAGTCAACTGGCAGATCAACGACCATCACTCCATCGGAGCCAAAGTCGACTACGCCATCACCACCGACAGCGATACCAAAGAGTTGATGCACATGAACAAATATGACCAAGGCACATTCGAAGAGAGCATCAACTCCGACGGCACCAAATGGAGCGAACACCCCGACAACGTCCTGGTGAATGCCTACTACAACGGCACCATCGGCCGACTCAACATCGACTTCAACACCGACATGTTCTTCACTCGCGAGAACGAACATCAATATATGGATGAGACAGCCACCTCTTCCGACCGCATCGTCGAAGGTGTCTCCTCATCGAAGAACAACATGGTGGCTACCAAATTAGTGCTCTCCTACCCCATCTGGAAAGGCATGCTCGAAGTGGGCACCGAAGAGACCTTCGTCAAGCGCAACAGCAGCAACGAGATCACCGGCACCACCCTCCCCAACTCCCTATCGAAGACCATCGACAATGTCTATGCAGGCTTCATCCAATATGGAGTAGCACTGAATCAGAACACCAACTTCAGCGTCGGATTGCGCTACGAACATGCCGATTTCGACTACAAAGACCAGCTCAACAGCGGCGACAACCTCCACCGCAGCTATGACAACATCTTCCCCTCGGCCTCCTTCTCCACCCTCTTGGGGAGAGTAAGAGTGATGGCAGGCTATTCGAGCCGCACGCAGCGTCCGCAATACTGGCAACTCAGCAGCGCCATGAGCTATCACAACCGCTACGCCTTCCAGCAGGGCAACCCGACCTTAAAACCCTCGATCGAGCACTCCGTATCGCTGACCGCCATGTGGAATATGTTTACCTTCGGTGCACAATACAGCAACCACAAAGACATGGTGTGCAGCTGGAGCGAGCGATATAACGACGAAGGGACCATCCGCATAAGTTTCCGCAACATCGACAAGCCGCAACATCAGATGCATCTCTTCGCAGTCGCCACCAAGACCTGGGGATGCTACACGCCGACCTGGACCGTGGCCTTCATCAAGCAATGGCTCACCCTCGACTTCGACAACGGCAGCCGCTCCTTCAACAAACCGATGTGGGTCTTCAATTGCAACAACGCCTTCCGGCTTCCCCACAGCTGGCAGTTAGAACTCAACTCCGAATTCCACAGCAAATCGCACTACAGCAACATAGAGCTGATGAACCACTACTGGTCGCTCGAAGCAGCAGTACAGAAATCCTTCCTCAAAGATGATGCACTTACCCTGCGACTCTCCTGGCAAGACATCTTCCGCAAGGGCAACAACGATGGATATGTCTACTATGGCAGTTACACAGCGACACAGACCAATCGCTTCGACTTCAATCGCGTCATACTCACACTAAGTTACAATTTCAACACCGCCCGCAGCAAATATAAGGGGAAAGGTGCAGGACAGGCAGCCCGCGATCGCATAGGTGCCGCCGCCAAATAACGACAATAGAAAAGCAAGACAAAAGAAAATCGACCTGAAAAAACACTCGACCTCTCGGAGGGAGAAGCATGGATCAAGCGACCAAGCTTCCCCTCCGAGCATCTTATATATTAGGGGTCAATCTAAAAAAACGGGATAAGAGCGCGTTCCTTAAATTTTAGGGGTCAATCTAAAAAATCGCTCTAAGAGTAAAACAAATATTTTGAAATATGGAGAAAAAATATTAACTTTGCGTGCTTAATATGCGCGGTTCTAAAAAAGGGATTGCGCCATAGGATATATCCAGAAAACAATATGTACAGAGACACAACATGCGGCGAGTTGCGACTCGCCGACGCCGGCAAGGAAGTAAAGCTGGCGGGATGGGTACAGAGACTCCGCAAAATGGGCGGAATGACCTTTGTAGATGTCCGTGACAGATATGGCATCACACAGGTGGTGTTTAGTAACGAAATTGATCCTGAACTTGAAGAGCAAGCCAATCATTTAGGACGAGAATATGTAGTTCAGGTCGAAGGCAAGGTGGAGGAGCGCAGTTCGAAGAATGCGAATCTTCCGACCGGCGATATCGAGGTGGTAGCCAAGAAGTTGCGCGTTTTGAACCGCAGCGAGGTGCCCCCCTTCACCATCGAAGACAACACCGATGGCGGAGACGACCTCCGTATGAAATATCGCTACTTGGACCTTCGTCGTCCCTGCGTTCGCACCAATCTTGAGTTGCGACACAAGATGGCATTCGAGATCCGTCGTTACTTGGATTCGCAGAACTTTCTTGAAGTAGAAACGCCGATTTTGGTAAAATCGACGCCGGAGGGAGCACGCGACTTTATCGTCCCCTCAAGGATGAATCCGGGAGAATTTTATGCACTTCCGCAGTCGCCCCAGCTCTTCAAGCAGCTGCTGATGGTGTCGGGTTTCGACCGCTACTTCCAGATCGCCAAATGCTTCAGAGACGAAGACCTTCGTGCCGACCGTCAGCCGGAGTTCACACAGATCGACTGCGAGATGAGCTTCGTGGAGCAAGAGGATGTAATCGAGATGTTCGAAGGTTTGGTGAAGCACATCTTCAAATATGTGAAAGGCATCGACTTCACAGAGCCCTTCGAGCGTATCACCTGGGCTGATGCGATGAAATATTATGGCAGCGACAAGCCCGACAAGCGCTTCGGTATGAAGTTCGTAGAGCTGACCGACCTGGCGAAGGGACATGGTTTCTCGGTGGCCGATGACGCAGAATTGGTGGTCGGCATCGCCGCGCCGGGATGTGCCGGCTACACTCGCAAGCAGATCGACCAGCTCACCGACTTTGTGAAGCGTCCCCAAGTAGGAGGGAAAGGTCTGATCTGGGTAAAACTCGAAGAAGATGGCACGGTGAAGAGTTCGGTAGGCAAATTTTATGATGAAGCCACCCTCCGCTCGTGGGGAGAGCGCATGAACGCCAAGGCCGGCGACCTTCTCTTAGTGATGACCGGAGATGCGATGAAAGTACGCAAGCAGCTCTGTGAACTTCGATTGGAGATGGGCAATCGCCTTGGTCTCCGCGACCGCAACGTGTTCGCGCCCCTTTGGGTGATCGACTTCCCCCTCTTCGAGTGGGATGAAGAGACCCAACGCTACTATGCGATGCACCATCCCTTCACCTCGCCCAATCCGGAGGATATTCCCCTATTGCACAGCGACACAGGCAAGGTACGCGCCACAGCCTACGACATCGTGGTGAATGGCACCGAGTTGGGTGGCGGATCGATCCGTATCCACGACGCCGAACTTCAAGACACCATGTTCGAGCTTCTGGGCTTCACTCCCGAGAAGGCACACGAGCAATTCGGCTTCTTGATGAATGCCTTCCAATATGGAGCGCCACCTCACGGCGGCTTGGCATTAGGCTTCGACCGATTCGTATCGATCTTGGCAGGGCTTGACACGATCAGAGACGTAATCGCCTTCCCCAAGAACAACTCCGGACGCGATGTGATGAACGAAAGTCCATCGCCTATCGATCAGTCACAACTTGATGAACTGCAAATAGCACTACTTAAGAAATAACGAGACGGGATGACCGTAAAAGAGATAACGACAGCAATTGAAGAATTTGCGCCCCTGCCGTTGCAAGAGTCGTATGACAACGCCGGATTGCAGGTGGGGTATATAGATAGCCGAGTCAACGCGGTGATGTTGTGTCTTGACGTGACACAAGATGTGCTCGACGAGGCCATCAAGCGCAAATGCGACATGATCGTGTCGCATCATCCGCTGATCTTCCAAGGGTTAAAGCATCTCACCGGCCGGAGCGAGACGGAGCGCATAGTGATCAAAGCACTGCAAGCGGGAGTGGCGATCTACTCGGCGCACACCAATCTCGACTCCACATGGAATGGAGTGAGCCACGAGATGGCCCACATGCTCGACCTCCACGACATCGAAGTCTTATCGCCGATCGAGGGGAATCCGCAAGCAGGACTCGGAGTGATCGGCAACATCACCCCCACCCCGAAATTAGAACTTCTGAGACGCATCAAAGAGAAATTCGGAGTGAAGAGCCTGCGATATTCGACACAGAGTTCGGCAATCGTGGCTAAGCGCATAGCCATGTGTGGCGGCTCCGGAGCCGGATTTATAAAGCGAGCCATCGAGATGGGCGCCGACATGTATATCACCGGTGATGTGAAATATCATGACTTCACCACCTACGGACAGGATATCGTGATCGCCGACATCGGCCACTACGAGAGCGAACTCTGCTCGATGAAAATCTTCTCGAGGATCATCCGAGAGAAATATCCCGACTTGGTGGTATACTTCTCCGAGGCTCAGAGCAATCCGATCGGAGTGATGTGACCGGGGGAGAGGGTAAAGGAAGAAAACAGAAAAAAAGCAAACAACAGATATTATCAAAATAATATGGCAGATAAAAAAACCGAAAAAGAGCGCAGTGTAGAAGAACGTCTCAAAGACCTCTATCATCTTCAGACACTCCTATCCGAGATCGACCGCATCAAGACACTTCGTGGCGAGCTTCCCAACGAAGTGAAAGATCGCGAAGATGAGATCGTGCGATACCAGACACGCATCAACAAGAATGAAGAAGAGATCGCCCAGTTGCAGAGTGTCATCTCCAAGCGCAAAGGCGACATCGAGATCAGCAAGGGAAATATCGAGCGCTACAATCAGCAGATAGAGAATGTCAGCAACAATCGCGAGTACAACTACTTGGAGAAAGAGAAAGAATACCAAGAGCTTGAGATCCAGCTGGCAGAGAAGAACATCCGCGAGGCTACTGCCAAGATTGAGGAGAAGACTGCCGAGATCGAGCGCAATCGTGAAGAGCTGACCGACAATGAGCACATACTCGAGCAGAAGAAAGAGGAGCTCGATGCCATCATCTCGGAGACACGCCAAGAGGAGGAGAATCTTCTGACACAATGCAAAGCCGTAGAGCCCAACATCGACCCCTACACCTTAGCGGCCTTCAAGCGCATCCGCAAGAATGCACGCAATGGATTGGGTATAGTCACCGTGCAGCGTGATGCATGCGGAGGCTGCTTCAACCGCATTCCGCCCCAGCGTCAACTTGAGATCAAGATGCACAAGAAGGTGATCGTATGCGAATACTGCGGACGCATCATGATCGATGCAGCCTTGGCAGGCATCGAAGAGGTGAAAGAGGCTCAGCCGGTGAAGAAGCGCGCATCTCGCACTCGCAAGCCCACCTCAATTTAAAAGACTAATCACAAGATACTTGTTCACCCCACAAAAAAAAAGATAAATAGAATGTATTACGTAAAGAAGACATTTGAATTTAGTGCAGCCCACCGACTTACGCTCAATTATGAGAGTCGGTGCAGCAACTTGCATGGACATAATTGGAGGGTGACAGTGGAGTGTCGATCGAAAGAGGTCGATAAGAATGGTATGGTGGTCGACTTCTCGCATATCAAGCGAATGATCAAGGAACGTGTGGATCACAAGATGCTCAACGAAGTGTTGAACTTCAATCCTACGGCGGAGAATATCGCCCGTTGGGTGGTGGATAGTGTTCCCAACTGCTATCGAGCCGAAGTGGAAGAGAGCTCGGGCAACTGGGCAGCATACGAGAAAGAAGACTGACAGGCGATGAGAAAGATCAACGAAATATTCTACTCGCTCCAGGGCGAGGGGCATCATAGCGGCTATCCGTCGGTGTTCATCCGCTTTTCGGGATGCAACTTGCGGTGTCCCTTCTGCGACACGAACCATGAAGAGGGGATCTATATGGACGACGAATCGATCGTGCATGCAGTCAATCTCTACACTGCCGAGTGGATAGTGCTGACCGGTGGAGAACCGGGGATGTGGATAGATGAAGACTTCATCCATCTGCTCAAGCGGGCCACCGGCAAGAAGATCGCCATCGAGACCAACGGCACGTGTCCCCTACCCGAAGGTATCGACTGGGTCACCGTATCTCCGAAATTCGGGATTTGCGGCGACATGGAGAAGGGAGAGATCAAGGTGGAAGAGGCCGACGAGATCAAGGTGATCGACATCGGTCAGGATCTTGAGGGCTACTTCTCATTAGGATGTCGCCGGGAGAAGACACTGATGTATCTACAGCCCTGCTATGTCGAGGATGCCGCTGAGCGAGAGGCCAACAGGCTTCGGACAGTGAGCAGGGTACTCGCCGACCCGCGCTGGACACTCTCGGTGCAATTGCACAGGTTCTTGGGAATACCCTGAGGCGACAAAGAGGGAATATAGAGATAAAAGGACTGACAAAAGAAAGGAGCAAAAGGAAGCAATGGAGAAGGATTCGATCATAGTGCTGTCGGGGGGATTGGACTCAGTCACCCTGATGCACGAATATAAAGAGCGGATAGCCCTGGCTGTGACCTTCGACTATGGGTCGAATCATAATGCACGCGAGATCGAGTGTGCAGGCCGCCAATGCCGGATGCTTGGCATCGAGCATATCGTGATACCCTTACGATTCATGGGAGAATACTTCAAGAGTTCACTGCTAAGTGGCGCAGAAGATATCCCGGAGGGACATTACGAGGATGCGAATATGCGGAGCACGGTGGTGCCCTTCCGCAATGGCATTATGCTATCGGTGGCATGTGGTTTGGCAGAGAGTCGCGGGTTGAAGCATGTGATGCTTGCCAACCATTCGGGCGACCATGCCATCTATCCGGACTGTCGTCATGAATTTATCGATGCGATGAGTCTGGCGATGAGCCGGGGGACCTACGACGGGGTCGACATTCTTGCCCCCTATACCGACATCAGTAAGAGTGACATCGTGAGGCATGGAGGGCAATTGGGCGTCGACTACTCTCAGACCTACTCATGCTACAAGGGTGGCGAAGTGCACTGCGGAGCATGCGGCACATGTGTGGAGCGCAAAGAGGCATTCCAACTTGCCGGAGTTCCCGACCCGACGATCTATCAAAAATGATGATATCGATCTGAAGAGCGACCTGCGATAAGATCTGTTGAACATAAAGAGCGAGGCGTCGGCAAACCCGGCGCCCACTTTTTTACATAAGACGAGGGCTACGACCTCTACGACCCCAAAAATTTAAGGAACGCGCTCTAAGAGCGCGTGGTAAAAAGCAAAAAAAGGAAAAATATCCTTATCAAATTGCTTAAAACAAAAAAATTGCGTATATTTGTAGTTACCATATTTCTACTAACAGCGTAAAACGAATAAAAAAAGAAAAACTTCGACATCAAGATGTGGAAATTCGAGCCCATATTGAAGCCCACCATCTGGGGAGGGAACAAGATTTTCTCCTACAGAGGGGAGGAAACACAAGAGAGCAACATAGGCGAAAGCTGGTTGATCAGCGGACTTGAAGGAGATGAGACTCGCGTAAGTGAGGGCAGCGACAAGGGGTTGACTGTCAGCGAATTGTTACGGAAATATGGCGCTGCATTGACAGGGAAGATGGCTGCCGGAGAAGAGTTGACGCGGTTTCCCTTGCTGGTGAAGCTGATAGACTCCAACAGCGACCTGTCGGTGCAGGTACATCCCGACGATGCGACAGCCATAAGCCATGGCTATGAGAATGGCAAGTCGGAGATGTGGTATATCATCGATGCTGCTCCCGGGGCAAAGATCGCCAATGGATTCAGTCGGCCGGTAGCACCTGAGGAATATGATCGACTCATCAAGACGGGCAAGATCGAAGAAGTGTTGAACTACACCGACGTGAGCCGAGGAGACATCTACTACATTCCGGCGGGGCGAGTTCACTCGATATGCGCCGGGTGTCTGCTGGTGGAAGTTCAGCAAACGAGCGGAGTTACCTATCGCATCTACGACTACAATCGCAAGGATCGAGAAGGACAATATCGCAAATTGCACACCGAAGAGGCACGAGAGTCGATACGATTTGACGACCAGAATGGCAAGAGTCTTGGCTATACCGGGAGGGTCAACGTGCCGGTGAATGTGATTCAGTCCGATCATTTCACGGTCAATATCTTGGATGTCGATCAGGAGATGATCCGCGACTATCGCGAGGCGGATACCTTCCGAATCTTGGTTATGATCGATGGAAAAGCCGAGATCGAGAGCCAAGGAGAGATGGTAAGCCTCAAGCAGGGAGAGACGGTGCTGATACCGGCAAGTGCCGACAACATCAGGATCCATCCCGAAGGGAGCATCCGTATGCTCGAGACATATACTAACTGAGAAACTCATAACGAGAAGAGATAAAAACCGAGAGATGAGAACAGAAGAAGAACTTAAAGGAGTGACCCTGCTTGGGTCGGCCGGAACGAAATATAGCGACAATTACTCGCCCGAGGTGCTTGAGACATTTGAGAACAAGCATCCGGACAATGAGTATGTGGTGAGATTCGACTGTCCGGAGTTCACTACACTCTGCCCCAAGACGGGCCAACCCGATTTCGGGCATATCCACATCGCCTATATCCCGGGGCGGAAGATGGTGGAGAGCAAGAGTCTGAAGCTTTATCTCTTCAGTTTCCGCAATCATGGTGACTTCCACGAGGATTGCGTCAACATCATCATGAAAGATCTATGCCGACTGATGGAGCCGAAATATATCGAAGTAGAGGGACGCTTTATGCCGCGCGGGGGAATCAGCATCCATCCCTTTGCCAACTATGGCGATGCCTCGCATCAGGAGCTGGCCCGTCGGCGCAGAGAGGATCTTTTGAGTTTCGAATGGTAATTCCATCGGCTTATCCCGACCGGCTCAAGCCGGCGTCAGATATATAACATTAACCACTAACACAAAAAAATTAATTGTTATGAACTACTATCTTAACGTAAACGGATCTATAGTTGGTCCGATGACCGCACAGCAAGTATTTGCTTACACAGTAGATGCCAACACTATGGTAAGCGTCGATGGCTCAACATGGCAGCCTCTCTACACTCAGCCGGAGTTGATGCAGATCTTGCAAGCCGGACAGGCCTCTCAAGCCGTCAACAGCGAAGTATCCTCGAAGAAGACACTCTGTGGCATTATGGCCCTCTTCTTCGGCACACTCGGCGTGCACTACTTCATCATGGGCAAGACCGGTGGCGGCTTACTGACGATTCTTTTGTCGCTCGTGACTTGCGGCGCATGGAGCATCTTGGTTTTGATCCAAGGCATCATGATTCTCTGCATGACCGATGCTGAGTTCAAGAGAAAATATCTCGACAGCACATCAATGATGCCATTGTTCTAATGGCGAGTTGACGTTATCGAGCTGTAAACTACGAAAACGATAAAAAGAACTTAACCCTGAAAAACTGAGGAGAAACGAGAGAAATGCTTCCACCCACCGACCGAAAGACCGTGCTATCGGGAATGTTTCAAGACTGGTATCTTGAGTATGCATCATACGTGATACTTGAACGCGCAGTGCCCCATATCGAAGATGGGCTAAAGCCTGTGCAGCGTCGCATATTGCACACGATGCAGCGCCTTGACGACGGACATTTCAACAAGGTGGCGAACGTGGTGGGACGCACCATGGCATATCACCCTCATGGCGATGCCTCGATCGGCGATGCGTTAGTGCAATTGGGTCAGAAGCAGATGCTTATCGACACTCAGGGAAACTGGGGAAACATACTTACCGGAGACTCGGCGGCCGCACCTCGTTATATCGAGGCGCGACTGTCGGAGTTTGCGGTGGAAGCAGCCTTTTCGCCCAAGATTACGGAATGGATGCCGAGTTATGATGGGCGTGATGTCGAGCCGGTGACTCTGCCGATGAAGTTTCCTCTCCTCTTGGCACAAGGGGTGGAGGGTATCGCCGTCGGCTTATCATCGAAGATATTGCCCCATAATTTCAACGAGATTCTCGATGCGGCTATCGACTATCTTCATGACCGTCCCTTCCGACTTCTTCCGGATTTTCAAACCGGAGGACTGCTGGATGCCTCGAAATATAACGATGGGGCGCGCGGCGGTTCGGTCAAGGTGAGAGCCAAGATAGAGAAGCTCGACAATAAGACGCTGGTCATCACCGAGCTTCCCTTCGGCAAGACGACAGCCACGCTGATATCGTCGATACTCTCGGCGATGGAGAAGGGAAAGATCAAGGTGAGGAGCATCGATGATAACACCTCGAAAGAGGCACGCATCGTGGTGCATTTGATTCCGGGCTCCAGTTCTGACAAGGCTATCGACGCCCTCTATGCCTTCACCGACTGCGAAGTGTCGATCTCGCCCAACTGCTGTGTGATTCGCGACAAGAAGCCGGAGTTTCTGTCGGTGAGCGAATTGCTTCGCGATTCGGTAGACCGCACTCGCGACATCTTGCGTCGCGAACTCGAGATCGCCCTCAACGAGGCTCAAGAGAGCCGTCTCTTCGCTTCGCTCGAGAAGATATTTATCGAGCAACGCATATATAAGGATCGTGCCATCGAGCAAGCCACCGATATGGAGCAAGCCATCCGCAGAGTAGATGTGCTGCTCGACCCCTGGAAGGAGAGTTTCTATCGTCCGATTACCGACGAAGACCTCATCAAGCTCTGGGAGATCAAGATGGGGCGTATCTTGAAGTTCAACTCTTCGAAAGCCGATGAGAAGATAGCCCGTTTGGAGGGTGAAATAGAGCGTCTTAACCATGACATCGATCATATCGACGAGACCACCGAACGCTGGTATCTTCACCTGAAGGAGAAGTATGGCTATCGCTATCCGCGTCTCACGACGCTGCGCAATTTCGACAGCATCGAGGCGTCGAAAGTGGCTGAAGCCAATCGTCGTCTCTGCTATGATGCCGAAGGATGTTTCATCGGCACCGGGCTCAAAGAGGGAGATTTCCTCTTCACCTGCTCCGATATCGATGATATCCTGGTGATCTATAAAGATGGCACTTACAAGATAGTGAAGGCGACCGAGAAGTTATATATCGGCAAGACCAAGAGTATCAAGCCGATCTACATCGGCATATTCAAGAAGAACGACCGCCGCACCATCTACAATGTGATCTATCGCAATGGCAAGGGTGGCAATTACTATATGAAGCGTTTCTTCATCACCGGCTTGACGCGTGAGAAGGAATATGACATCACCAAGGGTATAGCCGGATCTCGCATCGAGTGGCTTACAGCCAATCCCAATGGGGAGGCAGAGACCGTGCGAATCACACTTGCCGACAAGGAGGGTGATGGCGGACGACGTCCTCGCAACACACGCTTGGTAATCGACTTCGCCAAGCAGCTGATCAAGGGTAAGGAATCATTGGGCAATCTTGTGACCAAATTCAAGATCGATGATGTCAAGCTTGAAAAGCAGGGCACCTCGACGTTGGGTGGTCGCGAGGTATGGTTCGACCGCGATGTGATCCGTCTGAACTATGACCATCGCGGCGAGAGCCTCGGTATGTTCCAAGGGGATGATAAGGTGCTGGTGATCACTGACGATGGCAATTATTTCACATCATCATATTCAGACTCCAACCACTACTCCGACAATATCTATCGCATCGAGAAATTTGATGCCAACAAGGAGTGGACCTTGGTGCTTTTCGACAATGCATTAGGTTTCCCCTATTTGAAGCGATTTAAGTTTGAAGTCACTGCCAAGCCGCAGCGATTTGTAGGTAGCGACGAGGGTGGCAAGATTATGTTGCTGACCGACAAACCGGGGACACAGCTTCTGGTGACCTTCGGGGGAGATGATGCGGTGCGACCGCCGTTGGAGATAGATGCGGAGTCGTTTATCGCACTCAAATCGTTTAAAGCCAAGGGCAAACGTCTCACACAGTATAATGTAGCGAGCATCGAAGATGTTACGCCTGAGCCGGAACCGACGGAAGAGGAAACGGCCGAGGTTATAGAGCCGGAGGCAGAAGAAGTGTCGGCAGAAGAGGTGTCGGCAGAAGAGGTGTCGGCAGAGAATAAGCAACCATCACTGTTTGATGATCTCGATTAGAGGCATATTGAGTGCAATCGTGATGGCATCGGCAGTGGCAGTCGGTGTCAGAGGGGAGGATGTGTCGGAGAGTCGACCTGTCACCTCTATCTATAGCATCGAGATCGGAGGCGCGCGCGACATATCGACCTATATCTCACCGCTATATTATGAGGGGATGAGTTATTCGCTGACCGGGAGCTGGACGAAGGCGTTTCAGCGCTGGTCGGATCGCTGCACGATGCGATTCGAGGCGGCAGTAGATTATCATCGGATGCTCAATCCGGCAGAGACGGCGAGGATGTATGGGCTGACCGGAGAATTTGCATGGGGGATGTCGTGGCGCAAGGCATTTGCCCGGAACTGGGAAGTGACAGTAGGACCAATGATCGACATCTATGGCGGAGCACTCTATATACCGCGCAACGGCAATAATCCTGTGACAGCCTTGGCCTCAGCGGGGTTTGATCTTTCGGCATCGTTGAAATGGAAGACACATATCGGGAGATACAAGGTTGAGGTGGCGGATGAGATGCGACTGCCGACGTTGTCATGTTTTTTCTCGCCCGAGTATGGGGAGAGTTATTATGAGATATACTTAGGGAATCACAGCGGTTTGGCGCATTTCGGCTGGTGGGGTAATGCTTTTGGCATCAACAACTTGCTATCGATGCGCATCAACTTCGGCTGCACCGGCATGCAAATAGGCTACCGATTGGATTTACGCACTTTCCGCGCCAACAACTTAGAGACGCAACTCATGCGCAACGCCATAGTAATAGGCATAATCCCCCACGGCTTCTAAACCAAAATTTTTTGCAAGTTTTTGCAACTTAGATATGTTATTGAAGTTCGGAGGGGGGGATTTGGTCTCCGGGTTGATAGGGGCGTGAGGCCGGGCGTCCCATCAGGGTGTTGTAGTGGCGAGGATGTAGGGAATAGCCGGGGCGCACACAGGCTACATTTTGCGGGGTGAATGGTTCTCCCGCAGCTATGGGTGCCGAGACATATAGCGATCGGCTCCATTGGCGACCGGAGCGATCTAAGGACTCAGTTTCGGGGATTCCTGCCCCGGGGTCTAACGCCGCTTCAGCCCTTCTTACATCCTTGACCATCGCGGCAAATTCGTTGATATCCATCGAGAAGGGGGCATCGGGTCCGCCGAGAGATCGGTCGAGAATAAAATGTTTCTCAATCATCACTCCCCCCAGAGCGACACTGAGCATCGGCAACATACTCCCCTCCGAGTGATCGGAGAGACCCACTTTGACGCCATAGCGAGAACGCATCTCAGGGATAAGAGAGAGATTGGCATCTTCGATGCGAGCCGGATATGCCGAGGTGCATTTCAAGATGGTTACATCATAATTACCCTGCTCATGGCAAGCCTCGATGGCTTCGCGGATCTCGCGATCGGAAGCGACACCGGTGCTGATGACCATAGGGCGACCGAGTCTTGCAGCATAGCGAATCAGATCGAGGTGCATCACCTCAAAACTGGCAATCTTATAGATAGGACAATCGAGCGACTCGAGCAGATCGACAGCCTCGCGATCGAAGGGGGTAGAGAAGCATTGTATGCCACAATCGCGAGCCAAATCGAAGAGTTCGGCATGCCATTCGTAGGGGGTATAGGCTTTCTTGTAGAGGTCGTAGAGCCATTCGCCATCCCAGAGTCCCCCCTTGAGTTGGAAATCAGGAGACTTGACATCGAGTGTAAGGCTCGACGGCTTATATGTTTGCAACTTCACGGCATCGGCACCCGCCTCAGCGGCAGCGACAATCGACCGGCGCGCTATCTCAAGATCATGATTATGATTCGCCGAAAGTTCGGCTACGATCATACATTTATGTTGGGAATGGCTATCCATGGCTTAAAGGGATTTGAAAATATCAATAATATCATTACGGCGACTTGCGAAATCAACCGGTGGCGGTGATATAAGACACTCCGGAGATAGAGCACAACTCAATCTCTGACGAAGAGCGTCATCATCATCGAGGAGCGAGCCCAAGGGGAAGAACCAACCATGCTCCGCCCCATAATGATAGATCTCCACCTGATTGTCGACATAATGCCCGGCAGCCACAGGGAGTCGACGTGCGAACGCCTCCATACAGACGGTGCTGGCAGGGAAAATGCCGAGGTCGGCGGAATCGAAAAGTTCGACGATGCGGCGAGCATCCGCCTGACGGATCACTTGGATGCGAGGATCATCGAGATGAGAGACCGAGACGGTCGGTCCGGCGAGGATATTGAGATGTATATCTGCATTTATTTCGCGCAAAAGTGAGATGACTCGATCGGTGAGGCGGAAAGGGTCTGCACCCCCCATGGCGAGCACTACCCTACCGACATAATCTCGACTGCGCGAAGGGCTCGGAGTGAGAAAAGGGGCTCGGAGAAACGACCACTCCGGGCCGCCAAAGAACCGTGTATACTCCTCGAGCGAAAAGTCGTCACGCTTTAAGGGGCAAAAAGTCATCACCACGTCCGCCACGAAATGCCTGTCATGCACATCGTCGATACAGACCAGCGCTCGGCATCGAGAGCGGACAAGTTGCTGATATTCGGTAGTATAATAATAATTATCGAGCACTACGATATCCTCCGGGTCGAGAGACTCCACGAACGCGGCATCGTAGGCATCGCGGTCGGCAGCCTCGAGATGGAGAGGAGTGGCTGAGGCCTCGGCGATAAGGCCGAGTTGATAATCGGAGATGCGAAGAAGGTCGGGATTGAAAGAGGCAACACGGCAATCGAAATCGCGGCTCAAGTATGCCGCGAGAGCCATCGTTCTGACGAAATGTCCGAATCCGATAGAACGGGCGGCATCAGCCCTCAACACGACACGACGCTTCATAGCAACGAGAGAATTTTTTATGATTGGATAAAAGTATCGAAATATACATACTCATCATCTCGGTGGGACTCTCGAGCGCCCAGCGATATCTCCAACGCCAAGGAAGCAACATTGTCGATGCGTACCTTGGTGACGACACGACGCAGATCGCGCACCTCAGCGAAATATGCATAGAGCTGAGAGAGAAGTCTATGGGCATGCCCTTGGCGGCGTGCGGCGGCATCGATCCAGATGCCGCGCTCCATGCTCTGCTCGTCTATACGCTCCATATTGACCGAGCCAACGAACTGACCATCGAGAGTAAAAACAGCATAATACTGCTTATCGCGACGAGTGGCAAGACTCTCGACGAAGGCGAGGTGGTCGGAGAAAGCTATCGGCTCTTGATTGACCATAAAACTTCGCACATCAGGTTCATTTCTCCCCTCGAACACCCTTCGCGACACCTCCTGCGACATCCGCGGATAAGTGATGAAGCGATAAGACTCGGTAGAGAACTCTCCCGGCATCGAGAGAAGGGAATATTTGATCTCAGCCATCCTCCAGTCGGTGGGGGTATCGAGATCCTGCACCTCGAGTTCGGGGAGGATGATAGGGAGAGTATCGGGACCCCAGAGAGTGCCGGTGCGACGGAAAGCCTCAACAGTGGAGAAATAGAACTGTCCGGCATCATGATAAGTCTTGCGAAGGTCTTGCGAACGAGACTTGGCATACTCGGGATGGAGCATACCGATTCGACCGGAGTCACCGATCACGAGGCAACGCTGAGTCGGATAAGAATATTCCACACAAGTGAAAGCAGCCTCAGCCCGGCGTCGAGTCAGGATGTCGGCGGCACTACAGAGTCGATCGGCAGTGATGAACGGAGCAGTAGCATAGATACAAGCGAAGGCATCGAACGAACAGCCATCAGCCTCATAACGCTGTAACACCTCACGGATCACATCGGCAGTTGTGGCGAAATCATCGGCAGTCTCCGCCGAACGCATGAAAGGGACCTTGGCGCCATATTGGCGGGCAGTTTCAGCGATTTCGGGATCATCGGTCGATACCATCACCTCATCAAAGCATCCCGACTGCAAGGCAGCACGTATCGAATAGGCTATCACCGGCACGCCTACGAAAGGCTTCACATTCTTGTGAGGGATACGCTTGCTGCCGCCGCGTGCAGGGATAATGGCGAGAAATTTCATAATGACACCTCCCAATTAAGATTTTTGAGCTACGAACTCACGCACCTTGGCAATGACATACTCCTGCTGCTCATCGGACAGAGTGGGGAACATCGGGAGGCTGAGACAGTGGTTATAATACTCCTCGACGACGGGTAGGGACCCTTCGCTCCAGCCGAATTGGCGGTAATAAGGCATCAGATGGAGAGGGACATAGTGTACCTGCGCCAAGATGCCCTGCGCGCGCAAGAAATCATATAAGCCCTTGCGATCGTGCACCCGGATGACATAAAGGTGGAAAGCATGACGGATATCATCGGCGCGATAAGGCGTCACCACGTCCGGGAGGTCGGCGAAGGCCTCGTCATAACGGCGAGCGATCTGCTGACGGCGATCGAGGCCGGCATCGGCGCGGTCGAGTTGGGAGATGCCGAGAGCGGCTTGAAAATCGGTGAGGCGATAATTGAAGCCGAGGTCTTGCATCTCATAATACCAACCGCCATCGCATCGAGTCAGCGACTCGGGGTCGCGGGTGATGCCATGGGTGCGGAAGAGGTTAAGACGCTTATAGAGATCAGGGTTGGCAGTAGTGACCATCCCCCCTTCGCCGGTGGCGATATGTTTGACGGGATGGAACGAGAAAACCGTGCAATCGGCAAATCGGGAATTTCCGGTGAGCTGTCGAGTGCCCTTCGAGTCGGTGTACCAAGCGCCCGGGGCATGGCAAGCATCCTCGATGATCCAGAGGCCGAAGCGGTCGGCAATCTCGCGGAAACGTTCCAGATTGTGGGGATATCCGGCGAAATCGACTATCACCATACCGGCGAAAGTGCCGGCAGGATTCTCCTCGAGGATCTTTAGGAGTTTCTGCTCATCCATCAGATAAGTCTTCGGATCGATATCGCAGAAAGTGACATCGCCGCCGCAATAGCGGATGCAATTGGCGGAAGCGGCGAAAGTCATCGGGGTGACGATAACTCTGTCGCCAGGCTTGACATCGAGAGCCTTGGCGGCGATATGGAGTCCGGAGGTGGCATTATTGACAGCCACGGCGTATGGGGCACCGACATAATCGGCGAACTTACGTTCGAACTCCGGGATGCGGGGTCCCTGGGTAAGGTAATCGCTACGGAGCGTTTCGACCACAGCCTCGATATCCTCGGGGGTGATGTTCTGACGACCGTAAGGGATCGGTTTGTTCATAACTTAAAGTCTCCTATAACTTAAACGTCACCTATTACTTCACCTCGAAAGAGGGGTCGACATACTTTTTGATTTTCTCGCGCATCGACTCGACAGTCTCCCACTCGCTGTTCTTGTCAGAGCTATAGTGGAACCCATCGGGCACGGGAATGCCGTGATGATGGTTGATATAATCCTGGCGAGTGTGATAGAACGACACCGAAGGGAGGATGGCATAATATCTGCCTATGTCGATGGTGTTGAGAGCATCGGTGGCGGTGATCATCTCCTCATGAAGCTTTTCGCCGGGACGGATACCCACCTCGACTTGTGGGAGGTTGGGAGCGATGGCTGTGGCTACATCCTTGATATGATAAGAGGGGATCTTGGGGATAAAGATTTCGCCGCCGAGATGATGTTCGATAGCCCAGAGCACGAGATCGACGCCGGCCTCGAGCGAGATATTGAAACGAGTCATCCGCATATCAGTGATAGGCAACTCCTTGGCACCGGCATCGCGACGGCTGATGAAGAATGGTATTACACTGCCACGCGAGCCCATGACATTTCCATATCTCACGACGCTGAATTTCACAGGGTTATTACCCTTGATATTGTTGGCGGCAGTGAAGAGCTTATCGCTGGTGAGTTTGGTAGCGCCATAAAGATTGATGGGTGCGCAAGCCTTGTCGGTGGAAAGAGCCACGACATGTTGCACACCAGTGGCGAGTGCTGCATTGATCACATTCTGAGCGCCATGGACATTGGTCTTGATACACTCCTCGGGGTTGTACTCGGCAGTGTCGACCTGCTTGATTGCGGCGGCATGGATTATGACATCGATGCCTTGGCAAGCGCGAACCAGACGCTCGCCGTCGCGCACATCGCCGATAAAGAATCTCAGTTGAGGATACTTATCGTGAGGATACTTCTGCTTGAGTTCGAACTGCTTGAGTTCATCGCGAGAATATATGACAATTCTCTTCACATCGGGATAACGGCGGAGGATCACCTCCACGAACTTCTTACCAAACGAGCCGGTGCCACCCGTGATCAGAACAGACTTATTATTAAGCATATAGCGTAGGGCTAAAAAAGTGTTTTGCCGATTACGGCATAAAGAATAATACTAAGGAAGAAAGTAACCCACACCCACAATCGAGCTCGACGAAGCGTCTCGATGGCATGAGCGCGAAGCGAAGACCGCTCCTCTTCGGAATATAGACTGCGGGAATTTTCGTTTAGGCTCATCTGATACTTGGTATAAATAGCCTTGGCCTTAAAAGAGTAAACCAGAGCCACAATAGCAGTAGGGAAGAAACCAAACAGGATGAGAATCAGAGAGAAAATCACCACGGGGGGAAATGTAGAGGGCACCGGCTCCTCTTCTAAGATGGGAGTCGAGGTGTCGGTCACCACGCGAGGAGGTGCTGGATTCGCAGGGCGTGCGATCTCAGACCGTGTGGGATGGGTCAGGTCGAAGATTCGCTGGCGGTAGAAGCGGCAAATATCAGCCACATCTTCCGCCATTTGCCAGTCGTCCATCCCCTTACACCAGACGTAGGTGTCGGGGCGGACTCCGGCATCAGCGAGATCGGCGAGTTCGTATGGACCTCGACGTTCTCCTTCGATCATAGCGAAATATCGCATTTTCAATGATTACTTATTATAGGAATAATGAAAAATCATAGATAGAGGGATCGGTATACATATCGTAAGCGGGAGTGTTTGCGGAAGAGAATACACCCAGAGCGGTCATAGCAATGACTCCCAAGAGGCCGAGTACACAGACGATTCCACCTACGATCACCATGGTGCGAGCAGTCGAATTGGCAGCATCGCCACCGACCTTATCGCCGCGATCATAGCAATCGTTAGCCTTCTTGGCATTGACCATACCGATGATGCCGAATATCACGCCCAAGCAACCGGAGAAGAGGACGCCGGCGATTGTGATGATGATCGACCAAGTCAAGTAATTGGTATGCGCGATAGGCTGATTATTGCCATATCCGGTGGGTTGGCCATATCCGGCAGGCTGGCCATATCCGGCGGGCTGACCATATCCGGCAGGCTGGCCATATCCGGCGGGCTGACCATATCCGGCAGGCTGACCATATCCGGCAGGCTGACCATATCCGGCAGGCTGTACAGGTTCCGCTGATTGTATTGGCTGTACGGGTTGTACGGGTTGTACGGGCTGTACGGGCTGTACGGGTTGCACCGGCTGTACCGGCTGTACGGGTTGTACCGGTTCTACCGGCTCTACATTTACCACCGGTTGCTGAGGGGCATAGAAGAGGTCAGCCATCTCAGGGAGATTCGAAGCAGGCACCCACTGGTCGAGACCTTGGCGCCACACAGGAGTGTTTGAGGTAAGACCATTGGCAAGTAATTGATCTTTGGGGAGAGGGCCTACCTGCTGCCCATTGATGATCATAAAATACTTTTCATCCATAACTGTAAGGATTTAAGATGGTTAGAGAGATAATTTCAGAATTACTGACCACGGCCGCAGCAGTTCTTATACTTCTTACCGCTGCCGCAGGGGCAAGGATCATTACGACCCACTTTAGGTTGCGCCTTGATGGGCTGGGTTACGGGTCTACCACCGCGGTTGGCATTCATAGCGGCTTGACGCTGAGCGGTTTCCCCTTCGTATGTTTCGCGAGTAGTGCTATATCCTGCGTAAGGGTTAGGCACACCTCCGGCGGGAGCCTGAGTGATAGAAGCGTTGCGAGGCTGGGCATAAACGGGGCGACGGCGACGCTCCTCCTCCTGCTTGCGGCGAGCCTCCTCGGCAGCCTTTTCAGCAGCCTTTGAGTCCTCATAGTCGGGCACAGCCTTGCGGCCACGCATCAGAGTAGACACAGACTTGGAGTTCATCTCCACGAGCATCTTCTCCCAGATATTGTAAGCCTCAATCTTGTAGATCACCAGCGGGTCTTTCTGCTCGTAGGTGGCATTCTGCACAGCCTTGCGGAGTTCATCCATTTCGCGGAGTTGCTCCTGCCAGCAAGAGTCGATCGAAGAGAGGAGCACGGCCTTCTCCCACGCTTTGGCAAGTGGTTTACAACCATTGTTGTAACACTCCTCGATATCGGCACGGATGTTGAACATACGTCTGCCATCGGTCATAGGCACGCCGATCGGGCCTTTAGCACCCTTCTCCTCAACGAAATCCTTGACGTATGGCATGATCTCAGCACATAGTTTCTCCTTCTTGCGCTCCATAGTAGCCAAGACAGACTCAGCGATCCGGGCAGATATCTCCTGCTCATCGAGTTTGCCATATTCAGCCTCGGTGAAGGGAACTTCGATGGCGAAGAGGCTGTTGAGTTCTTCGGAGAAACTTTCGAAAGAGTCGAAGCGAGTCGAAGCGAGTGAATCGCTCAACTCATATACCATATTGGCGATATCGACGCCAATGCGCTCACCCTTGAGGGCATTCTGACGGCGAGAATATACGCCTCGACGCTGAGCATTCATCACATCGTCATATTCTACGAGGCGCTTACGGATACCGAAGTTATTCTCCTCGACACGTTTCTGAGCATTTTCGATGCTCTTGGTCACCATGCTGTTTTCAATCATCTCGCCCTCCTTGAAACCGAGGCGGTCGAGCATCTTAACGACGCGGTCGTTGGCGAAGAGACGCATCACAGTGTCTTCGAAAGAGACGAAGAAAACGGAGCTACCGGGGTCACCTTGACGACCGGCACGACCACGCAACTGGCGGTCGACACGTCGCGACTCATGGCGCTCGGTGCCGATGATGGCGAGACCGCCGGCGGCTTTCACCTCGGGCGAAAGCTTGATATCCGTACCACGACCTGCCATATTGGTGGCGATGGTGACAGTGCCCTTCTGGCCGGCGAGAGCCACGATTTCAGCCTCCTTCTGGTGGAGCTTGGCATTGAGCACCTGGTGGTCGATCTTGCGGAGTTTCAGCATCTTGGAGAGCAACTCGGAGATCTCTACCGATGTTGTGCCGACCAGCACGGGGCGACCCACAGCGATCATATCCTCGATCTCCTGAATCACGGCGGCATATTTCTCCTTCTTGGTTCGATATACGCGGTCGTTCATATCATTGCGGATCACCGGACGATTGGTCGGGATCTCGATGACATCGAGCTTGTAGATATCATAGAACTCGCCCGCTTCGGTCATGGCCGTACCGGTCATACCGGCGAGTTTGCGATACATACGGAAGTAATTTTGCAGCGTGATGGTGGCGTAGGTCTGAGTGGCAGCCTCCACCTTAACACCCTCCTTGGCCTCGATAGCCTGATGGAGGCCATCTGAATAGCGGCGCCCCTCCATGATACGTCCGGTCTGCTCATCGACGATCTTGATCTTATTATCATCGATCACATATTCGACATCCTTGTCGAATAGAGTGTATGCCTTAAGCAGCTGATTGACAGTATGTACACGCTCCGACTTGATCGAATAGTTCTGGAGGAGATTATCCTTCTTCTCGCGCTTTTCATCGGCTGAGAGTTGTTCATTCTCAACGGCACTGAGCTGCGAGGCGATGTCGGGGAGGATGAAGAAATCGGGGTCGGTGGTGGTGCCGGAGAGGACTTCGATACCCTTATCGGTGAGTTCGATAGAGTGATTCTTCTCATCGATCACGAAATAGAGGGGCTCTACGGCCACGGGCATTTCGCGGTTGTTGTCAGCCATATATTTAGCCTCGACCTTGAGGAGCAAGGGCTTGATACCCTCCTCGGAGAGATAACGGATCAGGGGGCCATGCTTGGGGAGTGCCTTATAGACGCGGAATAGAGCGAGGCCACCATTCTCGAGGTCGCCGGCAGAGATCTTCTCCTTGGCCTCGAGCAGGAGCTGCTGAGCGAGTTTGCGCTGAGCATTCACCACCTTCTCGACATTGGGTTTGAACTCATTGAACATCTGGTCGTCGCCCTTAGGCACCGGGCCAGAGATGATAAGAGGCGTACGAGCATCGTCGATCAAGACGGAGTCGACCTCATCGACGATGGCATAATAATGCTCTTCGCGCTGCACGAGGTCTTGGGTCTGCACAGCCATATTGTCGCGCAGATAGTCGAAACCGAACTCATTGTTCGTACCGAAGGTGATATCGCAGGCGTAAGCTTGGCGGCGATCTTCGGAGTTAGGCTCGGTCTTGTCGATACAAGCCACTGTGAGTCCATGGAACTGATAGAGGGGCCCCATCCACTCGGAGTCACGCTTGGCGAGGTAATCATTGACCGTAACGACATGGACACCCTCGCCGGTGAGGGCGTTGAGGAACACAGGGAGAGTAGCCACGAGGGTCTTACCCTCACCGGTGGCCATCTCGGCGATGTTGTTGGTGACCTTGCCATTGTTGGTGATGCCATGGAGCACCATACCACCGATGAGCTGCACGTCATAGTGCATCATATCCCAGGTGACCAGGTTGCCACCTGCCATCCAGGAGTGCTTGTAGATAGCCTTATCGCCATCGATGGTGATAAAATCCTTACCCTGACGAGCCAATTGGCGGTCAGCCTCGGTGGCAGTCACTTCGATGGTTTCATTCTCCTTGAAACGGCGAGCCGTCTCCTTGACCACGGCAAACACTTCGGGGAGAGCCGCGTCAAGATCGCGGGCATATTGGGTAAACATCTCCTCGCGGAGGTCGTCGATTTTCTTCCAGAGCGACTCACGCTTGTCATAATCGAGCGACTCGATCTGAGCTCGAAGCTCATCCATCTGCCTCTTATACTCGGCAGCATTGCCACGGATATGATCGCGCACCTTGTCGATGCGAGCGCGGAGTTCATCGTTAGAGATAGTCAGAATCTCCTCCGAGATGGGGTTGATCTCTGTTTTGAGGCGATTCCATAGGGGACGCACGGAGCGTTCAGACTGATCGCCAAAGATTTTTTTGAAAAATTTATTTATCATTGTCTATTATAATTTTCGATATTAATGGAAGTTAGCTGATCGATGATTATTTTTCATCGAGAGGGAGAGCTTTATGTGTAGCGCCGTTGGGAGCACGTATATGGAGAGTATTGGTCAATGTAGGTGCAATCCTGACGGCTTCGACAGTGGTGTTGATGCGAGTTGGAGCCACCCCCGGCGCTCTGATGAAAGCGGGAGTAAGTATCGATGCATGACGGACCACCCTCTCTTGGACCGGGAGTTGCTCATCGTAAGCCACCCTCCATCCCGGGGAGAAATGTAAGAATATATCGCCGCAATATTGCAGGTCGACGCCCAATCGAATATCACGACAAGCCTCAGATGCAGAGGATATTACATCATCGATGGTATAAGCTTCAGCCACACCGCTCATCTTGATCAGGAAGGAGCGAGCCTCAGCCAGCACATCGGCAGTGTTGATACGAGTATTCTCGAGGACCTTACGATCGAAGAAGACTTGATCATCGCGAAACTCGAGCACGTAAGAGGCAGCGCCGAAGCGAGCCGAAAGATATGAATTGAGGAGAGAACGGGCTCTCTTGGTGGAGAAGACCCCGGTAGGTATCTTATACTTGCTGTCATCGAGGTTGGGGTCGTCGTAATGTCCGGTAGAAGAAAGCCAAATTATGACATTTTGAGCACCGACCGACTTATCGACGGCGCTGATGAGACGAGCCAACTGTCCGTCGAGGCGTAGATAGGCATCGATCAGTTCGGCATTGACAGCGCCGGATGATGAATATTTGAACGGGGCGAGAGAATAAGCCACGTTGAGCATATCGGTTTCGCCCGGGGTATTTCCGAGGTTAAGATTATTAATCAGATCGATAGCGACATCGGTCACCTCGCGATTGGCGAAAGGAGAGTTGGCAAAACGGAGGTAGACATCGCGATCGCGCTGAGAGAAAGAATGGCGGAAAGGAGAGATTCGTCTTTTCTGAGATATACCCTCCACCTTATTAAAAGAGGCGGATGGGGTCCAGACCATAGTGTCGATACGCGAAGCGAGCGAGCGGCTGAGATTGCGCGAATAGACACTTGAGGGGATGGCATTATAATAGGAAGAAGATGCCCAATTGCCCGACGAATTGTTGAGCCAGATGGCTCCGGTGCCGGCATGTCCTGCCATGATGACAGCCTGCTGCGGGTCTATAGCCACGGAATATATCTTGGCGGCTCCGGCGGCATCGATCACGAGTTCATCGGCTATGGTGGATAGCCTCAAGCCTGTCGGGGTGAAGGAGTCGTTGGAAATCGAGAGGGCATCGGCGGGAGTGAGGGGTGGACGATGTGTCACCCTCGACTGTTTTACCTCATAAATATTGGCGGAGGGGACACCCGTTTCAGAGGGATAAGCGCCGGTGTAAAGGAGGGCTGTGGCAGATGTGGCATCGAGGCGAGAAGTCTTGAAATCGACGTCGCGCATATACACACCATCAGCGAGCAAGGCCTTGAAGCCCTTCTCGCCGAAATAATCGCGAAGATATTCTATATAGTCGGTGCGGAGCTGATCAACGACGATACCGACCACGAGACGTGGTCGCGCCTGACCTCCCTGAGCGGCGAGCGACAGAGCTGCCGCCACCGACAACACCGAGAGAGCGAGTCTCTTCATAAGCGGGTGATTTAGCCGATTTATTTTTCTTATAGTTATAGCCCTCAGCGCGGGGGATAAGGGCATAGGTTATCGCCATAATCATGGTGAGCACCATGAGAGGGAAGAAGGCAGGGTTGGCACACTGCTGCTGGAATGGCCAGACGATGCCACTCACCAAGAGGGCGATGATGTTGTAATAAGCGATTGCCAAGGAGAGCCATCGGAATCGGCGACCCGACCAGATGCTCGCGGCAAAAATGAGTTGGAGAGGATTGAGCCATATCAGCAACATATTGGGCGATGTGGCCTCATGACTGCTGAAGAAGACTAAGAAAGTGACGACACACCCTGCCAGACCTATCACACTGAAGATCAGAGAATAGAGCCAACGCCACACTCTCTTACGGCGCCATTGAAGCCAGCTTAGGAGCGCGATGACTACCAGGAGAGACAATGACAAAGTCAATGGAGTGGCTATCCAAGGGGTGGGACCGAGGGTGGCATCGGGAAGACCGTCGAAGACGACACGATGTTGCGCCACCAAGGGGCGGCCGTCGGCAAAGTGAGCACCATCCACCTTCTTCATCATCTCGAGGGGCACGAACATCTCCTGACGGCCGGTGATCGGGATGTCGATGCCGGAGCCGAGAGCGAGGTCAATGCCAAACTGATACCAGGGATAATCGCGATGATAAGCACGCATCTCGCGGCGGAACGAGCCGTAAGTTATCGAATCGGGATAGATGATGCGCGAAGATGCCACCTGATCGAGGCGATCGAGGATGCGAGTGGCGCAATTATCCTTGACATAGTTGTAGCGATACACTCGATTGGCGGGAAGAGCCTCTGTGCGGAGCAGGGAGAGCAACTTCGAGGCCTCTGCGGGAGTCAGGTTGAGGTCTTGCTCTTCGACATGGCGACCGAACATCATATACTCCTGCATAAAGAGAGAGAATGAATAAGAAGAGAGCATATAGTCGGTCTCACCCTTGACGAATCGATATACGAAATTGGGCTGGGCGAAATCGAAAGTGCCATAATTCCATACCGAGTCAACCGGAGTGCCGAATCTGTCGACACCTCTTACGCGTATGGCCTCGTGGCCACAGAGTTCGTAGACCTCGCTACCCGGCCAGCAGGTGACGAGACTTACTACAACCGAATCCTGTCGCTCGCCGGCGATAGAGACCGAGACGAGCAGCAGGATTGCGTATATCAGTGTCAATAGACGTTTCATTTAGCTTATAGTGTGCTACTTAGAGTGCGAGACTTAGAACTCGCAGTTGTTGGGATAGCGGGGGAAGGGGATCACGTCGCGGATGTTTTGCATACCGGTGACGAAGAGCACGAGGCGCTCGAAACCGAGACCGAAGCCGGAGTGAGGCACTGTGCCATAGCGGCGTGTATCGACATACCAGTCCATGCCGGTGAGACCCAACTCTTCGATGCGGCCGGTGAGTTTGTCGTAGTTCTCTTCACGTTCCGAACCACCGATGATCTCGCCGATCTTGGGGAAGAGCACATCCATGGCGCGCACGGTCTTGCCATCGTCGTTGAGCTTCATATAGAATGCCTTGATCTCCTTGGGATAGTCGGTGAGGATGACCGGGCGTTTGAAGTGCTCCTCTACGAGGTAGCGCTCATGCTCGCTCGCCAAGTCGACTCCCCAGTATACAGGGAACTCAAACTTGCGACCTGACTCTTCGAGGATCTTGACACCCTCGGTATATGACAGGCGCACGAAGTCATTGTTCAACACGAAGTTAAGACGGTCGATCAGCTCCTTGTCGAAGTGCTCGGCGAGGAACTCGATGTCGCTCTTGCAGTGTTCCAAGGCATAACCGATACAATACTTGATGAAATCTTCGGCAAGGTCCATATTGTCGTTGATGTCGAAGAATGCCACTTCAGGCTCTATCATCCAGAACTCGGAGAGGTGGCGCGGAGTATTGGAGTTTTCGGCGCGGAATGTAGGGCCGAAGGTGTAGATACGCCCCAGAGCGGTGGCTCCGAGCTCACCTTCGAGCTGACCTGACACTGTGAGGGAGGCCATCTTGCCGAAGAAGTCTTGCGAATAGTCTACGTGTCCCTCCTCATCCTTGGGGAGCTGCTCGAGGGGGAGTGTGGTGACCTGGAATTGAGCACCGGCACCCTCACAGTCGGAGGCTGTGATCAGAGGAGTGTGGAAGTAATAGAAACCACGATCGTTGAAGAACTGATGGATGGCGAATGCCAAGGCATGACGGATGCGGAGCACGGCTCCGAAAGTGTTGGTGCGAGGACGCAAGTGAGCCTTCTCGCGGAGGAATTCCAAGGTGTGACCCTTCTTCTGCAGAGGATAGGTCAGCGGATCGGCAGTGCCATATACATGGAGAGATTCGGCTTGAACCTCCACGGCTTGACCCTTGCCTTGCGATGCCACTAATGTGCCATGCACACAGATGCTTGAACCGGTGGTGACGGCACGCAGATCATCCTCGCTAAACTTCTGGAGGTCGAATACGACCTGAAGGTTGGTGATGGTGCTACCATCGTTGAGCGCAACAAATTGCACATGCTTGTTGCCACGACGAGTACGCACCCATCCCCTCACGTCGACACTCTTGTCGACGAAATCGGCGGAGCCGGCGAGCAGCTCCTTTATGGTGTATTTGCTAATTTTTCCCATATCTTAATTATTCAAAAGCGCCCATGCGCAGATAGTTAACTTCTTCTTGTGTGAGATAGCGCCAGTGGCCACGCGGCAGATTTTTCTTGGTGAGGCCGGCGAAGTATACACGGTCGAGTTTCACCACGCGATAACCGAGGTGCTCGAAGATACGACGCACGATACGGTTGCGACCGCTGTGGATCTCGATGCCTGCCTGGTTGCGCTCGTCGCTGACGTAGGAGATAGCATCTGCATGGATCTCTCCATCTTCGAGTTCGATGCCATCGGCGATGCGTTGCATATCCTCTTCGGCGATGTCGCGGTCGGTCCAGACATGATATATTTTCTTCTTCACGAATTTGGGGTGAGTGAGCTTGGAGGCGAGGTCTCCATCGTTGGTGAGCAGGAGCACGCCGGTGGTGTTGCGGTCAAGACGACCCACAGGATAGATTCGCTCCTCGCAAGCATTCTTGACGATGTCGAGCACGGTGGTGCGTCCGTTGGGATCGTCGCTTGTGGTAACACAGTCTTTGGGCTTATTGAGGAGGACGTAGCATTTGCGTTCGGGAGTTATGACCTTGCCGTCATATTCCACGACGTCGCTACGGCTGATCTTGGAGCCGAGCTCGGTCACTACTTCTCCATTTACCTTCACCAGGCCGCCGGTGATATATTCATCAGCTTCGCGACGCGAGCAGATGCCGGCGTTGGCCATAAACTTATTGAGGCGAATTTCTTCATTCGGATCGATGTCATCGAGTACGTAGTCGATCTGTTTGGGACGTGGAGTGAATTTGGCAGCCTGATTGTTTTTCCAGTTTTGCTTGCCGGGGCGATTGAAGTTACCCTGTTGGGGGCGTTGCTGACGGCCTTGATTGTTGAAGCCACCACCCTGCTGGCGATGCTGGAAGCCACCCTGCTGGGGACGCAGCTGATAGCCACCTTGCTGACGCTGTTGGTAGCCACCCTGCTGGCGCTGTTGGTAGCCACCCTGCTGACGAGGCTGATAGCCACCCTGCTGACGAGGCTGATAGCCACCCTGCTGACGAGGCTGATAGCCACCCTGCTGACGAGGCTGGTAGCCACCCTGCTGACGGGGCTGATAGCCACCCTGCTGACGGGGCTGGTAACCACCCTGCTGACGAGGCTGGTAACCACCCTGCATAGGCTTTTGTTCATTAGCCATGTCTGAATCCTGATTGGGAGAATAGCCGGATTGAGGACGGGGCTGATAGGGACGAGGCTGATAAGCGCCTTGGCGTTGCTGGTAAGGACGCTGCTGATACCCACCCTGGCGGGGCTGATAGCCACCCTGCTGGCGGGGCTGGTAGCCACCCTGCTGACGGGACTGATAGCCATAGCTTCTCTGCTGATAGCCTGAGTTTTCCGGATGACCTTCCATATCAGACTGAGAAGAAGGGTAATTCACTTTTTCATAGCGGTTTTCATGATCTGCATTGTCTGCAGGGAGACCGAAGGGCTGAATGCCGATGCGGGGTCTTTTCGGTTTTTTTGACTCTTCCATACTTGTAATGAGACTTCCCTCAACATCTCTGCTGTGGGCGATTTTTATGGGATATCGTCACATCCCGGATTGTTACAATTGATTCAACTATGTTAATAAAAATAAGAAATTGCAAAACTAATTACTATAACAAATAAGAGTTACTGTTATTAATAACGCGCAAATATAGTCATTTTTTTGAGAATAAGCAAAGAAAAAGCAAAAAACTGATGCCGATTAGAGCGCGACACCATTATCATAGAGCCATTCCTGAGCAATATCAGCGCCATTAGCCCCAAAAGCACTAATGTTAACATATTATAATCTTACACCCCTCCACAATCACTTTGTTAAATTGTGTTAATTTTGAAAAAATATTTTATGTTTTACAACATTGTTTTAAAAATGTTTTGTAATTTTGCATTGAGTTTTTCATGGTATTAGATTTTAAGGTTAACGCAAGATTGGTTGTCGGGATGACAATCAATTTTTTTATACCCCTACTTCAGATTTTTTTGAAAATATTTTATCAAAGTTAAGAGCACTCTAACTTCTTGATTAACTTTGATAAAACATATAAGAGCGCTCTAAAACAGGAAATTGGGGGTGGTCAAATTGCGGTTTGACTCACCCCCTCTCAATAAACAGCGAACCTTAGCCGAAGTATTTACTTCAGAGGTTTTATGTCGAGTTTAACCGGACGGATCATATTCTCGGGTGCGAGAATAGTGTCGAGGTCTTCCTTGCTCAAGATGCCATGTTCGAGCACGAGGTCGTAGACGCTGCGGCCGGTGGCGATAGCCTCCTTGGCAATCTTGGTGGAGTTCTTATAACCGATCACAGGGTTAAGAGCGGTAACGATGCCTATAGAATTGTGAACATACTCACGGCAACGGTCAGCGTTGGCAGTGATGCCCTCAACGCAGTTGACGCGAAGAGTCTCAAAACCATTGATCAGGATATCGATAGATTCGAAATTGCACTGAGCGGTGACAGGTTCCATGGCGTTGAGTTCCATCTGAGCTGCTTCAGAAGCCATAGTGACACACATGTCATTACCGATGACCTTGAAGCAGATCTGGCTCATCACCTCGGGGATAACGGGGTTGACCTTACCGGGCATGATCGAGCTGCCGGGTTGACGAGCGGGGAGGTTGATTTCGCCCAAGCCGCAGCGGGGACCGCTGGCGAGGAGACGGAGGTCATTGCTGATCTTGCTTACCTTAGTGGCGATACGCTTCAGAGCCGAAGCATAGCCCACCATAGCGGAAGTGTCGGAAGTGATGCCCACCAGGTCGCGAGCCAGGGTAATGTTCCAGCCGGTGATCTTGGCGAGTGCAGCCACACACTTCTCGGCATAGCCCGGTTCGGCGCAGATACCTGTACCGATGGCAGTGGCGCCCATATTGACCACGAGCAGATCGGCGGCAGCCTCATCGAGATGCTTGATTTCATCCTCGAGTACAGAAGCGAACCCATTGAAAGTCTGACCCAAAGTCATAGGCACGGCATCCTCAAGCTGAGTACGACCCATCTTGACGATATCCTTGAACTCCTCACCCTTGGCGCGGAAAGCCTCGATCAGGCGGATATAACACTCTTTGAAGCGAAGATATGCGAAATAGAGACCCAGGTGGATGCCGGTGGGATAGGCATCGTTGGTCGACTGACTGCGATTGACATGGTCGTTGGGAGAGCAATAGGTATACTCGCCTCTCTTGTGACCCATGATCTCGAGGGCACGGTTGGCGATCACCTCATTGGCATTCATATTGGTAGAAGTGCCGGCACCACCCTGGATCATATCGACAGGGAAATCCTCAAGATGCTGACCCTCCATGATCTCACGGCAAGCCTGAGCGATAGCATCATACTGCTCGCGAGTGAGCAGATTGAGTTCATAGTTTGCCATAGCAGCTCCCAACTTAGTGATAGCCAAACCCTTGACAAACTCAGGATAGTCACAGAGGCGGAACTTGCTGATAGAGAAATTCTCTACGCCGCGCAAGGTCTGAACGCCATAAAGAGCAGACTCGGGCACATTCATTTCGCCCAATAGATCGCTCTCCACACGGAAATTGTTGCAACAATTGTGTTCCATGGATACAAAAAAATTTTTATTAGTTATAAATTTAAGGTATATTTGCAGAAAATTTGCGGATATGGTGTGCACTTCGCACAAATAGTCCGCAAATATAGTTATTAAATCTAATACCACAAAATTCGACGTCACAACAGAGTGTCGTCACAACAGATCTAACCCATGAAAAGAATCCTACCGGCATTGGTAGCACTCGGATTGCTATATCCGCAACAAGCCAAGGGTCAGCAAGAGACCATCAACGACTTCCGCGTCGAGGATGAGAACTCCCTGATCGAAGACATCTTCAAGGTCAAGAACAAGACCGACAAGTTCAACCTCTATCTCAACATGCATGCCGATTTCGACGCCTCCTGGACCGACGGGAAGTTTGACGAGGGAAAATTCAAATTCCAAGACCTTCGCATCGAGATGAAGGGTGACATCAACAACTGGCTGAGTTATCGCTATCGACACAAAGTCTCCTCAAGTCATAACCCCAATGAAAACATCGATGGGCTTCTGAAGAGTATCGACATCGCCGGCATCGGGCTGAAGTTCGGCAAGTGGGGTATGTTTCTGGGCAAGCAGTGCACGGTCTATGGCGGATATGAGTTTGACTACAACCCTATCGAGATCTATCAGTATTGCGACATGATCGAATATATGACCTGCTTCTTGACCGGTATCAACGTATCGTATGACCTGAACCGGAATCATCAATTCCAGGCGCAGGTGCTCAACGCCTTCACCGAGAAGTCGGAGCAGATGTATGGCGCCTACGAGAAGTCGAAGATGCCGATGGTCTACACACTGAACTGGAACGGCAACTTCGGCGACATCTTCTCCACCCGCTGGTCGTCGACATATATGAGCGAGACCCGAGGGAGCCATCTATGGTATTTCGCATTAGGCAATAAATTTAAGATCAGCAAAGATGCCGAGATCTTCCTCGACTGGATGTATACACGCGAGGGAGTCGACCGCAAGGGCATCATCACCGGCATCGTATCGCCCGACGGTTGGGACCGCAAGGCTGCCAAGACGGAGATCATGTCTTTTGTGTTGAGAGGCAACTATCACTTTCATCCGGCATGGAACGTATTTGCCAAACTAATGTATGAGAATGAGGGAGTCTATCGCACCAACACCATGTCGATATTGGAAGAAGAAGGGCCGGTGACACTCACCAAGGGTAAATATCGCACCGCCTTGGGATATGTCGGAGGTGTGGAATATTATCCCTTCAAAGATCGCAACCTCCACTTCTTCGCCACCTACATCGGCCGGAGTTACCTCTACACCGCCAAGGGCAAAGCATTTGGATCGAAAGACTATAACACCGACCGCTTCCAGATAGGCTTCATCTGGCAAATGCCCGTATTCTAAGAGCGCGAAAATGGGGGTAGAAGATTGAGAAATATTGGAAAATTGGGGAATATGTATTAAATTTGGAAACCGTAAAGAATACTGAAAATTATTTATTCACATTATAATCATCAAAAATTTATGTTACGAGACTTATGGAACAACAATCGCATGGTGGCGATGCTCATTGCGATTCTCGTGGTGGTTGTGCCCTTCCTTGTCTACTATGCGATAGAGGCGAAGAAAAATCACCCGAAAGGACTGATTTCAGCAGCACTCTCCAACATGGGTGAGCGTTTCGGCTACTACATTATGAACGCCGTGCTCTTGCTTTTCCTATGCTCCAAGTTTGGCATTAGCGACGACTTGGCAGGCTGGATTTACGCTGTATTTTATTTCCTTATCTATGTGCTGAGCCTACCGGGCGGTATGGTGGCCGACCGATTGGGCAACTTTAAAGGCACCATTATCGCCGGTTTGATGGTAATGGCATTGGGTTATGTGATTATCTCCATTCCCGTGTTTGGCGGCAATCCGGGCGCTGTGCCCACTTGGGTGCTGGTGCTCACCTGCTTTGCGCTACTGCTGATTGCCACGGGCAATGGCTTGTTTAAGGGCAACTTGCAGGCCATTGTGGGTCAGATGTACGACAACTTTGAAGCCGAAGAAGCCAAGAAGGGTCCGGAAGCCTATAAAGTGGCAAAAACCCGCCGCGACAGTGGTTTCCAGATCTTCTATGTATTTATCAATATCGGTGGTGTGATTGCCCCGTTTGTGGCTCCCCTTTTGCGTAGCGCATTGCTCAAGATGGAAGGCTTCATCTATAATGCCGACCTTCCACGCTTATGTCATAGTTTCCTCGAAGGCACGCTCCAAGGCGAAGGTATGAACAACCTTCAAGAGCTGGCTCAAAAATCGGTGGTCGATGGCAATGTGGGCGATTTGGCAGTGTTCTGCACTAACTATTTGGAAAGTTTCAATACCGGTGTTCACTATTCATTTGTGGCATCTGCATTGGCCATGGTGGCTTCGCTGGTAATTTTCCTTGTCACCAAGAGCAAACTTCCCAACCCCGTCAAAAAAGAGAAGAAAGCAAATATTAGCACCGAGCAAGTAGCAACCGACGCCAAGGAGATCCGTCAACGCATGTTTGCCCTCTTTGCAGTGCTTGGTGTGGCAGTGTTCTTCTGGTTCTCCTTCCACCAAAACGGCCAATCGCTGTCAGTGTTTGCTCGCGACTTCTGCGACACCGAAGCCATTGCACCCGAAATCTGGCAATGCATCAACCCCTTCTTTGTGATTGTGCTTACCCCGATCATCATGATTGTGTTTGGCGCATTGGCAAAGCGAGGTAAAGAGATTTCCACTCCCAAGAAGATCGCATTAGGTATGTTCATCACCGCGTGCGCTTATTTGTTCTTGATTGGCATTTCTATAGCGAACAACTATCCTTCAGGCGAAGAATTTAAGGGACTTTCCGAAGCCTTAAAAGCCTCGATGAAGGCTGGTCCATGGGTGCTGATCGTTACTTACTTCTTCCTCACTGTGGCAGAATTGTTTATATCTCCATTGGGATTGTCGTTTGTGTCGAAGATTGCACCTCAGCATTTGCAAGGTATTTGCCAAGGTTTGTGGCTCTGTGCCACCGCTATCGGCAATCTCTTCATTGCCCTTGGTGTGACCATGCTCAATAACTTCCCGCATCAATGGCAATGTTGGGCAGTGTTTGCCGGTTTCTGCTTCTTGTCGATGGGTGTGATGCTCGGTATGCTCAAGTGGCTGGAGCGAGTTACTCAAAAGTAAGAGCGATTTCTAAGCATGCAGGCTCTATGCCTCATTTGTAATTTCATAAAAAAGAGAGGCTGTGTCAAGTTCAAGTAGACACAGCCTCTCTTTTTTATTTTTTATTGATTACTTATCCTTCTTGAGGAGATCGCGAATCTCGGTGAGGAGTTTCTCTTCTGCAGTGGGCTCGGGGGCGGGAGCAGCAGCTTCCTCTTCTTTCTTTTTCCTTGTGAGTTTCATGGCATAGCGCATAGTCACAAAGATGCAGAAAGCGATGATGAAGAAATCGACGATATTCTGGATGAACATACCATATTTCAGGGCACATTCCTCAACCAACACGGCACCATCAGGACCCAACTTCCCCGGAGTGATAACCCATTTGAGTGATGAGAAACTGTGACCACCTGTGATTACGGAGATCAGAGGCATCAAGACATCGTTGACCAGCGAAGTGACGATCTTGCCGAAAGCACCGCCGACGATCACACCGATAGCCATGTCCACCACATTGCCCTTGAGGGCGAAAGCTTTGAAATCTTCAATAAATTTTCCCATAGGTCTGTCTGTTTATTGTTATTGTTATTGTTGTTATTTAGTCACTATTAGTTATTGTTATTGCAACTCATTGGAATGTTGCAAAGATAACGTTTTATCTTCATATTGCCAAATGACAGACATTCCGCAGAACATCCATCCGGGAGAGATATTATAGATACCAAAAAAAAATTGATTGTCATCCCGACAACCAATCTTGCGTTAACCTTAAAATCTAATACCATGAAAAACTCAATGCAAAAGTACAAAATATTTTTAAAACCATGTTATAAAACACAAATAAATTTTCCAAATTTAACGCAATTTAACAAATAAAATATAAGGTGATTATATTTTAACTAATTTTTAAAAAGCGTTAAGGCGTTTTACTTTTTTCTTATGAATTCGGCTATAAAATAATATTGTATTTTTGTATTTTTAAGAGCGTATTCAAGTTGTAAGGAACGCGCTCTAATCATAGAGATCTTGCTCTAATCATAGAGAACGCTCTCTAAGAGCGTTTTGTTTTCCGGTTATGGCGATGGAGGATTATTATCACAGCCACTAAGGTTATGGCTATCAAGGCGAAGACTCCTATCATGATTTGCCATACATTTCTGACGTCGTCTGTGGGGGCAGGTGTTTCGGGGATTGGTGGTGCCGCCGAGGTAATAGTGTCGGGCTCTATCGGTTCCGGTGTCGGAGGTTCATAGTCGTAGCGGGTCACTTCGAAGAGATTGACGGCATTCCCGCCATAACCTTTGCGTCCTTGCGATGTGACTGCGATATATCGCCCATCGGGAGAAACGGCAAGCCCCACAGGATAGGAGTCACATCGGATATGATCTGCCACCTCCATCCTCTCTGCATCCACCACATAGAGGGCATTGGCTGAATTGCATGCCACAAAGATATATTTGCCATCGGGTGAAGCCTCTATGGTGCGTGCTCCACCTCCCACTTTGACTCTTCTTATATCGCCATCCACCTTTAGACTCTTCGACTCTCCCTTAACATAGAGAGATATGCCTCTCAGCAGATCTTCCAGCGAGAAAGAGAGCACCTCCCCGGCGACATTGCGCGATCCATATATCCTGCCATTGCTCACTATTAGATGGCGTATGCCATACAATTCCTGAATATGCCCCACAAGATGACGATCTGTCATATCCACCACCGATAAGGGCCCGGCAAGCCCGGCGATCAGCACATAGCGATTGTCGGGTGTGAAAATAGTGCCTCGTAGCAAGTAGCCGGATTTGGTGTCACGATTCACCTCCCGATCTAATGGATAGTTCAACGTTAATTTCTTGCCGATAGCCAGTGGGGGAAGTGTTCTCCACTTAGCAGGATCATTCCCCGAAATGTCTACAAATCCTATAGTATTATCCCCCCAATGAGTCACGACAACATAGCGATCATCTCCCGACACGGCTACTGCCTTCGGAAGAGGACCCGTCTCGAACATCCTGATGATCTTGCCCTGAGCCGCGTCCACCACTGCCACTGCCGAGGGATCTTGTGCATTGATGTCGAACGTACGACGATAGAAAGGAACCCATAGATAACGCCCGCCATGCGACCATGCCATCTCCACCGGTTTGCCCCCAAAGGAGCGATCCGCCCCATCTTTATAGTGGGTGAATGTGTAAATCCCCTCCGGAGCGCCCCACAATGCCCCCCGTCCCGACTCAAACTTATATCCCACCACATATCGCTTCTCTAACGACGGTATGGCGTACGCCACCGTTTGACAGCCTTCTAATGAATTGATATAAAGCGACTTACCATCGGGACTAAATGCCGCCGATTTGGGCGAAAAGATATCAGTGTCATAACTCTCTCGTTGGGAGGCGCTATACTGCTGACGCTTCCCGATATTGCGTATCCTTAGGCTCCCTTTCACTCCTGCCGAGGAATCCCCACGAGCACTATGCACCACCGGAGGAACTCCCTCCGACCGCTTCTTTACTCCCTCTTCTTGCGCCATAACTGACGCTCCGATTATCATCGATATCGATACACATAACAAAGTGGAGTAGTGGCGTAATATTCTCGTTATCATTTCTCTCCTTTTTTTGGGGGGGGGTTAGAGTGCGTTCTTAAAAAAGTAGTGCAAAGATATGCAATTTAACCTTATATGTCAAAAAAAATGCCTATATTTGTGGTTTTAGAGCGCATACTTCAAATTTCAAGTGATGCGCTCAGCAGAAGGTTGAAGGAAATAACCATCAAAACACAATAAATTTTAGACATGAATAAGACATTCATTTCGGGGGTGATCGCAGCCGCAATGGCAGTCACCTGTTCAGTAGATGCCGACGCATGCACCAATCTTATTGCCGCCAAGGGGGCTACCACCGACGGTTCGGTGATGGTGACATATTCGGCAGATTCTCATAGTCTCTATGGCATGCTCCATCATGCCAAAGCCGGCAAGCATCTCAAAGGGGAGGTGCGTCGCATCGTCGAGTGGGACACCGGTAAGTATCTCGGTGAGATCCCCGAGGCCGAAGAGACTTATAACGTAGTGGGAAATATGAATGAGCATCAGCTTGTCATCGGCGAATCTACCTGGGGCGGACGCCACGAATTGGAGGATACCACCGGCAATTCGATCATGGACTATGGTTCGCTGATATATGTCACATTGGAGCGTGCCAAGACAGCACGCGAAGCTATTAAAGTGATGACCGATCTGGTCGAGAAATATGGCTATGCTTCCAGTGGCGAGTCTTTCAGCATCGCCGACAAGAATGAAGTGTGGGTGATGGAGATGATCGCCAAGGGTGCGGAGAAGGGTGCCGTATGGATCGCCATACGCATCCCCGATAATGCTATCAGCGGTCATGCCAATGAGCCTCGCATCCGCCAAGTCGACCTCAAAGATAAAGAAAATGTGATCTATGCCAAAGATATGATCACCTTCGCTCGCAAACGTGGATATTTCAACGGCAAGGATGCCGATTTCTCCTTCGCCGATGCTTATGGCGAACATGACCCCTCGACTCGTCGCGGCTGCGACGCCAGAGTATGGAGTTATTTCCGACGCTTCAATAAGGATGCCGATAAGTATTATGCATGGTGCAACGGCGATAGCAACGAGCCTATGCCTCTATACATCATCCCCGATCGTAAAGTGTCGCTCGCCGAGATGGAAACGTCTATGCGCGACCATTACGAAGGAACTCCCTTCGAGATGACTTCCGATGTGGGTGCCGGCTCATACAAGGTGCCTTATCGTTGGCGACCTATGGAATATGAAGTAGATGGCAAAAAATATTGCATGGAGAGAGCCATCGCCACTCAGCAAACCGGCTGGAGCTTCGTAAGCCAAACTCGCTCTTGGCTCCCCGATCGCGTCGGTGGTGTCCTCTGGTTCGGCACCGACGATACCAACACCACCGTCTATATGCCCTTCTATTGCGGCATGACCGAAGTCCCCGCTCAGGTGCAACCCGGCGATATCAATACATTCTCGATAGACTCCAATTTCTGGGTCAACAATATCGTGTCCAACCAAGCTTATTATCGCTACGATCAGATGATTGGCGACATCCGCCGTGTGCAATCGTCTCTCGAAAAGGGATATATCGACAGTCGCGCACAAGTGGAAGCCGATCTCGTGAAGCTCCTCGAGGCCGGCGACATCGCCGGGTATACCGCCAAAGTCAATAAGGAGGGTGCCGAGATAGCCAAGGGGGCTACCGATGCTTATCTCGAACTTGCCAAATATCTCTTCGTCAAGTGTATGGATGGCAACCTGAAGAAGACCGACGAGAATGGCAATTTCATCAAGTCGGAATATGGGATGCCCATATATCCTTCGTTCCCCGGTTATGACAAGAAATATTACGAAAACATCGTCAAGGAGAGCGGCGATCACTTCCTGATTAAGGAATAATTACGTTCTCCTATAAAGAAAAAGAGTCGGTTGGATCTCACGGGATCCAACCGACTCATTATTTTATAGTTAACCGGAGTCTTTATTCCTCGGTGGGGAGGTCGGCGAGGCGGTATATCTCGCGGCAATCATCCATCGATAGGGGCACATAGTTGCCTAAGGTGTCGCCCATGTTGCGATGGAGCGATGCCACCATCTTCTCTATATCGGGAGTCTCTCCGATCAGTTCGCTGAGGCGTGTGGTGAGTCCCAGATCGTGATAGAAGTTGATAAGTTCGGAGATACCCTCATCGATCACCTCTTTATGTTCCTTGCCTGTGGGGTCTACCTCCATGACATTGACGGCAAACTTCCATAGTTTGTCGGGGTTCTTGGCAGCGCAGAAAGTCATCCAGGCGGGTATCACGACGGCGAGACCGGCACCATGAGCCACATGGTAGAATGCCGAGATCTCATGCTCCAGACGATGAGACGACCAGTCCTCGACCTTGCCGACGCCGCAGATGCCGTTATGGGCGAGAGTGCCTGCCCACATCACATTGGCACGTGCATCATAATCGTCAGGCGTATGGCGGAGGGTATACGCTTGGTCCATCACATTCCTCAAGATGGCTTCGGCGTAAGAGTCTACCAGGTCAGTGCCGGGAGTGTTGGAGAAATAGCGCTCGAAGATATGCGCCATCATGTCGACAATGCCGTATGCTGTCTGATCCCAGGGGAGGGTCATGGTGAGCTCGGGGTTCATAATAGCGAAGCGGGGGCGCAACACGTTGGGATATCTCACGGATATCTTCTGATGAGTTTCTTCGTTGGTAATCACCGAATTACCGCTACCCTCCGAGCCGGCAGCCGGGATAGTAAGCACCACCCCCACCGGAAGTGCAAATTGTGGCTGTTCCTTGCCGCAATAGAAATCCCAGAAATCCCCGGGGTAGAGGGTACCAAGGGCGATGGCCTTAGCGGCATCGATAGGAGAACCGCCACCGACGGCGAGGATAAAATCGACCTTATTATCGCGGGCTATCGGAAGAGCATTATATACACTCTCAGCAGTAGGATTGGGCTGGATGCCACCATATTCGATAAAGCGAACTCCCGCAGCGGTCAGCGAACTCTCGATCTGGTCGAGGAGACCGGTGTGGCGGATACGATCCGAGCCATAGACGATCATCACCATAGTGGCGCGGCGAGAAGCCAAGGCGAGGCCGACCTGCTCTTGCGAGCCGCGGCCGAAAATAAACTCAGTAGGTGAGCAAAATGAAAAATTTTCCATAGTCGAAAAAAAATAAAAAGAATTCCGACCACAAAATTAACGAAAAAAACAATCCACACCACCCACAAAGCCCAACTATTCAAAAAAAAATAGACAACTATATCTATCCACATTATGAGACACTCCATACAGAGAGCCGAGAGAATTTAACCACAAGTCTTATCGACACATTAAATCGCTGGGAAAATGAATCTCGATAAAGGAACAATAGAAGTTTACCACGCCGGCACAGAAATAGTAGAGTTGCTAATATTACCTGAATGATGGATTATTATAATCAAGAAGTAATCGATATATTGCGATGGGGGAGCATCGGGATTATCGTATGTCGCATAGCAAAATTGCTGAACATTACGCCGCTCCGAGCTCTCAAAGACTTCTATCGCAGCGACACCTGCCGCCGTTATCATGATCGCAAAACGGGCTTATACCTATACAGCGAATACTACATAGCCGACGAATACCTAATCGAAAGACAAGCCAACCACGACACCACCCCCCCGACCCACTAATCTACCAAAGGGATAGAATCCCGGTAACCTCCGCCACTTAATCAGCCATATTACCGCCACATTCCTCTCGGGCGGCTATGATATCCTCTATGGTTTTGCGGTGTATCGTCACCAATACACCGCCACCACTTTCCTCCACCGTCG
>OBLI01000139.1_pt1 | contig 76571 bp, 52 predicted proteins | sample 1519701 | NCBI WGS metagenome assembly OBLI01 (sample SAMEA3663005, study PRJEB22513) | pig gut metagenome | biome: pig gut; feature: pig-associated habitat; material: faeces | place: France | collected 2012
CCGCCCGGACCGCCCCGCGCGACACCGTGGCCGACAGCCTGACGCGCCGACACACGTTGGTGAACGACAGTGTGCCGACCGATACGGCGCGGACCGACACCGTGAAAACACGAAAGCCGGGCATTGACGCACCGGTGGAGTACGAAGCAGCTGACTCCATGGTCTACGATGCCGAAACCGGCATGGCTTTCCTCTACGGCAATGCCAAGGTGAGCTATCTCGACATGACGCTGGATGCAGCCCGCATCGCCATGAACCTGGACTCCAGCCTGGTGCACGCAGAGGGGAAGCCGGACAGCACAAAGGCCGGCGGACTCGACGGAAGACCTGTGTACAAACAGGGGAGCGACCAGTACGACAGCGACAGGATGTCCTTCAACTTCAAGACCAAGAAGGGCTTTATCCAAAACACGGCCACCACACAGGGCAACGGCTTCGTGCAAAGCCAGAAGTCCAAGCGCACGGACGACGGCACGCTCTACCTGGAGCATGCCAAGTACACCACCTGCGACGCCAAGCACCCGCACTTCTACGTCAGCCTCTCCAGGGCCAAGGTGCGCCCCGGTAAGGAAATGGTGTCGGGCCCGGCCTACCTGGTAGTGGAGGACGTGCCCCTGCCGCTGGCCATCCCCTACGCCTTCTTCCCCTTCAACAAGAAATATTCCTCGGGCTTCGTCATGCCTTCCTATGGCGACGAAACGAGTCGCGGATTTTACTTGCGCGACGGTGGATATTACCTGGCGCTGAGCGACTACATGGACCTCAAACTGCTGGGCGAAATCTACACCAAAGGCTCGTGGGGCATCAGTGCCGAAACCAATTACACCAAGCGTTACCGCTACCGCGGCAACCTCTACTTCAGCTATCTGCGCACGGTGGAAGGCGAGAAGAACATGCCCGACTATGCCGTGACAAAGAGCCTCAAGGTGCAGTGGACCCACACCAAGGACTCGAAAGCCAGTCCCAACTCGTCGTTCTCCGCCCGCGTGAACTTTGCCTCCGAAAACTATGAGCGCAAAAACCTGGAGAGTATGTACAACCCCCTCTCCTATACGCAGAGCACCCGCGCCAGTTCTGTGAGCTTCAGCCACACGTTTCCGGACATCGGCCTGACCATTTCCGGCTCCGGCAACCTCACGCAGAACATGCGCGACTCGTCCATCGCCGTCACCCTGCCGGACCTCAGCGTGTCGTTGGCGCGCTTTTACCCCTTCCGCCGCAAGCACCAGGTGGGCAAGGAGCGGTGGTATGAGAAGATTTCCATGTCGTACACCGGACAGATGTCCAACTCCATCACCACCAAGGAGGACAAGTTGCTCAAGTCGAACCTCATCAAGGACTGGCGTAACGGCATGCAGCACCGCATTCCCGTGGATGCCACCTTCCAGCTGTTCAAGTACGTCAACATTTCACCCACCTTCTCCTTCCGCGACCTGATGTACGCCACGCGCATCAACCGCTCCTGGGACCGCGAGAAGCAGGTGGAGGTGGCCGACACGACTTACGGCTTCTATAATCTCTACGACTGGAACATGGGCGTTTCGGCCAACACCACGCTCTACGGCTTCTACAAACCGTGGAAAAAGCTCTTCGGCGACAAAATCATCGCCATACGCCACGTGTTCAAACCCACCGTTTCGTTCAGCTATGCCCCGGACTTCACTACTTCTCACTACGGCTACGTGAAATACTACGAGAAGGTGGATGCGCAGGGCAACGTGACGAACGTGAAATATTCGCCTTATGCCAGCAACCTCTACGGTTATCCGTCAGGGACGAAGCAGGGCATGGTCACCATGTCCATATCGAACAACCTGGAAATGAAGGTGAAATCCGACCGCGACACCACGGGCGAACGGAAAATATCCCTCATCGACGAACTCTCCGGAACGCTCTCCTACAACTTCGCCGCGAAAACTCAACCCTGGAGCAACTTGAGCACACGCCTGCGCTTGAAACTCAGCAAAAACTATACGTTCTCCATGGCCGCCGTGTTCGCCACTTATGCCTACAAGTTCAACGAAAACGGCCAGGTGGTAACCTCCGACCGCACGGAGTGGAGCTACGGACGCTTCGGACGTTTCCAAGGAATGTCGCAGAATTTGTCCTACACCTTCAACAATCAGACGTGGAGTAAGCTGATGAACAAACTCCACGGACGCAAGGACAATGAAGGCCCTGAAACCGCCGGTGAGGACGACGAGGACGACACCGAACTGGAGGACGCGAACGTGGACCCCGACTTGCTGGCGGCACGAAAGGGGGGCAAGGAAAAGAAGAAGCAAAAGGCCAAGGTGGATGAAGACGGTTATATGACCTTCTCCCTGCCCTGGTCGTTCACGCTCTCCTATGGCATCACCATGGCCGAGGACCGCTCCAAGCAGATCAACGTCAGGCGGATGCGCTATCCTTATTCCTTCACACAGTCGCTCAACGCCTCGGGTTATCTGCGCATTTCGGAAGGATGGAACATCAGTTTCTCTTCAGGATACGACTTCAATCAGCACGAAATCTCCATGACGACGATGTCCCTCTCGCGCGATTTACACTGCTTCGAGATGACGGCCTCTGTAGTCCTCAAGCCTTACTCTTCGTTCAACTTCACCTTCCGCGCAAGGGCCTCGGAGTTGACCGATGCCCTGAAGTGGGACAAACGAAGTGCCTACTCCACCAACGTGGAGTGGTATTGACAACCGCCAGCCGGGGCGGCGCGCAACGGCAGCCGGGAACCATGCCGGCTACCTTCTCTCCCGGCCATTTTATTTCGGAAAACCTAAATCCCAAACTATACTTAATATGAACATCAAAACCATTGCAACAGCATTATTGGCGGCTTGCGTATGCTACGCCTGCGACAGTGACAACGACAACGAGTACCACAGCACGTACTTCTACCCCCTCAGCAGCAGCGGCATCGAAACGTATGCCGACCAGACGGTTGACTCCGTGCGCGTTATCAGTTTCGACTCCTGGTCGTTGGAAAACAACTGCGACTGGTGCGTCGTTTCCTCCAATGGCCAGCAGGCTCCGCTCCAGATTACCATACCTGCGGGCTATATGGCATCTTCGCGCCTCGACTTCGCCCTCCAGCCCAACCAAACGGGCCGCCTGCGCACCAACCGCATCGCCGTGGTCAGCTCTTACGGCAAAGTGGGCACCGTCTCGCAGGTGCTGGTGCAATATCCGCACTTGAACATCCAATACCCTGATGGCGTAATTTCCGGCTCCGGCTCTGATTATGCCTGCAAGTACAGCCTGAGCATCGCGGCCGCCGGCGTGGCTCCCTCGGGCAGCAAGCCGTATGTGAAATTCATTGTCTATACGGACGATGCACGCCTCAGTTCTTCCGCCGACTGGCTCGTGCCCGCCGAAACTTCCGGTTTCAATAAATATGAGGCCGTCAAGGTGGAGCTCAACGCGGAGGCTAACCCCGGCACCGAGGAGCGTACGGCCACCCTCACCCTTACTTCAAACGGTGTGAGCACCCCCATCACCATCTCCCAGCTCGGACAAAAGGAAGAACAGTAAAAAAAGCCCGCTTCTGCGCTCACGTAATTCAAAATAAAGCATTACCTTCGCACCGGCTTTGAAAAAGAGGCCGAAGCAAGGTCCCGTAGCTTAGCTGAATAGAGCGTCAGATTCCGGTTCTGAAGGTCTTGGGTTTGAATCCCAACGGGATCACAGAAAACAATAATGCCAAGCAGCATCTCATGGTGTCGCTTGGCATTTTTCTTGTGCGTTTATGTCAGGGGGTATGCCCCGTAAAACGATTGTTGCGCGTTGTCAGTTTCCCGCCCACTCAAAGTGCTGGTAGTCCTTGCTGTTTTTCCAACTGCCGCCCCATTGGAAACCGTGTTGGGTGAACAGCCGGTGGCAAAGGTCGCCGGGAATAATCTTGTAGGGGAAACGGCGAGAACGGTCCAGGTAGCGGGTGGCGGTGGAAGGCTCGCAGACGGACTTGCCGCCGGGGAGTTTCTTGTAGTAGGGGTTGTAGAGCGGATTGATGTCGATGGCTAAGCCCAGGCCGTGTTTGGAAATTTTGCGGGTGTGAGATATGTAACGAAAATTGAACGCCGAGGTGTTGTTTGCCCGCATGGCCCGCTCGTCGACGGCATCCCAATAATCCACCAGGCGCATCCGTTCGATAGGATAGCCGTTTTCAAAGAGCTGGAGGAAGATGTCGGCAACGGTTTGGGCAATCCGCTTGTTCACCACCAGTTCCCCTACCACCGCTTTCCCCTCGGCTGTGCGGTGCAGGCAGCGCACGTAGCGCAGGTCGGTGCGCGGTATGCCACAGTTGGCCTTGTAACTTTTGCCCTGCATGATTCGGAAAATGCTGTCGGGCAGTTCGCTGACGGAAAAGAAAACTGCCGCGCCCTGCTGCTGCCATACGTGATCGGGCACTTCCTGGCCCGGAGAATAGGTGAGGGCTGCTGGGGCCGAATTGGCGCATTCGACCGGCGCGCCGCAGGAGGCATCTGCAGCAGGGCTGGGGAGGGACGGACGGATGGCGCAACAGGTCATCGCGCTCCAGAGAACAAATGAAGAGAGGTAGAAGGGCATGTCGTGAAATGTGTGGAAGTGAAGTGAATAGTCAGAGGGATTGGACAGCCTTGTACAGACGTTGCAAAGCTTCTTGCAGCAGGCAGCGCGGCGTGGCCACGTTGAGCCGCATATAGCCCTCGCCGCCGGAACCTAACATCTCTCCGTCGTTCAAAGCCAGCTTGGCGCGGCTGACAAACAGACGGACCAGCTCCTCGTGGCTGAGATGCAGGGCACGGCAGTCGAGCCGCAAAAGGCGTCGGCCATGTCGGCAGCGTTGTCGAACTCATAGGCCGCAGTGTGGTACACCGGCATACTTAGCGCACCATAGGAGTCGCGACGCTGAAAGGCAGTATGGATGGCCTGTGTCTGCTTGTTCATGGAAGAAAGGGGGTGTTTGTTGGGATTGTTTTGCATGAGCAAAGGTAAAGCAATGTCTCGGAGAAAACAGTCGGCCGGTATGACTATTTTCTGGGGGAGTGGAAAATCAGAATAACATTCTGAAAATGGTTGTAGGGCGAACCTGTTTCAGAATGTTATTCTATCGTATAGCTTATCCGGCAGTTGTTTCGTGGGGATTATGCACCGTGTGGCAGCATGGAGCCTCGGTGATGAAACATCCTCCGTTCCCAGCTGCGGGATGCGCCGTTATAATCGGTACTTCACTCCTGCCATGGCCATGAAGCGGGGTTGGGGAATGTTGGCCAGGTCAAAGTAGCGGTGGGAGGTGAGGTTGGTGAAATCTGCAAAGAGTGTGTACTTCGGGGCTGTCCATGCCAAGTGCAGGTCGAGGAGTGCGTGTGTGCCGTAGGGGCGTGCTTCCGCCGTGGGCTTGAGATTTTCGTAGACAAGGTAGGAACCTTCGCGCTGCTGCACGCGCAGCGTCCACTCTGCCGTGAGTGCGGAAACCAGGCGGTGCTTCAGCCGCGCCACGAACTTGTGGCGGAGATATTCCATCGCATAGTTTGACTTGAAGTACGGCTCGCCTTTGCGCCGGTGCTGGTCCAGCCAGGCGTAGGAAAGCGTCAGTTGCTGCAAGGGCTGGCGCTGACCCAGCCACTGCTCCAGTTGGAACTTGGCATCCAGGCCGGCACCGTAGGTGTCGAGCGAGAAACTCGTGGCGTGGTAGATGTCGTCAGCCGAACGCATAACCCAGTCAATCATGTCGGTGCCCCGCTTGTAGTGCGCCTTGAGGTGCAACGTCACGACGGGGTGTACGAAGTCGGCACCCAGCCGGAAGGCGGAACACTCCTCGGGTTTCAGACCCACATTGCCCTCCTGCGTCGGACTCTTGTACCACAGGTCGGTGAAGGAAGGCAGGCGCAGCGACTGCTCGAACGAGGCGAACAATTTCCAGCGGGATGTGGGACGGTAACTGAAGTCTATGCCGGGGTAAAGGCGGAACTTGTGGTCGATGGCGTTGTTCCGTTCCGCCATCAGGCCGGCTGAGAGCGTGAAGTGTTTCCATATCAGATTGTGTTCGAGAAAGTAGGAAATATTGGTGCGGTCGTCGCGCTTGTTGTAGAAACGTCCCGGTTCGCCGGGTATGCCCACGTATTGTTCCTCGCTGAGTTCGCGTCCCAGGTTCGTGCTGTAGATAACTTCCTCGCGCATCTCCGCGCCGATGGCGGTGCGTCCCAAGGCCCAGTCGGTGAAGGCGTTGAGGCCGGCGGTGAATACGTCGCCGCGATGGAAGTTCTCGCCCGTCTCAGAGTTGCGTATCAACTGAAAATGATCCAGACTTCTCACCCACGATAGTTGAGGTGTAAGGTGTACTCGTCCTTTGCTTTCGGCACGTGCCGATACGATATAGCGGCGGGTAGCTTCCCACTGTTTGGGATAAGCAGCCGAGTAAAAAGTGTTGGCTCCGAAATCGTTGGCCGTTACACCCGCTTGTAGGTTTAGGGCAATGTCCGGCGCGTCGTAGGCTATTTGCGCATAGCCTTTCCCACCTTTGAAATCACTGTTGGGAGTGGCGCCGTCGCTTCGTTGCCAGCTGCCGCTGACAGCAGCGCTCCATCCTTTGCCCAGGCTTCCTGCCGTACGGGCTTCGCCGCGCAGGGTGCCGTATGAGCCGGCTTGCAATTCCACTTCAAGAGGCGACGAGGCGGAAGCGGCATTTCGCGTGACGATGTTCACCGCTCCGCTGAAGGCTTGGCTGCCCATGACGCGCGAAGCTGCGCCTTCGAGAATTTCGATGCGCTCAATGTCGGAAAGATTAACGGGAAAATCGGCCGCGTTGTGGCCTGTTTGAGGATTTACAAGGGGTACGCCGTTCAGAAGCAGGGTAATTTGGTCGTGCGTACCGCCGTCGATGCTGATGTCCGTTTGAATACCAAACCCTCCGCGCTGTCGGACATCTGTTGCCGCTGAGAGTTTGAGAACGTCGTTGATGCAGGTGATACCCGTCGCTTCGAGGTCGGCTCGTGTCAGGGTCGTGATTTGCCGTGCCGCCACTTGTGCCGCCAACGGGGCGCGTGTGGCCGCCACTTGCGCTTCGCCCAGGTCCAGCGTGTCGCTTGCTGCTGCGGGTTCGGCCTCTTCGGGCACGGAGCCCCAGGGCAGTGCGTTCGCGGCCTGGAGGCAGGGAGCCGCACTGGCCAGTGTGGCCGCACTCAGCACGCCAATGCGTACCTCTCGGTGCAGACAGCCGAACAGAGCCCAGCTTTTGCGGCTGAAGTGGCTGAAGGTCAGCACACGTTTCTTTGATTGTTGTTTAAACATAATGAGATGATTTTATAAAACAGCCCCGCACCGTGCGGAGCTTTGCTTCCAGAGATTGTACTAAAGCAAAAAGTTGAGCGTTTGCAGGGGAAGGTTGCTCAATTCCTTATTTATAAAGGAATACTTCTTCTCTTGCAAACGCTCAAGCTTGTTCACAGTGTACAGATGGGTATGTTTTTATTTCACAACCACTTTGCGGGTGATGGAACCGGCCAGTGTGTTCACGTGAAGCACGTATACGCCGGGCGTCAGGTTTTGCAGGTTAATCAACTCCTCCTGTCCGCGGCGGGGAGCCTCGATGCGCTTGTTGTAAACCACCTGTCCGTTCATCGAAACCACTTCCAGTTGTGCGTATGTTTCGTTGTTGTTGAACAGCACCTTCCATTCGTCCGAATTCTTCATGAACGAAACCGGTTTTTCGGTGTTTTGCATTTCGTTGATGCCGCTTTGGTTAGCCATTTCCAAGGCTTTCTTCAATCCTTCGTAGGCATCGATTTTACCATATCCCGAACGGGCGTTCCAACCTGTTTCATCTGCGTCGCCGGTTGTTTTGTCTCGGCGGGCCGTTTCCTTGAAAATGGTCAACACATCCTCGTAGGTCAGTTTCGGGTTGGCTTCCAGCCACAAGGCCAGTATACCCGTCACGGCGGGAGAGGCCATTGAAGTGCCCGACATCAGGCCATAGTAATACTTCTTGCCGTTTACCGCAACCGTTTGTATCTGATAGTCCTGATAGTCGCTGAAACGCGTGGAATTTTGCGAGAAGGCGGAGATAACCAAGCCACCGGGAGCGCAGACGGCCGGCTTCACGGCATCGCCGAGCTGGGGACCGGGGCTGGTGAAGTTACTCATGGCGTTGGCCGAGCCATAGAAGCTCTTCATGCTCCACGTCTCGTTGTTGATGTTGGTGAAGGAGTCGCGCACGTTGTACGAACCCACGGCCACAGCCTTGCCCACCGAGGCACCACCCTCGCCGCAGAGGTATTCATCGTCGCCTTGGGTTGTACGGTAGGGGGTGGCGGAAGTAACAAATTCGCAGGGCGCGTTGTCACTGTCGAGCCAGGCGTGAAAAGCATCGTCCTTCTTGCCAGTAACCTCAAAGAAGAAGCTGCAAGTCGACATACTGCCGAGGTCCAGCACTTTAATCAAATTGTCAAGTCTGCCTTGGATGGTATAATACTGCCTTTGGTTGTTGGGGTCAATGCCTTGCCAAATGTACGTTCCCGCCGAGTTCATTTGCGACGTCGTAAGCTCGTAGCGTTTGCTCGATGCGTAGACAATGAATTTGACATCGAAGTGCGATTGTCCGTCGTTCGCTTCGCTCCAGATAGTACTGTAGATATAATTGTTTATGTTGTCCGACGTGGGCTTGATTTTCAGGTAAACAGGTGTGTCGTCGGAGGTGAAAGCGCGGCGGGCGTGGATTTTCGAGCCGCCGGAGTTACCCATGGCCGCCACCATCAGGCCGCCGGGGCCGCAGAGGTCGCTCATACCCCGGTCAAATTCCGTGCTGCCGTCGTGCGGGCCGATTTCAGCGCCGAAGCTCATGTTCAGCACCCAAGGCTGGCCGTTGTTCTCGGCGTAATTCTTGATAGCCTTGGCCTGTTTCAGCACGCTGCTGTTGGCAAAGTCCGACGAAATCAGGATGAGGTCGGCATCGGTGGCGAAGCCGTAGTAGTCAGAGCCTGACACCTTGCTGCCGGCAGCGATGTTGGCCACGTGTGTGGCGTGTCCCACATCGTCGCGGCTGTCTTTGGTGGGCCGGCTCGAAGTCAGCGTGCCCGAAGTGCCGCTTGCACCGTAGCGTACCACACGATTCGTGAATGCGGGGTGTGCATACTCAAAGCCCTGGTCGATGATGCCTACAACCACTCCCTTGCCGGTGAACGGCGTTTCCAGCCCTTCGCCTTCCGTAACCTTCGTTACGCCCGTTTCGGTGCGAGCCACGGACAGTCTGGGGTACAACTGTTGTGAAGCATGTATATAGTTCACGTCCGTGCGTTCGGCCAGCGTGGGGATAAACGAGGGAGGCAGCGTTACCACTACCAGTTTGTCTGTGATTACTTCTGCTTCGTAACCATTGTCTGCCATATATTTTGCCACAGCGTCGGCATCCGTCACACTGACTTGTGCGTCAACCATACATTCAGGCGTAATCGTCCTCAATCCTTTAGCAGCTGCACGTTGCACCGTACGGCCTTCGATGAGCGCATCAAACTCTCCGCTCCATTTGCGTTGCGTTTGGAGCGAAGCGTTGTTTTGTGCCCATGTGGGCACCGCCATCAGCAGTGCGGCACCCGCAATGAGTAGATGTTTCTTCATTTTTTACAGATATGTTTGTTTGGTTATTTTTCTTACAGCGCGGGCAAAGGTAAAGAATATCTTTGACAAATGTAAAAGAGAATAGGATAAATAACTTTCATTTGGTTACGAAAAGACCATATCCCGGCTTATTGAATTCAATATGGCCTTTTCGGACGAAAATCGGAGCTATGCGTTGATGGACTTGGCTGTTGTCAAAAGGCTTCCCTGACGAGATAACGTTGGGTCCCCATTGGGCATTTATTGATAGCCTTTTTCATTCCATCACCGTATAACTCCGATGCGGTTCTCCTGTTTAAGGAACGTCTATTTATGTGTCATGATGTCAAGCACGCGGCGGTCCGTTTCGTTCATCGCCTCCGCTCCGATGCTCACCAGGTTGCGTATGCTTTGGTCCACGTCCTCGTCGATGATGCCCTCCACGCTGTTCACGCAGTTGCCCTGCATGGCCAGCATAGCCGAGAGAACGGCGGTGCTGACGCCCGATGTCAGTTTCAGAGCGCAGCTTGGTTTTGCGCCGTCGCAGATCATGCCCGTCAGGTTAGCAATCATGTTTTTCACCGCGTAGCTTGTCTGTTCAAAAGTGCCGCCCATCAAATACGTAATGCCGCAGCTGGAACCCGTTGAGGCCACCACGCAGCCGCACAGGGCCGACAGTGTGCCCAGGTTCAGCTTGATGTAAATCGCGGTGAGGTGCGAAAGCATCAGGGCGCGGGTCATTTCCTCCGCTGTGTTGTGGTTCTCTTCAGCAAACACCACTACGGGGTTCGTGGCGCAGATGCCCTGGTTTCCGGAGCCCGAGTTGCTCATCACAGGTATCATGGCGCCTGCCATGCGGGCGTCGCAGGCGCACGAGGTCGACGAGAGGATGTGCGAGAAGATGTTGTCGCCCATGATACCCTTGCCCAAGGGGCGCGAGAGAGCCTTTCCCAGACAATGGCCGTAGTTGCCTTCGAGCGAGAGGCTGGCAGCCTTTTCGTTGAGTCGCCTTGCCTCGTTGATAAAGCTGATTTCTTCAATCGGCATCGTTGTGGCGTATTCCCATACCTTGCGTAGCGTGAGAGAGTGGCGCAGTTGGTTCATGTCGTTCGCCACGGAGTCGGCAGCGTTGTCGGATTTTGCTTCGCCGGTGGTGCGTTCGTCCAAAGAAGTTTGCCCGTTGCGTGCTATATATATATAATGTGTATGTTCGCCTGCTATGGCTACGCAGGCCGAGTTGCCTTCTTCATCGAAAACCTCCACTTCTACGTAGAGCTTGCTCGGCGCATCTTCTTTCAGGTCAATGTGTATACGGTTGTCAGCTTCCAAGTAGCGTTTGGCTTGCTCCACCGCTTCGTTGTTTACGTCGGCCAGACATTCCAGCTTCTTGTCGGCGCGTCCGATGAGTGCCCCCAGTGCGATGGCAATGGGGAGTCCTACCATTCCCGTGCCCGGTATTCCCACGCCCATGGCGTTTTTCAGAATGTTGGCACTGAGGTGTGCTTCAATGTGTGCGGGTGTAGTTCCCAATTCTTGGGTTGCGCGGCTCACGGCCAGTGCCACGCAGATAGGTTCGGTGCATCCGATGGCCGGCACCACCCAGTGGCGTACGAGTCGGGTGATTTGTTGTTTCTCTAAGTCGGAAAGCATGGTTATGATTTAGGGTTAGTATCCGTTTTGTCGCCCTCCGGATTGCGATATTCCTTAGGAGTGCAGTTGTATAGTCGTGCAAAAGCTTTGTAAAAGGCTTGTCTGGAGGCAAATCCCGATAGCAGCCCGATTTCTTCTGCAGTGAGGTGGTAGTATTTGGGAGAGCGCAACATTTTGCAGGCATCTCTCAGTCGCAATCCGTTCACCAGTGCGCAATAGTTTTGTCCCGTTCTGACCGCCACGGCGGCTGAGATGTAGCGCGTATTGGTGTGTAAATCTGCTGCCAGCTTAGCCGTGGTATATTTCGGGTCCCGGTAGAGCTTATCGCCGGTCAGTTTTTGTAGAATGCGAATGTAGAGTTCGTCGGCCCTTTCGGCTTTCAGCCGGTTGCGGTAGGCCGGTATATTGTTGTCTTTTTCCATGTATCAGGTGCTTGCGTGTGCAAAAATAGTGATTTTCTTTGCCGAGCCGTCGCCTATCTCATGTAAAATATGGTGCAAGGCGTGTGTGGGACAAAAGCTGAAATAGATTAAGTCAGACAATTAAGGCCACAGCATACCACTTTTGCGTTTGCAAGTTGTCCTTTCGTTTCCTTTGTTGTCTGTTTTAGCAAAGCAAGCACCCATGAATTGTTCATGCGCGATGAATAATCCATGGGTGTACTAACGTATGAAAAACAGGAAACTACATTACTTCAATTTTGCGTGCCAGTTTCACTTCCTCCTCGTTTACTTTGGGCAAGTCGATGGTGAGGATGCCGTCTTTCACGCCGGCTGCGATTTTCGATTTGTCCACATTGTCGGGCAAAACCAACGTTTGTTGGAATTTCACGTAGGAAAATTCGCGGCGCAAGTATTTGCGTTCCTTCTTCTCCTCCGTTTCGTTGGCTTTCTTTTCCATGCCAATCACCAAGTCGCCGTTTACGTCCAAGTGGATGTTGAAGTCTTCCTTCGTCATGCCTGGAGCGGCCAGTTCCACGGTGTATTGTTCCTTGTCCTCGGCCACATTGATTGACGGTGCGGTGGCATTGGCGCGGGTCATGTAAGCGTTGTCAAAAAAGTCGTTGAATGCGCTGGGCAACCAGCCCTGAGAATAATACTTTGTCATAGCTTTATGTTTTATTTGTTTGATTGTTTGTTATTGGTTTGTTCTTCTGAACACCCCACTAAGGGCAAGGGCTGTGCCAAAGCTATTATTCGGAAATTTTGACAGGATTTGCTGACTTTTTGACGCGAAAATCGAGCCGCAGCTCAACGATTGGGGCTTCTCGTCAGGGTTTCAGCGCAGCATATTCGCGGCTGTAGCGCAACATCTGCTGGTCGTAAGCCTCCGAGTAGTCCAACTTCACGTCCGTAATGCGGCCTGCGGCATCGCGTTCGGCGTGGTAGACCGGATTGATAAAGCCTTTGTAAGGCGAGAGGTGCAGGCGTTCGTAGCGGGCCAGGATTTCGCGGTGCAGCTCCGGGTCTATTTTCACGGCGTAGCCCTCTACCAAGTTGCGAGCCGCCTCATAGTCGCCCTCGCTCTTGATGCGTTGGATTTCGGCCAAGAGTTTTCCGAAGAGCGTGCGGAGTGCTTCGTAGTCGTTAATCTTCACGTACGTCTTTCCCTTTTTCTTCACTAACTCCACCACCTTTTGGTTCTTGCCATGCTCGAATGCCCAGCGGGCAATCAGGGCGCGGTTGCGCATGTGCGCCTCTTCGATTTGGCTGCCCGGCTTGATGCGTACCAACTGCGTGAGCAGTCCGTTCTGCATGTACGTGTAATACTGGCTCTTGTACGCCTCCATGTCGGGCGTCAGTCCCAGTTCCACCAGTTTTGGGTCTGCCACGTAGTACAGGCCGAACAGGTCCGCGCGGGCCTCCTCAATGGTCGAGCCGTAGGCTTTCAGTGTGTCGGGGTCGGTGCCCGGCAGCAATTTTCCGCTGCCGTGTCCCAGACATTCGTGCAAGTCAGTGTGCAGGTCGTCGCAGGCATCGCCGTAGCGGGCAATCAGTTGGCGCGTGGCGTCGTCGATGACAAATTCCTTGTCCATGCCGTTGCCGTGAGCCGCCTTGTTGTAAGCATCCGTCAGGTTGCCGATGGTCACACTCTTTGATCCGTGCTCGCGGCGCACCCAGTCGGAGTTGGGCAGGTTGATGCCGATGGCCGTCGAGGGGTAAAGGTCGCCCGCCAGTATGGCTGCCGTGATCACCTTGGCCGAAACGCCTTTCACCTTCTCCTTTTTGAATTGCGGAGCCACGGGCGAGTGGTCTTCAAACCATTGTGCGTTGTCCGAGAGCTTCTGTGTGCGCTGCGTGGCCGCCAAGTCTTTAAAATTGACGATAGCTTCCCACGACGCCTTCATGCCCAGCGGGTCGCCATAGCTCTCTGTGAAATAGCAAGTAAAGTCTACGAGGCTCTGCGTGTCGCGTAGCCAATGGATGGAGTAGTCGTCGAACGTGCGGAGGTCGCCTGTGCGATACACCTCCACCAGCAGGTCAATCACCCGCTGCTGTTCCGGCGTGTCGGCAAAGGGCCGTGCCAGCAGGAGGTTGTCCACGATGTGCTCCAGTGCGGGTGAGTACATGCCTCCCACGCGCCAAACGCGCTCCGTGAGCTGTCCGAACTCGTCGCGCTCCAGCCGTGAATTCATGCCCATCATTATGGGGCGCGGGTCGGCGGCCGGTTTGCGCTGCGCATAGAACTCTTCTGCCTCCGCCTGCGTAATGCCCGGCGCATAGTAGTTGCAGGCCGAGGTCATCACCAGGTCGTCGCCGTCACGCTGGTTCACCCGCATGGGCATCACCTTGGCGTCGAACATCACGGGGAATAGCTCATCGCACAGCCCGTCGACCGTTTGTCCCGTGCTCAACGGCAATTTTTCGGCCGGCACCTCGTGTAAAGCCCGGCGCAGGTCGTCGGCGGCAAACTCGGGCTCGAATTTCTCGCAGCCGTAGTGGTGATGAATGCCCGAGGAGAACCATACCCGTTTCAGGTAAGTGGAGAGTCCCTTGAAGAATGCGCTTTGGCGGTCGCCGAGGTAGTCGGTGTAGACCGTTTCGAGCAGCTGGCGGATGCGGAGGTTGTAGCGTCCGTTCTGGTCGAAGAGAATGTCGCGCCCCCAGAGGGCGGCCTCTTGCAGGTAGTAGATAAAAGTTTTCTGCTTCAGAGAGAGCCGGTCGAAGCCCTCCACTTTGTAACGAAGCATTTGGATGTCGGCAAACTGCTCATCGGTGTACTTAAAGTCCCCCGTGTTTGTCGAACTTCCGGGAGTGAGGCTTGCAGCCCCCGCGCCGCAGGCGGCGGAAGTGGCAAAAATCATGGCAACTAATTTATTTTTCATAAGTGTGGACTATTTCTTGTTGGAAAGCCCGTTGGTCGTCAGGCTGATGGCGACTGTGTGTAACCGATTGCAAAAGTAAGCAGAATGGCCGATAGATGCCGACCCATCGAAAGGCTTTTTGTCGTTCATGCCTTGCGGCTTCCGTTCGGTGCGATGGCGGGCTGCCATGCCGGTGAGCCACTCTCTGTTCACAAGTCCGCCACTTGTAAAAAAAAGTTCTGGACTATTTTTTTCTACTCGCCGAGTTGTAAAAAATAATCCAGGACTTTTTTTCAACGACTTGGAAACGGCCAAACAGCAGGGCGGAGGTGGACGGGAAACGACCGGTTTTCCCGTATATAAACAGTAAACAGCTGCCTGCTGATGGTCATTCGGTCAATCTCGCTCACGCGCGCGCGTGTATATATAAGGAGTAAGGTGCTGGCATCGACGAGGCAGAGAGGGCCGGCCGGGAAGTACTGTTTCCGGCCGTTCACCCTATTAGCCAACAGCCTTTTTCGCTGCGTGGAAGAAAAATGTTTGGGACAATATTGCCGCAAAATAGGTAATGCTAAAGGATTTGCTTACCTTTGCATATCTGAACCAATCTGAAAGTCCTTGAATATGTGTAACGAAACCCTCTCCGAACAGTTGCGCCACATCAAGCGTTCGCTGCGCGGGGTGATGAACGGACCGGTGAGTGCCTCCATGCGCCAGAAGGGGCTGACTTATAAAGTGAACTTCGGCGTGGAACTGCCCCGTTTGCAGCAGATGGCCGCCGAACTGCCTCACACTTACGAACTGGCGGCGGCCTTGTGGAAGGAAAACATCCGTGAGTGCAGACTGCTGGCGGGAATGCTCATGCCGCTCGAAGCTTTCGATGCCGAACTGGCCGAAGTGTGGGTGGAACAGATGCAGTTCGTGGAAGAAGCGGAGTGTACGGTGATGCACCTCTTCGCTCGTGCCCCTTGGGCCTCGGACAAGGCTTTTGAATGGATAGCCTCGCCCAGCTGGATGCACGAGCTGTGCGGCTATCTGCTCTTGGCGCGCCTCTTTATGCAGGGCCTCGTGCCGGGCGTGCGCGATTTGGACGAATTTTTGGACCAGGCGGCCACGGCGCTCCGCAGCGACAGTGTGCCGGTGGCGCGCGCGGCTTACAAAGCCCTGCTGAAACTTTCCGACTTGGGACCCGTGCAGGAGGCAGCGGTCGATAAGGTCCTGGCAGACCTGTGATGAAACTGCCGGCTGCATCAGTCCGAAAAGGAAGTCTTGCAGTGAGTTCGGTACCTCTTTCCTTCGTGCCCACAGCTTTATTTGAAAATAATTCATGCGCAGAATTTTTAATTTCCTGGCCGACGTGGCGGCCCACAACGACCGCGAATGGTTTGCCGCACACCGCGCTGCCTACGACGAAGCGCAAGCGCTCTTTGCCGAAAAGGTGGGGGAGCTGATTGGCATGCTGGCCCGGTTTGATGAAACTGTGGCCCATGTGGAGGTGAAGCAGACGCTTTATCGCTTCTATCGCGACACGCGCTTCAGCCCCGACAAGTCGCCTTACAAACGCCACTTCGGGGCGTACATCAATGCCCGGGGCAAAAAATCCATCCACGGCGGATATTATCTTCACTTGCAGCCGGGAAACTCGATGGTAGCCGGCGGCGATTACTGCCTGCCGGGGCCGGTGATGAAGGCCGTGCGCCGTTCGATAGTGGAGCAGCCGGATGCTTATCGCGCCATATTGGAACGTCCGGAGTTCAAGGCCCTTTTCCCCGTGGTGGGGAGTGAAAGTCTCAAGGTGAGGCCCGCGGGATTTCCTGCCGATTTCCCCTATCCCGAACTGCTCAAGCCCAAGGATTTCAGCGTGGCCCACGCTTTGCCCGACAACTTCTTCACAGACAGTTCCGACTGGACGCAACAGGTGGCGGAGATGTTTCGCACGATGAAGCCCTTCCTTGATTTTATCAACGAAACGGTGGACGATTTCCTGTAGTCGGGAGGGCAGTTGAAGGGTTGACAAAAAGTGAAGTACAAGGGGATGTAGCAACCTGTCCCTCCGGCGGTAACCCCTCCGCTTCCGTGCATGGCAACGCTTCAACAAGAGTAAGAAGGTCCTTTGAAAAATTTAAAAGAAAATAGCTGTGATGAGAAAAATTAGCTGCCTTTTCTGCCTGGTGCTCACCCTCTGTGCCTGTACGCGGACCAATATGCGGCAGGTGGTGAAGATGTTGGCCGAACAGCCCGTTGACACCGCAGGTTATGCCAAACGCACCATCCAAACGGCCGAGTTCTCGGCTGTTGTGGCAGACTGTTTCGCAGATGTTACCTATCATCAGGATTCAACGCAGTGGTGTGTGGTGTTTCGGGCACCCGAGAAAATTTGCCAAGGCATGAAGGCCGAGGTGTCGGAGGGTGTGCTCCGCATTGAGCTCGACAACCATTTCCGAATGCCCAAGAACGTGGTGGCCGTTTGCCATGTGTATGCGCCGGCCGTGGGCTCGTTTGAACTGAACGGCGGGAAATGCTTGCGCCTTGGCCGCCTGCAGCTGCAAGCTCCGCTCCGCGTGGAACTCAACGGCGTGGGAACCATCACCTCCGAGGAGTTGCGGGCTCCGGCGATAACGGCCTTGCTCGACGGGGCCGGAACCATGGACCTCAACGGCATAGATACGCCCCAACTGCGCGCCGAAATCAACGGAGTGGGCGATATCGTTCTCAGCGGCCGCACCGGACGCAAACAAATTCTGGTCAACGGCGAAGGCAACGTGGACACCACTGAGCTGAAAACCGTTTCCCAACAGTAATTAAGCAACTAATTTCTTATACAACAACTGATGAAAGCATTCCAATTCAAACCCTTGCTCAAAACCACCCTGTGGGGTGGTGAGGAGCTGACGGCCTTGAAGCAAATGGCCGATGCTCCGGAGCAGGTGGGGGAGAGCTGGGAAATTTCGGGACTGCCGGGCGATGAAACGCCTGTGGTAGCCGGGGAATTCCGGGGAATGACACTCCGACAGCTGGCCGAACGGTTTGGTGCCGAACTCCTGGGTGAGCATAACGTGCGGCGCTACGGCACACACTTCCCCCTGCTCGTGAAATTCATCTCCACGGCACAAAACCTGAGCATACAGGTACACCCCGACGACGAGATGGCGCAACGCATGGGGCATCTTTTCGGGAAAAACGAGATGTGGTATATCGTTAAAGCCCGGCCGCAGGCTTTTCTCTACCTCGGCTTCAATCAAGGGCTGACGCCCCAAAGTTTTTCCGAAGCCCTGATGCAAGGGACGCTGCTGTCCTATTTGCGGAAAATCGACACGAAGCCCGGCGACAGCTTCTTTATTCCCGCAGGGTGCATTCACAGCATCGGAGCCGGCAACCTGCTCATCGAAATCCAGCAATCGAGCAACGATACGTTCCGCGTGTTCGACTTTGACCGTAAGGATGCAGCCGGAAACAAGCGCGAGCTCCACGTGGAGCAGGCTTGCGAAGCTCTCAGTTTCGACCCGGAACCCGAAGGGGACATACTGACTTACGAAGTGGCCGACAACTGCCCCACACCCTTGGTGCGTTGTCAGCAATTCTGCACCAATCTCTACCAACTCACCGAACCTTTGAGGGTGGACTACGGCAAACTCGATTCCTTCGCCGTGTTCGTGGCCTTTGAAGGCGATGCGTTGCTCCGCTACGACGAGGGCGAGCTCCGGCTGCAGGCCGGGCAAAGCGCACTCTTCCCGGCGTCGACCACCTTCGTCGACATCCTGCCCGGCGAGGCGGGCTTCAAGGCCCTGGAGGCAACGTGTCCTTAACTGAATGCGGACTTGGACGGAACACACCGCTTGTCTGCATCGCACAAAGTGAATAACCTTAATCATACCATACAGCTTTATGTTAATTATCGGAATTGCCGGTGGCACGGGGTCGGGTAAGACCACCGTAGTTCGCAAAATTGTGGACACGCTGCCGAAGGATATGGTGGCCGTCATACCTCAGGACTCTTACTACAACGACCAGTCGGATTTGCCCCTTGAGGTGCGCAAACGAACCAACTTCGATCATCCCGATGCCTTTGAATGGCCCTTGCTGGCTCGCCAGATTGACGATTTGCGCCATGGCCGGGCCATCGAACAGCCCACTTATTCTTATCTCACCTGTACCCGCTTGCCCGAAACCGTACACGTGGAGCCAAGAGATGTGATTATCGTGGAGGGAATCATGACTCTCTACGACCGAAAGCTGCGGGAACTCATGGACTTGAAGATTTTTGTCGACGCTGAGTCGGACGAAAGATTGCTGCGCGTCATTGAGCGCGACATGGCGGAGCGGGGACACCCGTTAGATATGCTCATCGGAAAATATCGCCAAGTGCTCAAACCGATGCACGACGAGTTTATCGAACCCACCAAGCAGTATGCCGACATCATCATACCCAACGGAGGAGAGAACGCACGGGCCATTGCCATGATGCAGATGTATATTCTCTCAGCTCTCAACAAACGTTAGCAACTCGTTTTGCACAAGCCAGTTGACATACAGCCACGCTACGAACTCGATGAGCACTTTTTCCAAGTAAGCATGTCGTGATTTTCGCCTTTGATACAAAAAAAGAACTACCTTTGCAGCTGTAAAGCAAGTACCGTTACAAATATGATAAACAGAGAACTGATAAGGCTGAAAGTGGTTCAGCTTGTTTATGCGTACTATCAGAATGAAGGCAAAACGCTCGAAGTGGCGGAGAAAGAACTGGCGTTCTCCTTGCAGAAGGCTTATGAACTCTACGAATACCTGCTTTCTCTTTTAGTGGAGTTAAAAAAATATGCCGAACGCAAGAGTGCGGTCAGGGAGGCACGCGAAAAACGCACCGGCGTCGTGGCGGGCGGATTGGCACCCGATTGGGTTTTTGCCGAGAACAAGTTCCTCCAACAGTTGGCAGTGAACAAAGCATTGATTGACTATCAGGAAAATCGAAAAGGCCAGTGGGTCGAAGAAGATGCCTTCGTCAAAAAACTCTATCAGCTTTTCATCGAAAGCGACATATTCCAAATGTACATAAGCAAGGAGGACTTTTCTTACGAAGCCGACCGCGAACTCGTGAGAAAGCTCTACAAAACTTATGTGGTGGGAAATGACGACTTCGACGCACTGCTGGAAGACCATTCGCTCTATTGGAACGACGACAAAGTGGTGGTGGACTCCTTTGTCCTGAAAACCATCAAACGCTTCACCGAAGTGAGCAATGAGGACCAGCCTCTGCTGCCCGAATACGCCGTGGACGAAGACCGAGACTTTGCCGGCAGACTTTTCCGCGCCACGCTCGAACGTGGAACCGAGTTGCGCGACATGATACGCGCCAAAACAAAAAACTGGGAGTTCAACCGCTTGACTTTCATGGATGTGATTATCATGCAGATTGCCCTGGCGGAAATCCTTACCTTTGATTCCATCCCGCTGAACGTGTCGTTCAATGAATACCTCGACATCGCGAAGGCTTACAGTACGCCACGGAGTTCGTCATACATCAATGGTATGCTCGACAGTATCGTAAAAGGGCTCGCAGCGGAAGGACGCATCCATAAAGTGAGGAACTAATTTCTTTCAACTCCTTTTTCGAAAAAACAACAACCCAATTATTTATAACGTATGAACACAGTAATTTTGCAGGCCGCCGCCCAGCAGCAAGGAGGCGGTATGTCCATGATTGTAATGATGGTGGTGCTCTTTGCCATCGTATATTTCTTCATGATTCGTCCGCAAAACAAGAAACAGAAGGAAATCCAGAAATTCCGCAACGCACTCACCGTGGGCCAAAATGTCATCACAATCGGTGGTATCCATGGTACGGTGAAGAGCATCGACGAGGAAGCCGGCACCGTTAGCCTGGAGGTGGCTTCAGGCGTCAAGATTACTTTCGCCAAGGATGCAATCAATCCTGTAGCCGAGAAGAAGTAATGACGCAAGGCGGCATAGGAAAACGATCTTGCTGATTTTCTAAAGACCAACTTTGAACATGTTTTTCACCTCAAGTATCAGGCATTGTTTTTCCATTTTGTGGAACAGACAATTCCTGATTTTTCTTTTTTTCTTGGCCCTTTCGGCCATATTCTGGGTGTTTCAGGCATTGGGGGAAACCTATGAGGAAGATTTTCAGGTACCTATTGAGCTGAAAAACGTACCCGGCAACGTGGTCATCACCACTGATCTTCCCCAAGCCCTGCATGTTACCTTGCGCGACAAAGGAAATCTGCTGTTGGCCTACCACTATACGCGACAACTCAAGCCGGTGGTCATCGACTTCAACACTTGTTCCAACGCATCGGGCCATGTGGTGGTGCCGGCGGCGGACTTTATGCGTCAAATCGCTCCCCAGCTCATGCCCGGCACGCAGGTGGTGGGCGTGAAGCCCGATACGGTGGAATTTTACTACAACTACGGGCTCTGCAAGCGGGTGCCGGTGGTGGTGCAGGGCACTGTGCGCCCCGACCGCCTCTTTACGCTCGCCGGGGTGCAGCAAAGTCGCGACTCGGTGCTTGTGTATGCCTCGAAAAACCAGCTTGACACCATCACAGCCGCCTACTCCAAACCGATCAGCCTGCTCAATCTCACCGACACAACCCATGTCAGGGCGGAGTTCGTCAAGGTGAAAGGTGCGAAGTTCGTGCCCAACCAGGTAGACCTCACTTTCTGCATTGACCGCCTGGTGGAGAAAACGGTGCAGGTACCTGTGCGGCAGGTAAACTTCCCCGCCTCCAAACAACTCCGCACTTTTCCCACAACGGTCAGCGTAACCTTCCAAGTGGGCATGGGATTGTACCGACAGATTACCAGCGAGAATTTTGTACTGGTGGTCAACTATGAGGATTTGCTGCGAACCAAGGGAAATCAATGCCATCTTTCGCTGAAAACTATTCCGACCGGCGTGTCGCATGTGCGCATCAATCCGCAGGATGTGGAATTTGTGATAGAAGAAATACCCGACTACGATGCAGATGCTGAATGATATTCGTCCACTCGCCGTGTCGCCCGTAATGCTTGTAGGTATTACGGGCGGCATCGGTAGTGGCAAGAGTTACGTATGCCGCCAGCTTGAAGCGGCCGGCCATCCCGTTTTTTATTGCGATGATGAGGCCAAACGCATCATCCGTACCGATACTGCAGTGCGGCGCGAACTGTCCGCTGTGGTAGGTTCAGAGGTGTATGATGCCGGGGGCCGGTTGGTCAAGTCTGTGCTTGCTGCATGGCTTTGCAGGGGTAGGGACTACGCAGCGCGGGTTGATGCCATCGTTCACCCCCGTGTGGCTGCCGCATTCCGCGAAAGGGCGGAGGACATGTGCAGTCGGCGGAGCGAGAACGCTTGGGAACATGCTGAACTGAAGCTTCCGTCCGTCGGGCAGGCCATAGATTTGGAGCAGTTGGCGCATTTGCCTGTAGGGAGCGTACTCTTCATGGAGTGTGCCCTGCTTTTTGAGGCCGGCTTCGACCGTTTGGTTCACCGCAGCGTGCTGGTACATGTTGAGGCCGCCACACAGCTTCGCCGACTCATGGAGCGCGACCACATCAGTAGTGAGAAAGCGCAGGAATGGATTGACCTGCAAATGCCGGAGGAGGAAAAGATGAAGCGGGCCCATTATGTGCTGTGTAATGAATGAGGCTTGGTGTCGGGCAGTCGGCCGTGGCGTGCCCGAAAATCGTCATCCGTTGTAACCCGGACTGCCCCGCGCAAAGAGAAAAGAGCCTTTTCTTATCCGCTTCCCCGATTTTGGGGCTGCAATCCGAAAACTTTTGTGCCTACATAGGCTTACAGAACGAAAACTTAACCAAAAAGTATTACTTTTGCACAGCTAACAAACCTAACAAGCTAATTACTCAACAAATTATTAGAACATGCAAGACACAATTCTGGCCATTTCGGGAAAGCCCGGCCTCTATAAGCTGATTTCGCAGGGACGCGGAATGCTGATTGTTGAAACCATTGATGCTACTCGTAAACGTCTGCCCGCAGGTGCACGCGACCGTGTAACGTCCCTCAACGACGTTTCGATGTATACCAACGATGAGGACCAGCCTTTGATGAATATTTTCCAGTCCATCTACGACCATGAAGAAGGAAAGGAAACTTCGGTGGACTATAAGAAGGCTTCAAAATCCGAACTGGCCGACTTTATGACAGCCGTGCTGCCCGATTGGGACCGCGACCGCGTCCATGATTCCGACATCCGCAAGCTCATCCAGTGGTACAACATCCTGGTGCGCGGAGGCTACACTTCTTTCGTAGAGCCCGAACAAACCGAAAAGGTTGAAGCAGCTGCCGAAGACGAGAAAGAAGCATAAATTATTACTGTCAGGCATGAATAACCATGAGGTCTGAGATGGTGAGGAATTATTCCAAGCGTTGTGAAAGGCAAAGCCTTATTCCTGTTACAGCTTGTTGAAACTCATCCTCTCAGACCTCCTTCTATATCTTTCACTCATCTCATTCCTTTTTTACATCATGGCTCATTTTCAAGACAAGTTATGCAATGTGCTCACTTTCGTCGGTCTTGTCGGCGTTATCGTGTGGGGCACGGCTTCACTATGGCCGGAGGCGGAGGCTACGCCGCTGCTGCAGCCCGGAGCCGAGGAACCGTCCGCTGACACCCTGCCTGCCGACACCCTGCCCGAGCTGCCCCTGACGGAGGACCAGCCCGTGGTGCAGGAAGAGGTGATGAATGACACCGTAGCGCCTGATACGGTCGCCTTGGAGGACATCTCGTGCGACACACTTGTCCATTCCGCCGCTTCGCACCACTCCGCCACATCTCCGCAGAAAGAGCCAACCACTCAAGAGGAGGAGCCGGAAACGACACCGGCTGAGGCAAAATAACTAACACCGCTATCCGGCAAACCATGATAGGAGCGGCGTGTCCGCCAGCAGTTGTGGTTTGTGGTGCAACAAGTTCACAATCTAAAATTCCCTAATTTTTCAATACAAAATTCCCAAGATTTTCAATGGGTTACTCCCAAGATTTCCAATGTTCGGGTTTTACGGCGGTGAAAAGGGGGAGGAAAGTCCAGAGAATTAGGAGAGTGTAGATTGTCTGGATAGTCCGTAGAATATGGATAATCAGGATAGTCTGGAGAGGCCGTGGCTGATGGAGAGGATAAACAAAAAAACATGCACCGGGCGCAGAGGCTTGGTGCATGTTTGCTTATGGTATAGGGCAGTTGGCGGAGTGATTATTTGGCCAACTGCTCTTTGATAAAGGCTTCCATTTCGGGTACGTGGGCCTCGGCGCGTTGCAGCAGCGTCAGCTGGTTCTTGGTGCGCACCAGGTTGTGTTCCGGATACTGAATCTTGTAGTAAGTGTCGCCGTTCAGGTAGTCTGCATAGAAGCGCACGGTCTGCATGTAGGGGAAGAGCAGTGCGCCGTAGGGCAGGTTCTCGATTTCGATGGGGGTGAGGAAGGCGCGGGCCGTTTTGAGGTAGCCTTCGGTAAACGCCTTGAAGATGTCCATGCGGAAGTTAATCTTGTCGTATTCGGGGCTGTCTTCCGGCTGCGTGTTGGCTGCTGAGCGGAGGAAGTCGCCGTAGTCGGAGAATACGAAGCTGGGCATTACAGTGTCGAGGTCGATAACGCAGAGCACATTGTCGTCCTTGTCGAAGAGAATGTTGTCTACCTTCGTGTCGCAGTGGCAGATGCGTTTCGGCAGCTTGCCTTCGCGGAAGAGGCGTTCGCTGCGCGTCATGTCCTCGGCGCGTTTCATCAGCTCATCGGCGATTTCGCGCGTTTCAGCCAGGCGTCCCATCTTGTCAGCCTCCATGGCCTCCTTGAGCTGTTGCAGACGGAATTCGATGTTATGGAAGTCCTTGATGCTCTCGCCGAGTTGTGCGGGGATGTCGGCCAGCGAAGCCTGGAAATCGCCGAATGTTTCGCCCACAATGTAGGAGCTTTCGGGCGTTACGCCGCTTTTCGACACCGTTTCGGGGATGAACACCATGACGCGCCAGTATTTGCCTTCGTGTTCATAGTAGTATTTGCCACACTGGCAGGGTACGAAGTGGAGCACCTTGCGGTCGATGTCGGGTGTGTCGATGGCTTCGAGTTTGGCGCGGATATGTCCCGTGACGGACACGATGTTGTTCATCAGCAGGTCAACGTCGGGGAAGATGGCGTTGTTAATGTTTTGCAACACGTAGTCGGGAGCATCCCCTTCGGTAACTACCATGTATGTAGTGTTGATTAGGCCGTTTCCGAGGGGTTTTACTTCAGCGATTTTGCCTTCAATCTGGAAATGGGCGGCAATTTGTTGCAATTCTTTCTGTTCCATGATATTAGAATGTAAGATTGATGTATTGGGTTTGTAATTGTTTTTCCTATGCCGGGCAAATGTAACAATTATTTTTGAATGTCAGTTAAACGCCCACTGTTTTCTCCAATAGAGAAGCGCAAGCATCTTCCAAAAGTTCTACGACGTAATCAAAGTCTGCTGCGGTGCCATAATAAGGATCGGGAATGCTGTTTTCCGTTGGGTGGTGTTGGAGGTAGTCAGCCATGGGTACTACTTTGCATCGTGCTGCCTCGTCGGGTGCTAAGCGGCGCAGTTTATCGCAGTTGCGTTTGTCCATGCCGATGATGAGGTCGAAGCGGCGGAAGTCCTCCGTCTTTACCGGTCGTGAGCGGTGGGTGAGGCGGTAGCCCCGGGCCTGTGCTGCCTGGCGCATGCGGACGTCGGGCAGTTCGCCTTCGTGGTAGTCGATGATGCCGGCTGAGTCCGCTTCAAAGCGGGATGCAAGGCCGTTGCGGGTGGCTAAAGTGCGGAATATCTCCTCGGCGGTGCAGGAACGGCAGATGTTGCCGAGGCAGACAAAGAGTATACGGTACATGGGGAGATAGTTTTTTGAATAGGTGAATAAATAGAGTGTGGAAAACGGGAGTGGTGCAGCGAAGGGCAGGAGTGGGAAAAAGGAAGAGTTGAAAAGTTTATCGAAGGCCGTTTGAAGCATTGGCTCCAAGCGGAGATAAACTTCTCAACTCTTCGTTCCTTAGTTTGTTGGCGGCCTTTCCCGCCAGTCTATGGCGAGAAAGAAGTTGTTATCGACGAACGATTACTTTCCAAGTGCGTCCGTCCACTTTCACCAAGTAAGTTCCTTGGGGCAGTGTGGCAACGGAAACACTCAGTTCGGCAGTTGCTTCGCCGGCTGTGGCGCGTGCCACCACAGAACCGCCGAGGTCGTAGACCGTCAAGGCTTCGCCGGCCATCAGTTTGCCATGGTAAACGATGCGTCTGCCTTCGGCACTCACAGTGCCAACTTTCGGCCCGTTGGCGGCTACGTGGTCAATGCCCGTTTCCGCACTGCTGCGTGGGCTGAAGCGGATAGTGTGTGTGAAAGTGCCTTCCGAGGGGCAGAAGTACTTCGAGAGCGTTCCCGTGTTCTGTCCGCAGCTGCCGTTGCCCAGGCCCTTCTGCGTGTAGTCCAGGTGAAGCACCGTGTTGGAGGGCGTGAGGTTCCAGCAGTGGAGAGCCGAGGTCATTTTGCTGTCCTCGTAGTGAAGCAGCTGGAAGTCCGTTTGTCCTTCGGCCTGCATTTCGAGCGAGAGGCCCGTTTCCGGATTGGTCAGTTTCAGCTCTCGCATCTCCGTGCGGTTGCCGCAAGTTTGCGGTCGCGGCGTGGGTTCAAACATATCCGTCACGGTGGTTTCGTAGCGTCCGAGGAAGGCCGCGTCGCGGCGGTCTATGAAGTTGTCCCACGGGCCTCGGGCATAGTAGCTCACCTGTTCAAATCCTTGGGGCAGGATGAGCTGTGTGCCGATGCGGCGCAGGTCGGCCGACTGCGGTTCGTAAGTGGCCTTGAGGTCGAGCGTGCCGTCGGGGTAGAGCGTATAGTCATATTTCACGTTGCAGAGCGAACCGAGCTCGGTAGTGCTGAAGCGCACCACGCCGTTTTCGTCCGCCGATGGGGCATCGGCCGGTTTGCGTGTCAGGATGCCGTTGCCCGTTTCGTAGCTGTCGCCGCCGGCAGCGTCGTTCTCTACCCAGCGATAGTTGGCATAGTCAAACGATTGCGTGATGGTGCTGATGAGTTTTTCCCCATTGTACGACCATTGGCGGAGTCGGCCCGTAGCAGCGTCGAAGAGGTACGACACCTTGTTGTTCTGCACCAGGTGATTGTTGTATTCGTTCTTGCTCACGGTGAGCGGTTCGTCGGCGGGCTGCACTTCGATGGTGGGAAGCTGCGGGGTGTATGCCTGTATCACCACCTGACCTTGTGCCACGGGGTAGCCGGCTTCGGCCCAGGGCGTGTCCTCCTTGAGACACAGGCTCAGGTTGAGCAGATACTCCTTGCCTTCTTCCGGCACGGTAGTGTAGGGCAGCGTAACGAAAGATTGCAGTCCCGGCTTGATACTCGGCATTTCCATCTCGCCGCTTTCCACCTCGTGGCCGTCGGCCAGCACCGTGTAGCGCAACACGAATTGGTCCAGATTGGTGAAGCAGTACGTGTTCTTCAGACCCACTTTCTTGGACGAGGAATAGAAATTGCCAAACTGGGCATATTGGTAAATTTGCTTCACCTGTGCCAGTTTGGGCGTCCAGGCTCGGTCGGCCGTGATGAGGCCGTTGTTGACAAAGTTGCCCTGATGCGGGCCCGGATAGTCGTAGCCCGTCATGAACTTGTTCCATCCTTTCTCCGTGAGCGTGCCGGCTTGGATGTCAGCCGCGTCGTAGATAGACTGGTCCACCCAGTCCCAAACGCATCCGCCGATGCCGTAGGTCGAAGCCTCCATCTCGTCCCAGTACTCCTTGAGGTTACCCACGGCGTTGCCCATGGCGTGCGCATACTCACACATAAAGTAAGGCTGCTGGCGGTTGTTGCCGTTGGCATCGCTAATCATGCGGTTCAGGTTGGGGTACATCACGCTCCAGAGGTCCGTATAGGCGGCGTTGCCCCGGGTGGCGCCTTCGTAGTGTACGATGCGGTCGGGGTCGAGCTCCTTGCAGCGGTCGTAAGTGGCTTGCAGATTGCTGCCCGTGCCGCTTTCGTTGCCCAAGCTCCAGAACACCACGGAGGGGAAGTTGCGGTCGCGTAGCACCATGCGTTCGGTGCGGTCAATAAACGCCGCCTTCCACGATTCGCTGCGCGAGATGGCATTGCCGGCCTGCTCCCAGTTGTGATGACACTCCACGTCGGCCTCGTCCATGCAGTAAATGCCGTAGTAGTCGAACATGCTGTACATCTTGGGTTGGCGCGGATAGTGGCTGCCGCGCACCGTGTTGATGTTAGCCTGCTTCATGAGTTGCACATCGCGCAACATGGTGGCGGTGTCTATAGAGCGGCCGTGAACGGGGTGAGTATCCTGCGTGTTGGCTCCTTTGAAGAGCACTCGTTTTCCGTTGACATACACGAGGCCTCCATCGATGTTCACCTTGCGGAAGCCATATTTGGTGGCAAAAGCCATTTCTTCCGTGCCCGCACCATCGAGTTGTGCCACCTCCACGGTGTAGAGATTGGGCGTTTCCGAGGTCCAGGGCAGCAGTTCGGTGAGGTTGTCCATCACCACGTTGGCTGCAGCGTCGGTTTGTCCTTCTTCAAAGGTGAAGGCTGCCGTTTGTGAAGCCACTTCGGTGCCGTCGGGAGCAAGGAGTTTGATGCGCACCTGCTTTTGGCAGGCTTCGCCGGTGGAGTTGGCCATTTGTAGCGCCACAGTCAGCTTGCCTGCGGCGTAAGTGTCGTCCAGCTCGGAAGTGATGAAGTGGTCGCTCACGTAGACCGTGGGTGTGGCGTAGAGATAGACGTCGCGGTGAATGCCGCTCATGTGCCACATGTCCTGTCCCTCCAAGTAGGAGCCGTCGCTAAAGCGATAAACTTGTACAGCCACGTTGTTCTCGCCGGGGCGCGCCACGCTGGTGAGGTCAAACTCGCTGTCGGTGTTCGGACCTTCGGTGTAGCCCACGTATTGCCCGTTCACCCACACGTAAGCCGCGCTGTAGATGCCGTCGAAGTGGAGCACGATGCGGCGGCCGCTCTCCCAGCCCTCAGGCAGAGTGAAGTTGCGGCGGTAGGAGGCCACGGAGTTGTACAGTCCGTTGCGCATGTTGATAGCCGGTGGGGCATCGGTGAAGGCGTAGTCCACATTGATATAATAAGGTGAGCCATAGCCTTTCATCTCCAAGCAGGAGGGCACGCTGATGGTGTCCCAGGCCGACACATCGGCCTCGTCGGCATAGAAGTCTTCGCTGCCGGGAGCTTGGTCCGGCGAGTTGACCCAGCGGAGTTGCCAAATGCCGTTGAGCGATAGCCACTCTGCTCCCACAGGGTCGAGCCAGGGCCGGGCGTAGCGGTCTGCGTCGGCCCGGAGTGCGGAGGTGGAGGCGTAGGGCATGAACACGGCGTGAGCCGGCAGCTTGTGCTCTGAAAAGACCGTTTCGTCCTGCCAATAACTGCTGCGGGGCTTCTCCTGCGGAGTCGTTTCCTCAAAGCTGAAGTAAGAAGCCGAGGCTTCGCCCGTTTCGGTCAGTTTAAGCAAGTCGTTTTCCACCACGCGGAGTGCTTTGTCCGTATTGCCGCGCCACAGGAGTTGGTACACGCCTTCAAGCCCCTCTACGGGTTGCAGCAGGAAACTCTCGTTCTCGCTGGAAGTGCTGGTTGTCCAGTGTACGGGGTAGAAAGGTGTATTCTTCTTGTTCGGTGCCACATCGATGGCAAAGTTCGGATAGCCTGCACTCACGATGATGAAAGAGCCGTCAGCAAAGGTAGTTCCCTTGATTTGCCACTTCTGGCCGTAGGACTCCTCATTCAAGTCCTCTGTGAAGATGGGCGCATCGTTCATTCCCTTGTCGCCGTTGCTGATGACTTTTCCGGTGAGGTTGCTCTTGATGTAGTAAGTTTTTTCTTCGCTGAGGAAACCGCCGATAAGTTCTTCTTCAAACACGAAGTAGGACGATTCGGCGTCGCCCTCGGCTGTCATTTTCAGCAGGTCGTCCTCCACCACGCGGAGGGCTTTTCCCGTGTCCGACCGCCAGAGAATTTGGTACGTGTCTGCCAGTCCTTCCACCTCGCGGATGACGAAACTTTCGTTGGCACTGCCGGTATTGGCATCCCAGTGGACGGGGTAGAACTCCATTCCGGGACGTTCGGGGGCCACGTCGATGGCAAAGGAGGGGAAGTCGGCGCTGACGATGATGAATGTGCCGTCGCCGAAGGAGGTGGCTTTCAGCTGCCACCGTTGACCGGACGAGTTGGCGGCATAATCCGTGGTGTAGATCGAAGCGTTGCGCGCTCCGGCTCCGCCGTTGGTGATGACTTTGCCCGTTTGGGCACTGCGAATGCGGTAGGTTTTGCTCAGGCTTGGCTGTCCCGATGCCGTGAGGAGGGGAAGCAAGGCGAAGAGCCACAGGTAGAGAATACGTTTCATGCGGTAGGTATGTTATGATTTGATGATTCTGAAAGCGGAAAGCTGAGGAACAAACAGGGGGTAACCGAGCTTTTGCTCAATCATCCCCTGTTGAAGCAGCACATCGGTGGCGGATTATTCCACTGCCACTTTCTGGCTGCCCACAATGTAAATGCCCGGCATCAGTCCTTCAACCGTGTTGAACCCTTGGTTGAGTTGCACCTTGCGGAGCAGAATGCCCGAGCCGTTGTAGATGTTTACGTTTTGCGGCTTGCCCACGGTGATGGCGATGGCTCCCTTTCCGCCCACAGCCTGGAAGTAGGCTTCGGCGCGGGCCTCGTTGAGCGAGGATGCCAAGGGGTCATAGCCGTATTTGTCGTCGAGGAAGGCAATGCGTTCTTGCAGCCAGTTGTCAGTGTAGTCGGCTGCCTGAGCAATGTCCGGATGGTATTGCGGCCAGCGGTCGCCCTCTCTGATGTCTGCCCCGCTTTCGGCAAAGAGTGCGGCGTAGTCCGTGACGCGCTGGCGGAGGCTCTGTTCATTCCACACGTTGTCGCGCAACTCGCAGTAGCGTGCCTGCAACTCGTCGTCCCAGGATAATCCGCTGTGCTTGAGACGGTAGTAGATGGTGTGCTCGCCGTGTTCGTTGGCCCAAAGGAACTGGTCGAAATCCTGGTCCGGATGGGTGAGGTCCGTAGAGCCGTTCCAGCGTGCGCCGAGTACGCCGTCGAGGTCCCAGGGTGCCAATCCCAAGCGCTCACCCTCAGCCCCCTGTTTGTCGTAGACAAAGTAGAACATGTTCTTGCCGTGGTTGTCCGTGGCCAGGAGCAGTTCGATAAAGAGGTAGTAGTCCTTCAGCACGGGGTAGTCGAAGCGCGTGGCCAGCTCGTTGTCGAAATCCTTCTGCCGGCTGGTGGCCACAAAGTTCACTGCGTTCCACAGAGGTCCCCAGTCAACGGCCTCTTCCTCGAAGTCGGGATACTTGAACTCATATTCGCACCACGTTTCCACACCCATTTGGTTGAAGTATGGGTTGGGTGAATAGCCGGGGAAGTCCTCTTGGTCCATCTCGTGACCCATGAACACCTCATAGCTCCATTGCGATGACTTGTAGAGCAATCCGTGTATTTCCTCTTCGCCTGTGGCGGATTTTTCCGCCGCCACGTATTTCTTCAGCTTGAGTTGTTTGCGATCCAGCTTTTCCGTCATGCAGTAGATGCCGTGGTATTTGCCGTTGAGGAACACTTCCACGAAGCGTCCGCGCGTGCCGGTGCGTGCTTTCTTCTCGCGGTCTTTATAGTAGGGCGGGGTGGAGAAGTCGTTCCAAATGTCGGTTGATACACGGTTGCGCATGCAAGCCGGGTCAACGGCCATGGCATCGAGAATCCAGTTGTTGTCGTCGCGCAGCCCGAAGAAGGAGCGGTCAACCGAGTTGCCCTCTTCATCACGCAGCTTAATGGCATAAGCCTTCTTGCTCATGCCCATGGCGGTGGCGCCACGGTAGCGGTAAGCGGCGATGTAGGTGGAGTCAAATCCTGCGATGTCGGCGTCTGTCACACGAATGGAGCCGGTGGTATAGGTTGACCCGTTGCACGAAGGCACGTTTACCTCCACAATGGGCAGGAAGGTGAAATGCAGTGTGGCGCGGTCCTTCTCCGTTCCCTCGTTGTCCGTCAACACTAAGTGATATTCCGTTTGGCAGTTCACGTTCGGAATGACCACTTCGCCTGAAGTCTCATCCGTTTTGGCTTCTTCCAATGCCACGTTCCAGCCCTCGTGTCCCTCAGTGGCTTTCACCATGAGCGAAGTCTGCCAGTCGCCGCCATTGCGCAGGGAGGTGGGAAGCTGCATCAGGTAACTGTTCGACAGTGCGTCGTAAACCAGCTGTTTGTCGCCTAGGCGTAAAGAGTCGATGGCTGTGGCGAAGGCATCGTTGCCGGGAGTGATTACGCCGCCGCCCTCAAACGAGATACCCTGCCGTTGCAGGAAAGTCAGGTGGCGGGTGTCTGAAGAGGCGAATACGAATGTCGAGCCGTCGTCCACGTCCCACAGGCCGATGTGGTGGCCTCCGTAGTCGTTCCAGAAGCAGTGTTCGCTTTGGTAGTAGTCCTGCGATGGGAGGTTGTCCGTCTTTTCGATGGTGTAGCCCGGGAGGTTGGTGTACTCACCGTAGCCGAACGTCCAAGTGTTGCCCTCGGCGGTGCCTTCGTAGAGGGAAAGGCCCGGATTGTCGGACGATTCCATAGAGCCGGTGTAGTAAGTGGAGACGTAGCTGCCTGTGGAGGTATAAATCTGCACGCCGCCGTTCGTTTTCACAAAGTAGAATTGTCCACGGGCGGGGGCGTAGCTCGTTTCGGCAATAGAGCCGGCATCGTTGTAGACATAATATTTGCTGCGGAGGTTCACGATGGAGTAGAGCACGGGGTTGGAAGTGTCTTCGGTGTAGACCACGGGCAGTCCTAAACCGGTGTTCTCCCAATATTCCCCTTGGTCGGAGATGCCGGCCAAGCCAGTGAAGGGGGTTGTCGGCTTGTCGCCGCCTCCGCCGCTTTCGTCGCTTGTGATGCTGAAACACTCGTTGTCAGTGCCCGACCCCGTGTAGGTGCCGAGCAGGTAGGTGCCGTCCGTGCGGAGGTTGAACCATTGGGTAGGGTCGCTCACGCTTTTGATGACGTAGTAGTCGCCGCGCTTCTCGAAGGTCCAGCGACTGTCGTCGTTTTGCGCCATATCAGTGAGCTTCAAGCCTTTCACAGCTCCGGGGAAACGCTCGGTAGTGTAGGTGATGTACTGCCGGGAGGAGGCATTGGAAATGGTATAGCCCGCACCGTCGGCCTTGATGTACCACCACGCGTCGTCGGTCGGTGTGCCTGAAGTGTCGAAGTACAGTTCCGGTGTCTGTTCGTGCGCCACTCCGGGCACGACAACACCCGTTCCGTAACATTTGCAGCCGATTTTGTATTTGGTATTAGGGTCAAAATCCTGTGCCCCAAGCGTAGCTGTCAGGGAAAACAGCAAGCCACAAACCAAAAGTAATAAACGTGTCATTTATTTAGGTTTTAAGGTTTTCGGAAGGAAGAGAATGCAAACTTATGAGATGGGTTTGCGCGTCAAATGTACGAATTTTTTGTTTAGCACATACGTTTCCCCACAGTTTCCTATTTTCCGTGAAATAAAAAAGCGGAAAAGGGGTGTAAAAGCCGGCTTTGCGAGTTACGGAAAGCCGAGTGGCGTGCCGTTGTGGCGGCGGCGGAGTGCGTGGGGCCTTAGGTCGGTGAGTACATACAAAAGCGGGAAACGAAACCGCAGGCATTGTGAGGTGGGGAGCCGACGGCTCCCCTGTGCCTTCTGCTTCGTTTCCCGCAGAAATGGAAGGAAATTGGTCGGAGGGAGGAGTTATTGCTTTACAAACTTGAAGTGTTTGAAGTACACCTTCTGTTCGCTGCCGCTCACGTTGGTCAGGCGGAGCTTCGAGGCCGACATGCCGCCAAGTTCGTTGCCCGTATGGATGACGGGGTCGTCGGCACTGTAGTGGAGCAGGCTCACCGTTTTCCACTGTCCGTCGGCATACAGTTCCAGCTTGAAGTGTTTGGCCACATCGGGCACGCCGAGGTTGAAGTCCATGCCGGCGAAGGTAATGTTGCGGTCACACTCGATGAGCAGGCTGCCTCCGTTCTGCCAGTTGATGACTTCGAGTGCGGGCGACACGTTGACATCGTTGCCGCGCACCGTTACCGGTAGCAGGGCCAGCTGCGTAACGTCCGAGGTGAGTTTGTAAGGATTGTAGTCCGCAGTGTTGGAGAGCTGCGTGCCCTTTTCCTGGTTGTATTTGTCCACAGCCTTTGTGAAGAGCTGGTTGGCCGTGGGGAGAAGCACCTTGGTGGCCACCTTGATACCCGGTTGCAGGGCGTGGCGCACGTCGGAATTTTCGAGTTCGTACATCTGCTCTTGCAGTGAGCGGGCCTGATTGTAAAGTCCCTCGAAGGTAATCACCCCGTCGGCGTAGTCCGTGCGGTGGATGAGGTTCATGAGGCAGACCGCGTTGCCGTATTCAGCCACGTTTTTCGCCTGGAGCAGCCAGGGGCGCAGTTCGCGGATGAGTTCCGGGTTCGATTTGTCGCCCAGCAACACGTCGGCACTCATCTTCAGGGCCCAGCACTGCTGCATCAGTTCTGCCACCGCCTTCACGTCGCCCGCTAAGGCCTTTTCTGTCAATGGCTTCAGCTCATCGCCCTCTTCGCGCCGGAAACCGTGTCCGTTGGGGCCGAGGTCCTTATTGTAAAGCGCGAAGGTGCGGAGTGCGGCGGTGTTTCCGGGGAGCACGGCCTGCAGTCCCTTCTCCCAGTCGCGTTTCTCGTCGTACGCCTTCATGTTCCAGCAATAGTCGGCGATGCCATAGAGCGATATTTTGGAAGCCTCGGCGTGTTCCATGGGGTTGGAAACGAAGCCCGAAAGGTCCTCGGCGATGTCAAGTCCGTTGCCGTAGGCCGGGCCGAGCAGGATGTGGTCGCGCACGAAATCGCTCACGGGGAAGTTCCACCAAATGTACGCCTTGCGGTCGATGCGCTGGTTAATCCACTCCATGCTCTCCTTGTCGATGCAGTGAACCACCGTGTTGCCCGTCCACATGATTTGTACGTCCTTGTTCATCTTGGTTCCTAACGTCCGCAGGTAGCCTTTTTCGTCGTTGGCCCAGGCGCGGTTGTACTCCGTGGGACACATGATGAGCGGCGAAACGTCCTTGTGTTTGGCAATGAAGTTGTCGTCCACGTAGTTCAGGAGTTCAGCCTGCTTGTCGGCCTTGGTGCCTTCGCCCCAGATGTCGTCGAAGAACACGGCAAAGGAGCGGATGCCCAGGTTGTACATCTTTTCGAGCTTGGCCATGAGTGCATCGCGGTCCTCGGGTGTCCATTTGATGTCGATGCCCGGGTGGATGGCCCAGTAGAAGTTCACGCCCCACTGCTTGGAGTGTTCGTTCAGTTCCTGAATGCGTTTGGCTTCAGCTTCGGGGTAAGCCTCGCGCCAGTGGTCGCGGTGGTAGGGGTCGTCCTTGGGTCCGTAGATATAGACGTTCATTTTGTTGCGTCCGTAGAATTCAATCTGGCTCAGGCGTGCCTTGTGACTCCACGGGGTGCCATAAAAGCCTTCCACGGTTCCTCGAAAAGCCACGTCGGGCCAGTCGGTGATGGTGGCGCATTCCATTTTTCCCTCAGCGATGGAGCCAAGCAGTGTTTGCACACCATAGAACAGTCCGGCTTCGTCGGCACCGGCAATCACGGCACCCTTGGGCGTGATTTCAAGATAGTAGCCCTGGGCGTGTGCCGGTATGCGTGCGGCATATTTCTTCACCTTTTTGTCGCCTTTCACGCCGAGTGTGAGGCAGAATTCCGCCTTGTTGTTGGTGGCAATGCCGCTTTGCTCCAAAGCTTTGACGGCAAAGCCGTTGAGGCGTGCTGCGTCGGCCTTGAGAGTCCAGGCTTTCGGTGCGTCCAACAGGTCGCCGCTTTGCAGGTTCACTTGTTGGGGTATGGGATTGACGAGGCTGATTTGAGCCGGCGCTTGGACGGCTCCCCATGCGGCAAGCAGGAGGCTTGCACAGATAAATCGTTTCTTCATAAAGGAAAAATGTTTTTCCGGGTTAGCGTTAAGGCGTGCCGGGAGATAACCATACCGGCCCGACAAAGGTAGTACATTTTTTCTGTTAAGGTTACTTATCTTTTTATTTTGAAACAAAAGGACATAAAAAAGGCTCAGGACACTGCACTGGAAGGATAGGAACTTGAAGCGAGGTGTGCGAACTGTGTCCGGAGCCCTAAAAAAGGCAGGCACTTCTGCCTTTATGTTTTGTTCAATCTCTATGTTATTTGAAGCTTTGTGAGGCAATCTGCGTCAAAGTAGTTCAAATCTTTCTTTTAGCTTGGAGAAATAGCGTCGTGAGGCTACCACTTGCAGGTGGTTGTAGGGGGAAGCCAGCCGGCACTTCTGCGTATTGTTCTCCACGGCACTGAGGTAGGTGAGGTTGATGATGCACGTATTGCTGATGCGTGCCAGGTTTGAATCGAGTGCCAGCAGGTCAGAGGCCGAGATGCCTTTTTTCAGGATGTGCGTGCTATTGTCCGTGAGCATGAGTTGCCATGAGCGTATATCGCTCACATAGGCGAACATCAGCACCTGTTCGATGGTGATGAGGAGCAGCTCGCTCACGGTCTGCATGGCCAACTTTCGGGTGGAGGCGTTACCGTTTGAAATCGTGCGCACCGAATTGTGAACGGCACTCTTCAGACGGTCAATGATGGTGCGCAGTTCGCTCTGCTTGTAAGGTTTGAGCAGAAAGTCGAAGGCCGATTGGCGGATGGCATCAATCATGTAATTGGCGTAGCCGGAGTAGAACACAACCTTGAAGTTGAAGTTAATCCGTGGACAGATGGACTGCAAAAAGTCCAAACCCGATTTGCCGGGTACTTCTACATCCATGAACAACACGTCAGGCTGCTCTTCCAGCATGGGCAGTGTAGCGTCTGCATAGTTGCTGAAAGTAAAAACAGCGGAAAACTCTGGAGCGTTTCTTAAGTCGTTGGCCAGAGTTTCAAGGGCTGTCGGATTGTCGTCTACGACAAATGCGATGAGGCCTTTGGGCGTTATCATAAATGGTTTTCCTTATCGGATTATTCGTGTTCTTCTATGCAAAAGTACATCCTTTTTTCTTCTTTTTCCTGATTTTTAAGAAGGAACGGGTTTAGGCGGCATTTTTCTCGGCTTAAGCGGTAAAAAATAAAGATTGAGCGGTAACATTTTTATACGAGTTTAAAGATATTGTTTATAAATTGTTGGGTGCTCTTTCTCCTGTCGTTTTCGTAGCGGGATGATGTGGGGAACTATGACGGATTGTTCCGTCGGAGAAAGTGGAAATGGAGTGGTCGCCCTGGCTGCATTTATCTTCACCTGTGCCCGTGGGCGAACAAGTCTTGGAGTCTGTATGTGCAACTCCTGGACTATTTTTTTCTACTCGTCGAGTTGAAAAAAATAGTCGGCAACTTGTGGAGAAAGGTCTTGGATATGGTTCGTATGCTTCTGTTTTGAACATTCCTCGCTTCCCTTCTCTCCCTTGCCCTTCCATCAGCTGCCTCACAAAGTGGGCTTACCTTTTCTGGCTACCCATCCCCCTTCCTCCTTCTTCTCTTTCCTCGCTGTAAGGGCCAATATTTCAACTTTCGGAAGTATCGAAAGTTGAAGGTTGTAAGGTTATGGTCGTTTCGCTCCCGAGTTATGAGGTCATAATAATACTGTTTGACGCAATCAAGGTAGCCAAGCGAGTAACTATATAACCTCATAACCTTATATCTCATAACCTCCGAAACTTGAAGCCTATATATATACGTATTTTCACCTTGAAAAAAAGGTTCAAACCTTCATCTATGGTTGTTTCTTTGCTGATTTTTAGCGATTTTGTTTATGAATGATTGGCCGGTTCAAACATTCAGCAACCGTTCATCATTCATCCTTTCTCAGAGGGCTCTATTTCGCGTTTGTCCCCCTTTTGTCGCCCCTTGCAAGTGTGCCTGATGACCTCTCTTTGCCGCTTTGATGCACAAAAAACAGCGAGGTAACCTTTGGAGAAGGCGACGTCGCCGTAAGGGGGTTCATTCCGTTGCGCCCGAGTGGGGCGGCGAAAGACGGATTAGAACTGATAGCGGTGATCCATCATTTTCGATTTGTGCATAATCATGTAGTTGAATACCGACTGGTAAGCACGTTGTCCGATGGTCTGAGCATATTGTGCCATTTCGGCGGCTGCGTCAAACTTGTTGCCGGTGTTCGATTGGCCGGTTACCTTCACAAGGTAGAGAGCGGCAGATCCTTGCACCAATGAAGAGTACTTGCCAACGGCTGTCTTGGCAATGGCACCGGCCAGCTTGGGCTCGGGAGTATTCACGCCGTTTACCATGGGGAAGCCTGCGAGGCTTTGGTTGGAGAGCGTATCAGTTACGCAACCCTTGCACTTCTGCAGGTCGGCAGTCGTTTTAGCATTCTTGGCCATGGCCAAGGCCTTTTCTGCCTTCTTGTTCTGCTTCACCACAGTGGTGAGGTATTCTCTCACGGTGGGGTTGTTCCAAGGCAGATAGCCTTCGTCGTTGGTAGCCTTCACGCATACTAACAACAGGTGGTCGTTGGCGCGTCCGCATTCGTAGAGGCGGGAAACGTCGCCCGCTTTGGCCTCGTCGAAGATCCAGCGTGCGCAGTCCTTCGACTGGTTGCCGCCGATGCGGGCCGGTATCATGTTCTGCATGGGGCTATATCCCGGCAGGTCAATCAGCATATAGCCGTTCTTGGCGGCGTTCTGCTCGATGGAAGCAATGTCTTTGTTCTGAGCTAAGAAGCGGTTGAATTTGCTAAGCTCGTCCTCGTAGGTCTTCTTGGAGAAGTTGAGGGTGCACTTCACGACAGCCACGTTGTATTTCGTAACCATCTTGCGACGGTCGAGCACTTGTACCACTACGGCACCCTGCTCGTTAGAGATAACGCGCGAGCTGTTCGAGGCAACACCGAAAAGTGCGGTCAGATAGTCGGCGCTTTCTTCAGGCATGCCGAATTGTTCGTACTGGTTGGAGGAAATCCAAACAGAGTCGGAGCGTTGTCCGTATTTCTTGGCCAAGTCGGCAAAAGCAGCTCCGCCGTTCAGTGCATTGAGGATAGAATCTGCTTGTGCTTTGCGAGCTTCCGGTGTGGCAGCAGTAGCCACAATCTGACGGTAGAGTATAGAGTCGGGAGCTTCTTGCTTGCTCAGCAGTTTCAGGGTGTTGATGGTGTTATCCTGAGCGTTGTAGTAAGTAGCCTTTACGGAACCTACTGCCATCGAGTCGAGGTTGGCAGCCACATCGGGCATGGTGCGGAACGCCATCTTGCTCATGGGCAGGTTGGTGTAGAGCACTTCAGAGTTGGAGGTGCGTACCACGTCGGCCACATCGTTGCCTTGACGCAGCTGTTCCTCGAAGCCCTTCACCTTCTTCATCAAGTCGGCGCGGTCGGCAGCACTTGCCATCACGTTCACGTCGATCAGCTTGATGTCGCGGGTAGGTACGGGCGAGAAGAACTGCTCTTTGTATTGGTCGTATACGGCTTTCAGGTCGTCGTCCGTCACTTGAATGTCCTTGTCGGCGATGGTGCTGTAGGGCAGTGCTGCCACTTCGGCCGTCTTCACGTTGTTGCGTGCGTCGAAGTTGGCTCGTGCGGCGATGGGGTTCGACACGAAGCCCATGGCGAAGAGCATGTTGTATTTGTTCGAGAGCAATTCGTCGCGGAGCTGCTTTTCGCTATGGTCCCACAGCTTCTTGATCAATTGCAACTGCTCTACAGCCTCACCGTTCTGTGCCTGTTGAGCCTGTTGGATGGTTTTGTTGTAGTCCTTGAGGAACGTTTGGAGCTGGGCCAGGTCGAAGCGGCCGGTCTGCTGGTTGCCGAAGATGCCGGCCATCATTTGCAGGCTCTGTGCCGTACCCTGTCGGAGTGCTTCCTGCATTTCGCCGTCGGTAACGTAGAGACCCAGTTTGTCGCACTCGTGTTTTACCATTTGGTTTTGGACATACTGTTGCCAAACCTGCTCGCGGATTTGTTCGCTCTGCTGGTCGGTGAGGTTACCGTCTTGTCCTTGCAAGCGCATTTGCAGTCTGGTAACTTCGCTTTGTTCTTCGACCATGGTCTGGAAATCTTGGATGGAGAGCTTCTCCCCAAAGATTTGGCCTACTTGGTTCCGGTCCATGGCTGACGTAGTCTCGATTGACCGGAAGAACTCTTCGGCAATGAAAGCAAAGAGGGCCAAGCCCAATACGCCCACCAAGAGGGCGCCTTTGCTTCGGATGGTTTGTAATGCTGCCATTTGAATTTATTATTGTTTTTTTATGATTTTATTCTGGTGGAGAATTTGTCGCGCAAAAGTAGGGAAAAATTCCGAAATCGGCTGTATCCTATCTAAAAATCGGCTCTTTTCTGTTGGTTACCGGCTTTTTCGGTGGCTCGTGGGGCCTTCGCGCAAGGGAATGGTGTCGGTAACGGCCGTGTCGCCGGGTTGTTGCGGCGCTGTCGGGCTATCGGTGAATGAGCTGTTCATTGGCATGAAACCCTTCGACTGTCTGACGTGGTACTGTGAGGGCCGGCCGTTGCGCAGCGTGGCTCGAAACCAGTTGCCTTCGATTTCCTGTTCCGGCTCCGTGAGTCGGGTGTACACATCCGACGCCAGTTCTCCCGTCCGCATGTTCCAGAACAGTTCTTCGGTGTTCAGTCGCGACTGTGCCTCCTTGTCGTGGAGCACAATGTGGCCGTGGAGTTTCCAAAGGTTTTGGTCGTAGAGCCAGGCGGTGTCGGCGGTGATGTAGAGGTTCACTTTGAACTTATCGTCGTAGCGTTCGATGAAGATGCCCTGGGGAAATTCCCACCGGGGCGGATTGGTCTTGTCGAAAACCCGCCATTCTTCGGCAATCATCTTGTAGCGGATGATGCCGGAGTCGGAAATAAGTTTGCTCACGCCGTGAGTCACCATCACGGGCAGCGAGTCGCGGTTGGTCACCGCATTGCCCATCGGCGGGGCCTCGTTGCCGCACGAACCGGTTATCAAAGCCAGCCCCCCGATGAGGGAGGCTGCCGGCAAAATGTGCAGGAAATTGCGCATGGAATAAGGAGCTGTGTGGGTGGGGTAGAGGAAGGATGGCCGTTTACTCGGCTTTCCATTTCATGAACCACCGCTCGTTGAACGACAGGCCGATGCAGAACCGGAAATAGTTTTCTGTCACCATGCCGGCCTGCTTGGGTTTCACCCTTTCGTACTGGGCCGAGAAGTTGATAAAGGAGCGGTTGTTGTGGAAGTTGGTGATGGGCAATCCGATGCCTAAGCTGGCTAAAAAGTCGCGCGGGCCGTCGGCACCGTCCACCTTTATATAAGGAGTGGAGTAGGAGATGCCCAGACGGTAGCGCACGCGGTTGCTCCATTTCAGCGATTCCGGGTTTGGAGCGTACTCCATGCCTACGCTGACCTTGTGGCGGTCGGTGAAGCTGCCCTTGGTGGCCGTGAGCACTTGCCCGTTGTCGGAGGAATATACTGAAGGGTATTTCACGCTGCTCCATTTCTGGAAAGTATAGTCCACTCCCACGCGCAGTGAGTTGTTGTGCGTCCACGTAAGTCCCACGCCCAAGGTATGGGGCAGGGCAAAGGCATTTTGGGCCTTGAGTGTGTCGCCTCCGGCAATGGTGGAGCTTGACTGAATCTTCTGGTTGTAATAAGCAGCCGTGCGGTTCACGTCGTGCCCCAGGTTGTAGATAATGCCGAGCGTCAGCTGGTTTTTCTTGTCGAGCGTGTAGTCATATTGCAGTCCGGCTCCGAGTTTGTAAGTGCGGATGTCGGCTGAGTAGACCTGGCGCGAGGAGTTGATGCTGGAGTTGTCGAAGCTCATCAGTACCGTATGGTTCAGTTCGCCCCATAGGTAACCGGCGTTGATGCCGACGGCCAATGTCTTAAAGGGGGCCCAGCCAATGCCGGCGTAGACTTCGTGCAGTCCGCCGTCGCCGTAGAAAGAGGTGGTTTGCGTAATTTCGTCGTGTCCGGAGGAGATGGTCTGGTCTGAAGTGGTGTTGTAGCCAATGGTGCTGTATGGCATGATACCTACCGACATGCCGAGTTTCGGCGTCATGCGGAAGCCTGCCGTGATATAGTCCACGGATGTATTTTTGGCGTTGGTCTTCACACCTCCCATGCCGATGTTGGCATTTTGTAACGATAGGCCGAAGTCGAAGAGGAAGGTGAGCGAGTCGATGGCCGCATACGAGGCCGGGTTGAGCGTGTTCAGTTCCGTACCGTTCTTCATGCCGTATGCCGTGCCGGCCATGCCTTTATTGAAAGCGTTTCCGCCCTCTGCAAGCAAGCCGAAGCCATAGCGTGAGTAGGGAGAGTTGCTGCCGTTGGTCTGAGCCCGGCCGGGCAGTGCGGTCGTGAGGACCAGCATCGTCGCACAGCATAATTTGAAAAGGTTGTCCATCGTTTTTGTTGAAAGGGGAAAATCCGGGCTACGCAGGGTGGCACGGTGAAAAGTGATGTTGGAGAATACGGTTCAGCCCTGTTTCCACGAGTGCGTTGTGGCAAATCACCTCCGCGTCGGTGGTAAAACGCCGTCCGTTGCCTCCGGTGAGGAACACGGCGGCTCCGGGATGCGTGGCGCGGAAGCGGCTGATGTATCCGTCGATTTCGTATTGAATGCCCTGCCACACGCCGGCCAGCATGGCCGTTTCGGTGGTGCGGCCTATGGCTTGCGGTTCGGGCCGTGGGGCCGACGATGCCACCAGCGGTAGCCGGGCTGTCTGTTCGTGGAGCGCGCGCAGCCGCATGCCCACACCGGGAGAAATATTCCCGCCGCGATAGTGCCCGTCGGCACTGACAAAGTCGTAGGTGATGCAAGTGCCCACATCGGCTACCAACAAATCGCAACCGGGCCTGAGGGTGGCAGCTCCCACTGCTGCGGCCAGACGGTCGGCACCCAAAGTTTGGGGCGATAGGTAGTCGCATACGAGCGGCGTGGGCGTCAGTCCGTCCACTTGCAGCACGAAGGGCACGGCACGGCGCAGGGCTTCTGTCAGGTGGGGAGGGATATGTCCCACCACAGCCAACGCGCAGGCGTTCACCTCGTATGCCTCCGCTAACTGCAGCAACTCTTTGGTCCAATCTGTTTCGAGCTGCTTGCGCAGCAATAGCGTATGGTGGTCAAAGAGGGCGGCTTTGGCCGATGAATTGCCAATATCGACTGTCAGGTTCATATATTCTTGCATAAAATGCCTTGCAAATTTACGGTAAGGCGCGGTTACAGAGAAATATTATCCGTTTTTTTAACTTTTTAGATGAATTTCATTTCTGCTTCGGGGCGGTTTTGTCGGCGAAACGACCGATAGTCATGGTTCCTACTGCTTGGGACGGACAGCTTCGCTACTTTTTTCACATCGTGGGTGTGGTAGAAGTCAGCATGCAAGGGCTTGGTGGAAAAAGTCGGCGACTTGTGTAGAACAAGTCCCGGACTATTTTTTTCTACTCGCCGACTTGAAAAAAATAGTCCAGGACTTTTTGTCGCCATATCGCCGACAGTGTCGGCAGTGCCTTTTGCCGGCTCATTTTCATGCTTTCGGGCGGTTTGCGGCCAGGGCGATTCCTTCACTTTGTGGACAATCGGGCGGCGGTGTTGCCTATACCTATTATATATACAAGTTTCGCGGGTGTAAAGGTTATGAGGAATAAGGTTAGGAGGTTATAAAGTTACTGTTAGAAGTTTTGCATATCAGAAAAGACGATACTCCGAGGGTAACTTTATAACCTCATAACCCAGAGAGCGAAGCGACCCTAACCTAATAACCGATAAGTTTCGCAACTTGCGAAGCTTAAATTATATATATAAAGAGCCGGCCGTGCGGATTGGCACAGTCGGCTCTTTGAAAGAGGTATGCGGAGAAGCTACTGGAAGTACACTCGCTTCACGCGGTTGCTGACGGAGGTCAGCACTTCGTAGGGGATGGTGTCGAGCAGGTCGGAGAGCACCGTGACGGGGAGCTCGTCGCCGAAAATCTCCACCGTGTCGCCCTCGGCGCAGTCAATGTCCGTCACGTCAATCATGCAGACATCCATACAGATATTTCCCATGTAGGGAGCCTGCTTCCCGTTGACCAGACAGTAGCCCTTGCGGTTGCCGAGGTGGCGGTTGAGTCCGTCGGCGTAGCCTATGGGCACGGCTGCTATGAGCGAGTCGCGCTCCACCACCGTGCGGCGCGAGTAGCCCACACTGTCGCCCTTCGGCACGCGACGTATCTGGAGAATAGTGCTGTGCAGGGAGGTAACATTGTGGAGTCGGCGGTTGTCGATGGGGTCAATGCCGTAGAGGCCCAGGCCCAGGCGCACCATGTCGAGGTGGCGTTCGGGGAAACGCTCAATGCCTGCGCTGTTGCAGATGTGGCGAAGAATTTTGTCGGGGAATGCGGCCTGCAACGTGCGCGATGCTTCGTCGAAGAGCTGGAACTGATGCTCGGAGAACTGGTCGAAGTCCGGCGAATCGGAACCTACGAAATGCGAGAACACCGAGCGTGGCACCACAGCCGTTTGGTGGCGCAAGCGGTCGATGATGACGGGCACATCGGTGAGCGGGTTGAAGCCCAGACGGTGCATGCCGGTGTCGAGTTTCAGGTGAATGGGATAGCCCTGTATGCCTTCTTTTTCGGCGGCGCGGATGAGGGCGTCGAGCAGCTTGAAACTGTACACCTCGGGCTCCAGGTCATACTCAAACAGGGTGTGGAAGGCCGTCATCTCGGGGTTCATCACCATGATGCCCGTGGTAATTCCAGCGCGGCGCAGCTCTGCTCCTTCGTCGGCCACGGCCACGGCGAGGTAGTCCACGCCCCGGTCTTGCAGCGTCTTGGCTATTTCCACCGAGCCGGCACCATAGGCTGAAGCCTTGACCATGCAGGTGATTTTCGTGTCGGGTGAGAGGAAGGAACGGTAGAAGTTCAGATTTTCTGCCAGGGCTTCCAGGTTCACCTGCAACGTGGTTTCGTGCACGCGCAGCGAGAGGGCGGCGGTGATTTGCTCAAAGCCAAATTGGCGCGCACCTTTTACCAGCACCATCTCCCCTTGCAGCCGGTCAACCAGCCCGCTTTGCATCAGTTCGTCGGTGGTGGTGAAGAAGTTCTTCTGCATGGTGAAGGCAGAGTGGGCTTCGGAAATTTCCTTGCCCACGCCAATCAGACGGTCCACGTGGCGGTGTTCCAGCATCTCGTTTACCTTGGCGTAGAGCTCGGCTGTCGGCAACCCGGTTTGCAGGATGTCCGAGAGAATGACGGTCTTGGGCTTGTTGTCCTGCTCCGGACGGCGGTTGAGGAAGTCAAGGGCAATGTCCAACGAGGCTACGTCGGAATTATACGTGTCATTGATAATCGTACACTGCCTTACGCCCTGCAACACTTCGAGGCGCATGGCCACGGGTTCAAGCCGTTGCATGCGGCGGGCTATTTCTTCCGGCTTCAGGCCGAGGTGGAGGCACACGGCCAAGCAGTGGATGCAGTTTCTCACCGAAGCATCGTCGGCAAAGGGAATGAAAAGTGCGGCAGTTTGCTTGTCGTAAACGTAAGTCAGGGTAGTGCCCTTTTCTTCCTTTTGTCGGTGGCTGATGTAGAGCGGGCGGGAAGCGTCGTTGACGGACCAGGCAAGGAGTCGGCCGGAGTAGTTGAGCATGGCCAGACTGTCAGAAATGAGCTGGTCGTCTGCACAATACACCACGACTTCGGCGTCCTTGAAGAGGCTAAGTTTTTCGTGACACTTCTCCTCCGGCGTGGCGAAGTTCTCCTGGTGAGCCGGCCCGAGGTTGGTCATTACGCCGATGGTGGGCTGTATGATGGCGCGCAGTGCCTGCATCTCGTCGGGCTGGGAGATGCCGGCCTCGAAGATGCCCACTTGGCTGTGCTCGTCGAGCTGCCAAACGCTGAGGGGTACGCCCACTTGCGAATTGTAGGAACGGGGCGAACGCGTCACGTGGAGCGAGGGCGAAAGGAGCTGGTAGAGCCATTCCTTCACCACGGTCTTACCGTTGGAACCGGTAACGCCGATGACGGGCACGGCGAATTCCTCGCGATGACGCTCGGCCAGGCGTTGCAGGGCTTTGAGCGGACTGACCACGAGCAGGAAGTTGGCTTCGGGATAGGCGGTCTGCCAGTCGGCAGGCACCGTGCCCACCACAAAGTTGCGCACGCCCCGGCGGTAGAGGTCGGGGATGTAGCGGTGGCCGTCGCCCACTTTGGTACGGAGGGCGAAGAAGAGGGTTGTTTCGGCAAAGGCCAATGAACGGCTGTCGGTCAGCAGCCAGTCGATGCTGGCATTCCGGTTGCCATACCTGCGGGCACCGGTCAGGGCTGCAATGTTCTCGATAGAATAGTGCATGGCAAATTTCCTTATTGGGAGTTTGTTGAATGATTTTCAGAATGAAGTCCCCATTTCTCCTCGAATGCTTGCCGCCGTTCCTTGCATCGGAGCAGGAACCGGCGGTAGGCTTCGCTTTCGGGGTGGAGGGGACGGTGGCTTTCATCGCGCAGGAGCTGCGCCTGTTCATGGGCAAACTCCGAAAGCGCGGGGGTGAAATAGTGGGTGCGGAAGCGTTCCCACACATAGTCGACGGCTTGTTCCGAGGGGTGGAGCATGTCGGGCGCATAGAAACGGTAATCGCGCAACTCGTCGGTGATGATTTCGTAGGCGGGGAAGTATTCCACGAAAGGGAAGGTTTCGCACAAAGCGTCGATGAGTAGTAGCAAACGGGCCTTGGAAAGTGCATTTTGATGCAGCCCGTGCTTGACGTAACGGTAGGGGCTGAGGGTGAATACTACGTGTAGCTGTGGACAAATGACATGAAGTTGGCGAAGTGTGTGTTGCCAACGCTCCAGCATCGCTTGCCCGGAAACCACTTGCTCGCTGAAAAGCCGCGAGGGCATTTTGTGGCAGTTGGCCACAGGGAGTTCGTTGCCGTCGGGTGTTTGTAGGAAAAATACATGGTCGGTGCTGAACGTGATAAACAGGACTTGGGAGCGCAGCAGGTGGCTGTGGCCCTGTTGGTGCGCCTCTTTGATGATGGGGCGCAGCAGTTCGGGCGTGGCGGCCTCAAAACGGGTGGAGAAAAGCCAGTGGCGAAACTGGCGGTCGCCGGCTTGGAACATTCCTTCGTCGAGCAGCGTGGGGGAGGGCTGCATCCATGCGTCGAGCGACAGGCTCAGGCTGATGGGATTGTAGAGCACGCCGGAGGGATTGACGCATACCGCTTGCGGCGGCAGGCTTTGCCGCAGACGTTCGCCCATGTGGTTGGCAAAACAGGAGCCTGCGCACATGACAACCGACCGAGGGGTGAGCCGGATGGCGGTGGAGGGAAGTGCTACGGGGGTAATCAGTTGCATGGACCGGAAGTGTTGGTTCGGAAGCCGGGAACCCGGTGGTTTAAAGGAGAAAAAAGTGAAAAAGATAAATAAAAAGCAGCCTTGGAAGAGCGGGTTTTAATCGCTTTCCCAAGGCTACGTCCATGATTTGCGGTGTCAGGCGAAACAGGTGGCGACCTCTTTCCCTCTGTGACACCCCTAAAATTTGGTTTCGTAGAAACGGTTCGGTAGGTTAAAGCCCCAGCTTCTTGGCAATGTCGGCAGGGATAGCACTCTTGTGGATGAGGATGTTCATGGTCTTGTATGCCACGTAAGCCTTCGAGGCATAGAACATACCATGATACTTACCGTAGTCGCCCCAAGAGTTCTTCACCATGAAGTATTCCGTTCCCTTGTTGTCTTTGGCCAGACCGTAAACCACCATGCCGTGGTCGTCGGTGGTTTCCCAGTTGTCGTAGCCCTGCTGGCGGAGTTCCTGGGTAATAGTCAGCTCTTCGTCGGAAGCAACTTTAGCACCCGTGTCGATGGTTCCGCCCCAGCGTGCGGCGTCACTGCCGGTGAGGTCGCGCACTTTCAGGTTCTTGGGCACGTAAGCGTAGTCCTTGCCGTTGCGACGGCCGAAATATTCTTCCGTTACGTCGGCACCCCAGGCGAAAGAGTAGCCGTTTTTCACGGCGCTGTCCATCACGCGCATGAACTCGTCGAGCGGCAGGTTGTAGCTCTCGGCCCAACGCCAGTTGTCCTGGATTTCCAGGATGAACTTGGAGTAGAAAGGATGGTGCGTGTAGGATGTGAGCGAAACATAGTCGTCCGGGTTGAGACCCAAGTAGTCCTTGGCGTAAGCCTGCGGCGTATAGGTCTTACCATTGGCGGCTTTCACTTCCTTAGGCAGTTCGCCGAAGTAATTCTTGTAGATGTTGAACAAATCGTTCTTCCAGGTGAGCGAAATCTTGTGTTGCTTGCCCTTGGCCAACGCCGAAACGTAGGCAGAAGTTACGGCATCAAGCTGGTTGAAGTTGAAGAGCGAATCGCCGTAGAGCGTTCCGGGAGCCGGCATGGCGTCCTGGGGAACAATACCGTAGTGCTTCAAGCAATAAACGGCGTCGTAGAACGAACCACCTTGGGAGAAACTCACATCACCGTGCGTACGCACAGCTTTGTCTGCACGATCCATGTAAGTGTTGTATACAAGGAACGACTCGCAAAGGTCGTGTGTGCCTTTGCCCATGCGGAGCAGTTCAGCCTCGAAGAAGCCCAGAGAAGAGTAGGCCCAGCATGTGCCGCTCTGGTTCTGGTCCTTGATGGAGGTGATGGGGTTCTCTTTCACTACGGTAAAGATTACCGTGTCCTTGGGGGCAGTTGTTTTTTTCTTTGCTGCCATTGTTCCCGGCACCAGCGTACATGCTGCGAGTGCCATGAGGAGCATTTTCTTCATGTCTTTGTGATTAGGTTTGTTATTGGTTATTAGTTGGTTTTAGTAGATGATCGGATTGTCGTCGGCGTGCTCCCGGAGGAACTGTTCCACCTCCTCTACGTGGTAGGGGATGCGTTCTTGGCCGAGGAAGCGGCAGCCGTCGGGCGTGATAAGCACATCGTCCTCGATGCGCACGCCTCCGAAATCGCGGTACTCGTCAATTTTGTCAAAGTTGAGGAATTGTGCGTTCGTTCCCTCCTTTCGCCACAGGTCGATGAGGTCCGGAATGAAATAGATGCCCGGTTCGTCCGTCACCACGTGCCCTGTTTCGAGCCGTCGGCCAAATCGGAGCGAAGCCGTGCCGAATTGTGACGACGGCCGCGTTTCTTCGTCGTAGCCCACGTAGATTTGGCCGAGCCCTTCCATGTCGTGGACGTCCATACCCATCATGTGGCCGAGTCCGTGGGGCAAGAAGAGGGCGTGAGCCCCGGCATGTACGGCTTCTTCGGTGTCGCCGCGCATCAGACCCAACTCTTTCAGGCGATCGGTCATGAGTGCGCACACCGCCATGTGTACATCCCACCAGCGAACTCCCGGACGGGCATGAGTGAGAGCCAGGTCGTGGCATTCCACTACTATATTATATATGTCTTTTTGGCGATTGGTGAAATGTCCGTCTATAGGTGTGGTGCGCGTGTGGTCGGAGCAATAATGCTCATTCGTTTCTGCGCCGGCGTCAACGAGCAACAGGCGGCCCGCCTCCAAGGGTCGGGGCGAGGGATAGCCGTGCAGAATTTCGCCGTGCATCGACACGATGCTCGGGAACGACACCTGTGCGCCGTAGCTGGAGGCTATGCCGTCGAGCACGCCACCTATATATTGCTCCGTAACGCCCGGACGCGCCAGCCGCATGGCTGTGGTGTGCATGCGGTAGCCTATGGCCGAAGCCCGTTCCAGTTCGGCAATTTCCTCCTCCGTCTTGATGGAGCGAAGCTTCACTACGGCCTTGATGAGCGTGAGTGAGGCTGCTTCGCGCTGCTTGGAGGGATGAATGCCGAGCAGGTCCATGATTTGTATTTGGATGTCGTGACGGTAAGGCGGCAGGAAATGCACCGGTCGGTCGGCTTTTACTGCTTGGTCGACGATTTCTGCCAGGGCCGCCATGGGGCGCGCCTCGGGCACGCCGCATTCTGCTGCCATGTCGCGCACGGAGTGTACCGAGCCGTACCACACGATATCGTCAATATCGATTTCGTTGCCGATGAGTACTTCTTTTCCGGTGTCAGCGTCGATTACGCCCACCAGACCGTCGCGTTTTTGTCCGAAAAAATAGAGGAAGGAACTGTCCTGCCTGAACTTGTAAGTGTTGGCCGGATAGTTATTGGGACAATCGTTGTTGCCGAACAGCAAAATCAGTCCTTTGCCCACAAGCTCGCGCAGCTTGCGACGGCGTTCCACGTATGTTTGCTGTGAGAATAACATAATTAAGATTTTTGGGGGAACAAGAGGCGATGAAGGTGGCTAAAATGCCTAAATCCACTTGTTCCGGGTCAACTTTTGCAGCAAAAGTACATATTAAATTCGGTAAACTTCTAATTTTGCCCTGTATTTTAGTTTTGGCAAAGAGTTTTGTGGGTTCCAGCCCGCAGGTTTGTGTTTTTTGTGGAAGAGTTTGTGGCTTCCGGTCGGTTTGCGGCGCGTGGTTTTAGAGCGTTGGTTTTCCGGTGGCCGGTTCCTCGCAACCTGAGTGGGCAACTGCATTTTTCCGACAACACATCAGTAATCATACAAACTGAACAGATTTTCATTTATGACGACTAACAGATTGCAAAGCAACCTTGTTTCTGCTTTTCGGCAGCATGAAGCAGGGTTGGTGCTGGAAGGTGGAGGCATGCGCGGCGTGTTTACTTCCGGTGTGCTCGACTGTTTTTTAGACAATCACGTCACTTTCCCCTATTGCGCCAGTGTGTCAGCCGGAGCCTGCAATGGGCTTTCTTACATGAGCCGTCAGCGAGGCCGGGCCAAGAAGTCGAACATTGACTTGTTGGAAAAATATCGTTACATCGGCATGAAGTATCTTTGGACGCAGCATAGCATTCTTGACCGCGACTTTCTTTACGACAAACTTCCCCGCGAATTGCTTCCCTTTGACTATGCTGCGTGTTTTGCCAACCCTATGACTTTCGAGATGGTCGTGACCAACTGCCTCACGGGCAAAGCCGAGTATCTCACGGAGCGCAGCAATGAACAGCGGCTCATACAGATTGCCAAAGCCTCCTCATCCTTACCCTATGTCTGCCCTGTGGTGTGGGTAGACCACAAGCCGATGCTCGACGGCGGCATTGTCGACTCCATCCCCCTGGAGCGCTCCATCGAAATGGGGCATCCTTACAACGTGGTGGTGCTCACCCGCAACAGGGGCTACCGCGACACGGGACGGGACATCAAGAATCCGCCTTACATCTACCGCCGTTTTCCCCGCCTCCGCTTAGTGCTCAGCAAACGTCATGCCTGCTACAACCGCCAGCTCGAACTGGTGGAACGCATGGAAGACGAAGGCCGCATACTTGCCATCAGGCCCAAGCGACCTTTGGAAGTGGGGCGTTTGGAGAGTAATATCGACAAGCTGACCGCCCTTTACGAAGAAGGCTACGCCTGTGCCGCCGAAGCACTGGAGCTGTTGGAGCAGTTCAAGCCGTGAATTGTGCGCCACCAACAGGCTTTCTCATCGGCTTCTTATTCCTAAAAACTATTGGTGCCGCTTTTTTTGAAACAAAATCCCCATCCCCACTTCTCACCTCTGCTACATTCTTCTCCATTCCATGCTTCTTTCCGAATTACTCACGTCTTATGCCAATCATCCTCAGGTTGCAGCCCTCTGTAAGTTGACTTCCGAGGCTGACACCCACACTATTTACATGGAGGGCCTGCAAGCTTCAGCCCCGGCGGTGGTTTTTGCTTCCTGGGCCTTGCGCCTGGGCCGACAGGGCAGGACCTGTCTGATTGTGTTGGAGGATGAAGAAACGGCCGGCTATTTTTATCACGATCTCACCCGGATGTTGCCCGACGACCGGGTGCTTTTCTTTCCCTCGGCCTACCGTAGGGCCGTGAAATACGCCCAGCGTGATGCCGCCAACGAGATACTGCGCACCGAAGTGCTGGGTCGCCTTTCAGCCCGGTGCGAGGGTGGAGAGGCCGCCGCCGATGGCGCGTTGTTCGTGGTGACTTGTCCGGCTGCCTTGGCCCGCCGCGTGGCTCCCTGCAAGGCTTTTTCCGACAGCAGCATCAGTCTGGCCGAGGGCGAAAGCCATGATCTCACCGACCTCTCCAAACGTTTGCTCGAATTGGGCTTTCACCGTAAGGACTACGTCTACGAGCCCGGTGAGTTCGCCTTGCGCGGTTCCATCCTCGACGTGTTTTCCTACGCCTCCGAATACCCCTTCCGCATTGACTTCTTTGGCGACGAAATAGACTCCATCCGTCTGTTTGAGGTCCAGACCCAGCTTTCGCGCGAGCGGAAAAAGGAGGCCCGCATCGTGCCCGACACCGAAGAGGCCCGCGCCGAAGGCAGCCAGGTGCCTTTCACGGACTATCTGCCCGCCGACACCGTGGTGGCATCGCCCAATCTGACCTTCGTGGCCGACGCCATCGACCGCATCTACACCGAAGGCTTTGTCAGGCAGGCCGAGTTGGCCGGTGAGGCGCAGAGCGAGATGGAGGAAGCTGCCCGGCGGGCAGAGCTCAACCGCGAGTTGCAACTCATCACCGCCGCCTCGTTTCTCCGGGGGGTGGCCGGCAAGCAGCGGGTGGCCTTTGGACCGGCGCGGCCCGACAACGCCGATGCCGTGGTCCACTTTTCCGTTTCGCCCCAGCCGTTATACCATAAAAACTTCACCCTGCTCGAAACCGACTTGGCACAGTTCAAGGTCGACGGCTACGCCTTATATATATTGGCCGACAGTCCGAAGCAAACTGAACGCTTGCAGCACATTTTTGAGGAGACCGGGCAGGGCACGACCTTCCAGCCCGTGGAGCGCACCCTGCATGAGGGATTTGTAGACCACACCTTGCGGCAATGCTGGCTGACAGATCACCAAATCTTCGACCGTTTCCACAAATACAATCTCAAAACCGACCACGCACGCGACGCCAAGATGGCACTGACCCTCAAGGAACTCATGCAGTTCGATCCCGGCGACTTCGTGGTCCATATCGATCACGGCGTGGGCCGTTTTGCGGGATTGGTGAGAATGCCGGCGGCCGACGGAGAGCTGCAAGAGATGATCAAACTCACGTACAAGAACGACGATGCCGTCTACGTGTCCATCCATTCGCTCCACAAAGTGTCGAAATACAAGGGCCGTGAAGGCGAACCGCCGCGCATGAGCACCCTGGGCACGGGGGCATGGGAGAAACTCAAGGAGCGTACCAAGAAGAAGATAAAGGACATCGCCCGCGACCTCATCCGTCTCTACTCCCTCCGCAAGGAGGAGAAAGGCTTTGCCTTCAGTGCCGACTCGTTCATGCAGCACGAGCTGGAAGCCGGCTTTGCCTACGAAGACACGCCCGACCAGCTGCGCGTGACGCAGGAGGTGAAGGCCGACATGGAGAGCTCCCGCCCCATGGACCGCTTGGTGTGTGGCGATGTGGGCTTTGGCAAAACGGAAATCGCCGTCAGGGCAGCCATGAAAGCCGCTGCCGACAACAAACAGGTGGCTGTGCTCGTGCCAACCACCGTGCTCGCCCTGCAACACTATAAGACTTTCGCTTCGCGCCTGAAGGATTTTCCCGTCAGGGTAGACTATCTGAGCCGGGCGCGCACTGCGGCACAGACCAAAGCCGTGTTGAAAGATTTGGCCGAAGGGCAAATCAACATCCTGGTGGGTACGCACAAACTGATAGGGAAGAATGTAAAATGGCACGACCTGGGGCTGCTCATCATCGACGAAGAGCAGAAGTTCGGCGTGGCCGTGAAGGAGAAACTCCGCCAGCTGAAAGTCAATGTCGACACCCTCACGATGTCGGCTACGCCCATCCCGCGCACCCTGCAGTTTTCGCTCATGGGCGCCCGCGACTTCAGCGTCATCCAAACCCCGCCGCCCAACCGGCGCCCCATACAGACGGAAATTCATACCTTCAGCCATGAAGTGATTGCCGAGGCGGTGAATTTTGAAATGAGTCGCAACGGACAGGTGTACATCGTGACCAACCGCGTGGCGGCCTTGGCCAACCTGGCTGCCTTGTTGAAAAAATATGTGCCCGATGCCCGCGTAGCAACGGGCCATGGCCAAATGCCGCCCGACGAGTTGGAGAAAGTCATCATGGGCTTTGTCAATTACGACTACGATGTGCTCATTTCCACCACCATAGTGGAAAACGGCATCGACATTCCCAATGCCAACACCATCATTATCGATGCCGCACACTGCTTTGGCTTGTCCGACCTCCACCAGATGCGCGGCCGCGTGGGACGCGGACCGCGCAAAGCCTTCTGCTATTTGCTCGCGCCGCCGCTTGCCCTCCTGCCCGACGAGGCACGGCGCAGGCTGCAAGCCATTGAAAACTTCTCCGACCTCGGTTCCGGCATCCACATCGCCATGCAGGACCTCGACATTCGCGGAGCGGGCAACTTGCTCGGCGCAGAGCAGAGCGGCTTCGTGGCCGATTTGGGTTACGAAACGTATCAGAAAATTCTGGCGGAGGCAGTGGCCGAACTGAAGAACGATGAGTTTGCCGAACTCTACGCCGAGGAAATCAAACAGGCCGGCACGCTCAGTGGAGAGTTCTTTGTGGACGACTGCACGGTGGAGTGCGACCTCCATGCTTACTTCCCCGAAACCTATGTGCCGGGAGCCACGGAGCGCATGATGCTCTATCGCGAGCTTGACGGTCTTTCGGGCGAAGAGCAGATAGAGGGCTTCCGCCGACGCATGGAGGACCGCTTCGGACCCCTCCCGCCCGAGGGTGAAGAGCTGTTGCGCATTGTGCCACTGCGGGCCTTGGGGCGTAAAGTGGGGGCAGAGCGTCTGTCACTCAAGAACCGCCGGATGATACTCTACTTTGTCAGCAATCCGGACAGCGCTTTCTATCGCAGTCTTACCTTTGACAATCTGCTGAAGTTCGCCACCAATCACTATCATCGCTGCAAATTGGACGAACCCAACGGACACCGCCGCATGACGGTGGCCGACGTGCCGAGCGTGGAGTGTGCGCTGACCACACTCCGCAACATGATTAACGGATAGCCCGTTTCCGGCGCTATGGTTGAGGCTTGTTTCCTGCTATTCCGCATCCTGTCTCCACAAGTCGTGGAGTCGTAAAAAAAAGTCCTGGACTATTTTTTCCTACTCGTCGAGTTGAGAAAAATAGTCCAGGACTTTTTTCAGACGGTTTGTTGACGGTCGAAACGCCTTGCCCGCGGGAGCCTCCGGTCGCGCCTCGCGCGCGTAGATATTATAGGAGTCGATGGGTGCATTCCCAACCGCACATGTCTGTCGGGCAGCTTGAAAAATCACGTTGGAGGGCAGAACGAGGCGGTTCGGCGAGGTGGATTGTCCGATTTTCCTTACCTTGTGCCCGCTCTTCCTTTTTTTTGAAATAATGCGTAGCAAATCGTCAGCCGTCGTCGTCTGATAGATACAGCAAAGGAATAAGTTCGGTGCGAAGCCTCCTCCGGTCCGTTCAGGGCCTTTCAGTGAGGAATACATACAGCATGCCGACGTCGTCCGACTCGATGCCTGTGGATTTCGTCCGCTTGGAAGGTCGGAAGTCGTGCCGTCTTACCCTCGTTGGCGGGGCCCGCCGCTTCTGTTTCCCGACTTATTTTCCTTTATGCTGATTTTGGAATACCATCCGCTGCCAAGAAAAACCGATCTCATGACCGAAAAAGATTTTGCCCTGCTTGTACGCGAGCATAAAAGCACCATCTATACCGTGTGCCACATGTTTGCCTCCGACCAAGACGAGGTGAACGACCTGTTTCAGGACACGCTCATCAACCTGTGGCGCGGTTACGACTCATTCAAGGGACAGTCCAAACTGAACTCATGGATTTATCGCGTGGCCCTGAACACGTGCATCTCGGCCGACCGAAAGAAACGGCGCAAGCCCACCATCCCGCTCGAAATGGACATCAACTTGTATGAAGACACCGATGCCGACTCACGGCAGATACAGTTGCTCTACAAACGCATCCACCGCCTGAAACCTTTCGACCGCGCCATCGTGCTACTTTGGCTCGAAAGTTTACCCTACGACGAAATTGGTGCCATCGTGGGCATATCGGCCAAAAATGTGTCGGTTAGGCTGGTGCGCATCCGCGAAGAACTGAAAAAAATGAAAGACTGACTCCTAAAAGTGATGTTTATGGATACGTTAGAACAAATGAAAGAACAACTGCGCCTGCTGCAGGACAAACTCGACCGCCAGACCCTTGTGAGCGAACGGATGTTGCGCAGCGTAGTTAGCCATAAAGTGAATGCGTTGAACCGTCAGGCGGTACAGATAGCCCTCGTCGGTTTGCTGGGCATGCCTTATTGCATCTGGGCCTTCGGGATGTTGAACCTTTCTGTGCTTTTCCGGGTCGTGACGGTCGTGTTCCTGGCGCTGGCTGTGGGCTACACTTGGTTTTCTCACCGAGGACTGGGCAGCAGTGCCATAGCCAACGCTTCGCTTCGTCAGGTAGGGCGTCGCGTGGCACGCATGAAACTCCTCTACGCCCGGTGGCTGCGCTTCAGCTTGCCTTTCTTAGGCGTCTGGCTGTCGTGGTTTACGTTAGAAATCTTGCAGCAGATGGAGTACAGCATGGAATATCGCGTGGGCATCCTCTGCGGTGGCGCGGTGGGCGGACTGATTGGCGGCTTCTGCGGATGGCTGTCGTACCGGCGCACGCAGCGGTTGGCGCGGGCCATACTCGACGAGATAAAAGGGCTGGATATGATAGAAACTGACCCTGCCTAAACGCGCCGATAAGGCGTTTCTGCCAGTCAAATGCTGCCTCCCGGCTGCCAAAAGGAACGCTTTTTTTATGCGAATAACGAAAAAAATGGGCAGAATGCTTGGCTGTTTGCAGAATACTCCCTACTTTTGCATCGCTTTCGGAAAGAAATGCTCTTTGACATGGTGCTTATAGTTCAGTTGGTTAGAGCGTCAGATTGTGGTTCTGAATGTCGTGGGTTCGAATCCCACTAAGCACCCTAAAGTTTACTTCCCGCAAAATCAAAGTCAATCCTTGGTTTTGCGGGATTGTCGTTTCAATCACTCAGAGCCCCGCGCTTTGAGGCTATTTATGGATTTGTCAATGGAAATGCAAGAAAAAAATCCTTCCCTTCCGCAGGGTGGAGCGATAAGCCCGGAAGCCGAAATCGTGATGCACAACCTGCTCACCCGTCGCAGCGTGCGCAAATATAAAAGTACGCCTGTGCCGCAGGAACTCCTGGACCGCATCATCGAGGCCGGCACCTATGCCGCCTCAGGCAAGAGCCAGCAGCCTTGGATTATCGTGCAGGTTACAGAACCCGCCGTGATGGAACGCCTGCGCCGCGTCAACGCGCAAATCATGGGCGTGGCCGAAGATGCCGACCCCTTCTATGGCGCCCCGGTCTACCTCATCGTGCTGGCCGAACGGCAGAACAAGAATCATGTCTACGACGGCACGCTCGTCATGGGCAACATGATGCTCGCGGCCCATGCTCTGGGGTTAGGAACCTGCTGGATTAACCGCGCCCGCGAGGAGTTCGACATGCCCGAGTGGCAGGAGTGGCTCCGCTCCTTAGGCATCGAGGGCGACTACGAGGGCATCGGCCATCTCTCCGTGGGCTATGCCGAAGGAGAGCCGCGACCGGCCAAACCGCGCAAGCCCTGCGTGTACAAGGTGTAGGCCACAGTACCAACACTTCCCCTTGCGGGATGATGGATACGGCAAGCCCCCGAGGAAACGACCTGCGTGATCGTTCTTCGGGGGCTTGTCTTTTATAAATGCCCGGAAAGGGTTGATGTAGGATGCTTAGGCGTTGCGGAAACGCAGCTGCTGTCCGTCGGCCTCCACCACGATGGGCTTCTCCTTGTCCACCGTGCCGGCCAAAAGGGCTTTGCTCAAATCGTTGAGCAGCAGTCGCTGCAAGGCACGCTTGACGGGACGTGCACCGAACTCGGGGTCGAAACCGGCTTTAGCCACCAGACTGACGGCACTGTCGGCTACGCTGAGCGTTACGCCCTGTCCGGAAAGGAGCTTGCCGATGCTGGCCACCTGAAGGCGGACTATCTGCGCAATCTGCTGCGCCGTGAGCGGATGGAACATGATGATGTCGTCGATACGGTTCAGGAATTCGGGCCGGATGGTCTTCTTGAGCATCTCCAGCACCTCAGTCTTCGTTTCCTCCTCGATGCGTTCACGTTCCTGTTCGTTCTTGCGCGCCCACTCCTCAAAGCGTTGCTGGATGAGCTGCGAGCCCATGTTGGAAGTCATGATGATGATGGTGTTCTTGAAGTTTACGGTGCGCCCCTTGTTGTCCGTGAGCCGCCCGTCGTCGAGTACTTGCAGCAGGATGTTGAACACGTCGGGGTGAGCCTTCTCTATCTCGTCGAAGAGCACCACGCTGTAAGGCTTGCGCCGCACGGCTTCAGTGAGCTGGCCGCCTTCGTCGTAGCCCACGTATCCCGGAGGCGCGCCGACCAGGCGGCTCACGCTGAACTTCTCCTGGTATTCGCTCATGTCGATACGTGTCATCATGTTCTCGTCGTTGAAGAGGTAGTCGGCCAGGGCCTTGGCGAGCTCAGTCTTGCCTACGCCCGTCGTACCGAGGAAGATGAACGAACCGATGGGGCGTTTCGGGTCCTGAAGTCCGGCTCTCGACCGGCGCACTGCATCGGCCACCGCGCGGATGGCTTCGTCCTGTCCCACGACACGCTGGTGCAGTTCCTCCTCCAAGTGGAGCAGTTTTTCGCGTTCGCTTTGCAGCATACGGGTCACGGGTATGCCGGTCCAGCGGGCCACCACCTCGGCAATGTCGTCGGGGGTTACTTCCTCCTTCACCATGGCTTCGGCCCCTTGTCTGGCCTTCAGCTGTTGCTGCCGCGCGTCGATGTCGTCCTGCAGCTGCCGCAGTTTTCCGTAGCGTATCTCCGCCACGCGGCCATAGTCGCCTTCGCGCTCGGCGCGTTCGGCTTCAAACTTCAGCTGCTCCATCTGTTGCTTGTCCTGCTGGATGCCGGCCAGCACCTCCTTCTCGCCTTCCCATTTGGCTCGGAGGTCCTTTTCCTTCTCCTCCAGTTCGGCAATGTCGCGGTTGAGAGCGTCGAGCTTTTGCGTATCATTTTCCCGCTTGATGGCCTCGCGTTCAATTTCGAGCTGGCGCAGGCGTCGGGTAATCTCGTCCAGTTCCTCCGGTTGCGAGTCCCGTTCCATGCGGAGCTTGGCTGCCGCTTCGTCCATCAGGTCGATGGCCTTGTCCGGCAGGAAGCGGTCCGAAATGTAGCGGTGTGAAAGTCCGACGGCGGCAATCAGCGCATCGTCCTGTATACGTACACGGTGGTGATTCTCGTAGCGTTCCTTCAAACCGCGGAGTATGGAAATGGCGTCCTCGGGCGAAGGCTCGTCCACCGTAACCGTTTGGAAGCGTCGCTCCAATGCCTTGTCCTTTTCAAAGTACTTTTGATACTCGTCCAAGGTTGTGGCCCCGATGCTGCGGAGTTCGCCCCTTGCCAAGGCGGGTTTCAGGATATTGGCCGCATCCATGGCTCCCTCGCTCTTGCCTGCGCCCACCAAAGTGTGGATTTCGTCGATGAAGAGGATTATTTCCCCTTGCGCCTGCGTCACTTCGTTGATGACGCTCTTGAGTCGTTCCTCAAACTCCCCTTTGTATTTCGCGCCGGCCACGAGTGCGCCCATGTCGAGCGAATACAGTTTTTTGTTCTTCAGGTTCTCCGGCACGTCGCCCCGCACAATGCGTTGCGCCAAGCCTTCCACGATGGCCGTCTTGCCCGTTCCCGGTTCGCCAATGAGGATAGGGTTGTTCTTGGTGCGGCGCGAGAGGATTTGCAGCACGCGCCGTATCTCCTCATCGCGGCCTATTACGGGGTCGAGCTTGCCTTCGCGCGCCTCGTCCACGAGGTTGCGGGCATACTTTTGCAGTGCTTGGTACGTGTCCTCGCTGGATTGCGACGTGGCCTTCTGTCCGCCGCGCAGTTCCAGGATGGCTTTCTTCAGGCCGTCGGCTGTCACGCCGGCATCCTTGAGCATTTGCGCCGCCAAGCCCCCTTCTTGCAGCAGGGCCTGCAAGAGCGGTTCCAGACCCACGTACGTGTCGCCCGATTGTCGGGCAATATCCACGGCCTTCTGGAGCACGCGGTTCGCCTCGTTGTCCAAATAAGGCTGTCCGCCGCTCACGCGGGGCTGCCGCTGCAACTCATTCTGCACGGCGGCGCGCAGGGCGTGGTCGTTCACCCCCAGTTTTCCGAAGATAAACTGCGTTACGTTTTCCCCTTCCGACAGTACGCCGTTGAGCAGGTGTAGCGGCGTGATGGCCTGCTGTCCGTTTTGCGAGGCCAGCTCCACGGCCTGCTGCACGGCCTGTTGTGCTTTGATGGTAAAGTTCTCGAAGTTCATATCTTGTCTTTTTTATGGTTTGCTTTTGAGTGATGAAGAGAAAAGGCGAAGGCCGGAGTAGGGAACGCCGGGTTGTTCGTTTCTCTTTTCGATTTTCATACAGGCAAACCTGTTGCCACAGACAAGATCGATAACAAACGTTAGTTTTTTGTGTCAAAATGGCGTGAAATGGCGGAGTCCGCTTTACAAATCCTCCGCAGTTTGAGCCACAAAGTCAGCTCCGGCCGCCAAAAGCTTGTGTGGCGAATGATTTCCCCAAGCCACGCCAACCAAATGCGCGGCCCGGGCCGCAACTCCCATTTCCATGTCGAACGAAGTGTCGCCAATTACCGTGGTGTCGTCGGCTCTTACGTGCGCCATGCGCTGCAGTGCCAGCACCGGGGCGGGGTCCGGCTTGTGTGCCTGGACATCTTCGCAGGCCACGACGAAATCAAACAAATGGCGTATGCCCAGCTGCGTGCAAAGCTCCTCTACGGAGCGATGGCCCCGGCTTGTGGCGATGGCTACGATGTAGCCGGTATCGTGTTGGCGTTGCAGGGCGGCGGCAATGCCGGGAAACAAACTGACATTGACCGAACCAAGTTCCTCAAACAGCTCTTGATAAGAATGAACCGCTTCCTCTAACGGCAGACCGTCTACCCGTCCGAGCTGCGATATGGCTACTCTGAGTGGCAGCCCGATGGTTTGGCGCACCGCCTCTTCTGTTGGTATGGGCCAGCCATGTTTTTCAAACGTGGCCTGCATGGTGCGCACGATGCCCACCGAGGTGTCGGCCACAGTGCCGTCAAAATCCCACACCACCAAGCTGCGGCGCAAACAGTACTGCACGGTGGCACCCGCACCGTCGAAGCCCGCAATGGGAGGGCAGAGTTTGGTAACTCGGACCTTGGCCATGGCAATTTTGGGGAAGCCGCTGATGAGCGAGCGGGCAATCCGTCCTGCCACATGTTCGAGCAAGGCGGAGGGAATATCCATCTCTTCCTTGACTTTCTGGTAAATTTCAGCATAGTTTATCGTGGCTTCCAAAGAGTCGTGGCAGAGCGCATCGTGCACTTCGGTATCTGCAATTTCCAACGACAAGTCAACCACAAAGTCGCCCCCTACGACGCATTCTTGCGGCAACACGCCATGTCGGGCCTTGAAGTGAAGCGAGTTTAGTTTAAGGTACACGTTGTCTTATGTTTAGTAGATTATAAGGGATAGGGTTATGAGAGATTTGGTTATGAGGTTATAAAATCACTCACTGAGCGACGGGTAAATTCTCGCTCAAATAGTAATATTATAACCTCATAACCCCATAACCTTATAACTTTCAAATTTCGGATTGCTATCCGCAACGGCTGGAGCCGCAGTGTTTGCAAATGAGACAGCCTTCCTGGTAAACAAGCGTTTCGTGTCCGCAGTTGGGACACTTCTGTCCGGTGGCTTCCGTGCCGTCTGTGACATATTTCTTCAGGGCTCGGCTCACGCCCACCTTCCATGTGTTGATGCTCTCGCTTTCCAGTTGCAACGAGTTGACCAGTTTGATGACATTCACGATGGGCATGCGATAGCGTAGCACGCCGGAGATGAGTTTGGCGTAGTTCCAGTATTCCTTGTTGAACTTCTCCGAAAGACCCTCCACCGTCATTTTGTAGCCACGCTTGTTTTCAAACTGGAAGTCGTAGCGTTTGGAGCCGTCGGGGCAGATGGTTTTGATGATGCGCCCTTTTGTGACCGTTTTGGGCAGCACGATACCCTCTTCATCGTCTTGCAGACCGGTGAAAATCTCGTACGGATGTCCGTCGAGCAGGCCTACGAAAGCCACCCACTTCTCCTTGTTGTTCTGGAAGCGCACTACGTCGCACTCCAGCACGTCCGGTCGGCGCTCCGTTACCACGGGCGGTTGACACTGCGGCAGTGCATCGGCTGTAGCCTCGCCCGCTTTCTGCTTCTTGTCCGTTTTCTGCGTGCTGACCAGCACACCGGAGCGCGAGCCGTCGCGGTAGATGGTACATCCCTTGCATCCGCTTTGCCAAGCCTCCACGTAGAGGCGGTTCACCAGTTCCTCGTCCACCGAGTTGGGGAGGTTTACCGTCACACTGATACTGTGGTCCACCCACTTTTGGATGCTTCCCTGCATCTTCACCTTCATGAGCCAGTCCACGTCGTTCGCCGTAGCCTTGTGGTACGGCGAACGTGCCACCAGTCCGTCGATTTCCTCCTGCGAGTAATTGCGCGCAGTGTCCAGCCCCTGCGCCTGCATCCAGGTGAGAAACTTGTGGTGGTAAACAATGTATTCCTCGAACGCGTCGCCCGTTTCGTCCACGTAGTCCACGCGCACTTCCGGATCGTTCGGGTTCACCTTGCGGCGTCGCTTGTACACCGGCATGAACACCGGTTCTATGCCGCTGGTGGTCTGCGTCATGAGGCTCGTGGTGCCCGTTGGTGCGATGGTGAGGCAGGCTATGTTGCGGCGTCCGTACTGCACCATGTCGGCGTACAGCTGCGGGTCGGCATCTTTCAGGCGCAGGATAAACGGGTTGTTGGCTTCGCGGGCAGCGTCGAACACCTCGAACGCGCCTCGCTCCTTTGCCATCACCGTGCTGGAGCGGTAAGCCGCGAGTGCCAGCGTGCGTTGCACCTTCACCGCCATGTCTGTGGCCTCCTGCGTACCATAGCGCAGTCCTAAGGCGGCCAGCATGTCGCCCTCGGCCGTTATGCCCACGCCTGTGCGGCGTCCTTGTGCCGTTTTGCGCTTGATTTTCTCCCAAAGGCGGAGTTCGGTAAATTTCACCTCCTCTTCCTGCGGATCCGACTTGATTTTTTCGATGATGCGGTCAATCTTTTCCTGCTCCAGGTCAATGATGTCGTCCATGAAGCGCTGTGCCAATGCCACGTGCTCTCGGAACATCTCGAAGTCGAACTCCGCCTGCGGCGTGAACGGGTTTCGTACGTAGGAGTAGAGGTTGATGGCCAGCAGGCGGCAGCTGTCGTAGGGGCAGAGGGGGATTTCGCCGCAGGGATTGGTCGACACTGTGCTGAAGCCCAGGTCTGCGTAACAGTCGGGTATACTTTCGCGGCGTATGGTGTCCCAGAAGAGTACGCCCGGCTCCGCGCTTTTCCACGCATTGTGTACAATTTTTTTCCACAGCGCCTTCGCATCGATTTCCTTCACCACCTGCGGTTCGTTGCTGTCGGTGGGGAACTGCTGTTGGTAAGGTATTCCCTCCGTGGCGCAGCGCATAAACTCATCGTCAATCTTTACGCTCACGTTGGCCCCGGTGATTTTTCCCTCCTGCATCTTTGCGTCGATGAAGTCCTCCGCTTCCGGGTGGCGTATGCTGATGGACAGCATCAGTGCGCCGCGTCGTCCGTCCTGTGCCACCTCTCGGGTAGAATTGCTGTAACGTTCCATGAACGGTACGATGCCGGTGGAGGTGAGAGCCGAGTTTTTCACGGGTGAGCCTTTGGGTCGGATGCCCGAGAGGTCATGACCTACGCCGCCGCGTCGCTTCATGAGCTGCACCTGCTCCTCATCGAGCTTCAGGATGGCGCCGTAAGAATCGCTGTCGCCGTCGATGCCGATGACAAAGCAGTTGGAGAGCGAGGCAATCTGGTTGTCGTTGCCGATACCCGTCATGGGCGAGCCCGCCGGTACGATGTAGCGGAAATGGTCCAGCATTTCAAAGATGCGCTCTTCGGGTACGGGATTGGGATACTTGCGTTCGATGCGCGCCAGCTCACCTGCAATGCGGTGGTGCATGTCTGTGGGCGAGCATTCAAAAATATGTCCGAAGGAATCCTTCATGGCATACTTGTTCACCCAGACACGGGCAGCCAACTCGTCGCCGCCGAAGTATTCGAGTGAGGCTTGGAATGCCTCTTCGTAAGCGTAATTTTTCTTTTCCACGTTGTGTATGTTTTTTCAGAATATACAAAATAAGGTCTTGGCTTTCCGGTCAGCCTACAGCCGGAGGCTGTTGAGCGCACTGCCGTCCAAGCTTCTCAGAGCCAGCACTCTGCCGGAATAGGTGGCGAAGGAAGGCGGGTTTCCTCCTTTCGGAAATGTGGGAGAGCCGGTGTTGAGAATGACGGGCCGGCCCTGTTCCTTATCGGCCGGTTCCAGTTTCATCAGGTGCGTATGTCCCTGCACCAGCACGTCGCAGGCCGGTCCTGCCGGCAGTTTCTTTTCGCCGAACACGTGGCCGTGGGTGAGGAAGAAACGCACCCCCTCGTCGGCCAGCAGCACATAAGGCGCCTGTATGGGAAATTGCAACAACATTTGGTCCACTTCCGAATCGCAGTTGCCCCTCACGGCCACAATCTGTGCGGCGCGTTCGTTCAACCTTTCGGCCACGGCCATCGGGTCCAGCCCCGGGCACAGCCCGTTGCGCGGTCCGTAGTTCAGCAAGTCGCCCAACAACACCAGCATCTCGTAGTGGTGCGCATCGTAGTAGCTGAGCACGGCATCGAGGGCGGGCAGTGAACCATGGATATCCGAAAGAAAAAGAATTTTCATTGTCTGTAGAGTTTGTGGTAAGCAATGCGATTGGTTTTCAGCGGTTTCCCATGGCTAATGCCTCTGGAAATAACGGAAACGCGGGGCGAAGTTAACAAAAAGCAGTTAGGCGGCTTCACGTTGTAACTTGTTTTTTACGGGGTGTTCTATAAATTCATCCCCAGATGCTTCAAAGGTTATGAGAGATTAGGTTATGAGGTTTTAAAGTGACCGGGAGCGGCAATTTATCCGCCATGAGCAGTAAAAAAATCACTTCAAGACCTTACTTCTCCTAACCTTCGCCGCTTCCGTAATGTATCTTTTGGGACTAATTTCCCGGACATCTTTATATCTCCGCCTTTGTCCTCTCTCAAGTGTTCCTCCTTTCCTTTTTTCTTGAAAATTGTTCGTTTGTTCCCCAGCGGGTGGATGTTGTTAGGAGCATTGGAGAATTATGGTTTATTTTGTCGCGAAAACTATAACGCGGTTTTCCGTTTCTCTTGCCGTTGAGCCTTTCGCCGGGCAGGAGTTTTCAATTTGATTCTACACTCAGCACAAGCAAACCATGGATAATACTCTAAAGCGTCAGTCGATGAAGACTTTGTCCTATCAGTTCAGCGACCGAATCAACATTATCAGCGACTTGAACCTGAGCGACGAGCGGCTGTCCGTCAAGCGGTTGGAGGCGTTCAGCGTGATGCTGTGTACGCAGGGCGAGGCGGACGTTTTTCTGAACAACCGCGAGATACACCTGCAGGCTGGGCAACTGCTCAGCACGCCTCTGGGCACGTTGGTGGAAGTGTCGTATTATTCGTCTGACCTCAAGTTGATAGGCTTTTACCTTTCGCGTCAGTTCTTTGAGGAGTTGAACGCCATCCCCTTGGGAATGTGGGGCACGTCGGGCTACATCGAGGAGCACCCCGTCACTTCGCTTGATGCCGGGTCAATGTCCTTGTTTTGCAACTACTATGAGCTGATCCATTCCAAGCTCAACACGGAGCGCCCGCTCGAACACCACCAGTTAGTCGTCACCCTGCTGTTCCAAGCCTTCATGTACGAGCTTCACGATGCCCTGGCCGGCAGTCTGGCGGTGAGGATGCCGCGTTACACCTCGGGCGACAATATTTTCAAGCAGTTTTCCGACCTGCTCATCCAGACCTATCCGCGTCCGCGCTCCGTCAAGTGGTACGCAGCCCACCTCAACGTAACAGCCAAGTACCTCAGCACCGTTTGCAAGCAGAACTGCGGGCATACGGCCTCGCTACTCATCAACCGCTACGTGGTGGAGGATGTGAAACGCCTCCTCATGCGCCCGGAGAAAAGCATCAAGCAGATAGTGGTGGAGCTGGAGTTCCCCTCCATCTCCTTCTTCGGCAAATTTGTCAAGAAACATTTGGGCATGGCTCCTAAGTTTTACCGTCGGCAGCTGTGATGCCGGCAGCTGTTGGCGGCCTACTTTTCACAAGTCGCCGACTTGTGTCGAACAAGTCCTGGACTATTTTTTTCAACTCGACGAGTAGGAAAAAATAGTCCAGAACTTTTTGTTGCCATTTCGCCGATAGTTTTTTTCAGACCTTTTACTCCTTATATATATAGGTATGTTATGCTCGCTCCTGAGCGGCCTCCGACCCCCACCCGGGCAGGGCAAAAGTGAAGTTGCGTGTTCTAAATATCGTAAACTTGATAGAAATGTCTACTTTTGCACGGTAGCCCATACGAATTGGCCTATTCGGTCCTTCATCCGACGAGGGTTGGGCAGCTGTTCGGTTGATGGTTCAACTGTTGCGCTGCCGGACGGTGATATATTTCTTATCTGTAATTATGATGACTTTTCTTTTGTGGTTGATAGGGGTGTTGCAATATGTATGCTGCTACTACATTTTTAAAAAAAGCCGGCAGCGTGCTTATGTGAAGAAGGGCTGTAAGGAACGTTCCTTCGTCTATCATGGGCTGGCAGCCTGCTATGAGCATAGCTTGGAGTACGACAACCAGGTCGATGCTGACGGCAACGACGAGCTGGCGTTCCGTTATAGGAACAAGCTTTATCACGTCTTTAGTCGCCCCGACCACACGTTCTGTGTGGAACGATATCGCTTCTTTGCCGTTCGGAGTGAGGACAACGTGTGGGCGAATAGCTATATGGAGGAGCGGCAACGCGAAAATCCCGATTTGGTCAGTCGGTTGGAACGCTACGAGCGCACCCAAGAGTGGCTGGTGTCTGTGGGCGCAGTCATACGGGGCGATGCCACCGAGAAAGATGCCCGCAACTACATCTTCGGGCTCATAGAGGAGGTGGTTGACAACGAAGCTACCCGATTGATGAATGCCTATTGCAGTTATTGCCGCGAACGCGACCGTCAGGGGCAACCGTAAGCCGACATCTTCACTCCGGCAAGCGGCCGCAGCGGCGGCATCCCCTTTCTCAGATAATAATCACTAAAAAACCAATTATTTTTACAGATGAACAATCATTACAGTTATCCCGAGTCTGCCGACATGCTGAAAAGAACTGTTTGGATCGTATTGGCCGTAGTCCTGTTGGGCGTAGCCATGGCCTTTGTCATCCCCTGGTACAACGTGTGGTCGCAGGAGATGGAGGGCAAGGCCGAGTTTGCCAAAGCCGAGCAGAACCGCAAAATCAAGATTGAGGAAGCCCGGGCCAACCTCGAAGCCGAGAAACTCAACGCCCAGGCCGAGGTGGAGCGTGCCAAGGGAGCGGCCGAGGCCATCCGCATAGAAAACGGCAGCATTACCCCCACCTACATCCAATACCTGTGGGTGCGCCAGCAGTCCGACCTCAGCGATAAAACAGTTATTTACATCCCCACCGAAACCAACCTCCCCTTGCTGGAGTCCACTCGCTTCAACCGTCTGGGCTTGCCTGCCGACAAATAGTCAGTGCATTCCAGCATGGAAATCACAGAAAATTCGTCAATAAATATGGAACAAAACAAACACTGGGTGGGCCTCACGGAGGCCGAAGTGGTTGAGAGCCGCCGAAAGCATGGCTCCAACGTGCTCACGCCGCCCGCGAAAGACCCACTGTGGAAACAATTTTTGGAGAAGTTCAGCGATCCGCTCATAGTCATCCTGCTGATTGCCGGGATGCTGTCGGTCGGGATATCGTTCTACGAGTATTTTAGTCTGGGACAGAGCGCTCAGGTATTTTTCGAGCCGGTGGGCATCTTTGTGGCCATTCTGCTTGCCACGGGCCTGGCTTTCTATTTCGAGCTGCAGGCCGATAAAGAGTTTACCGTGCTCAATCAGGTCAACGACGACGAGCCCGTGGAAGTTATCCGGGACGGCAACATCACCCAGCTGCCCCGGCGCGACGTGGTGGTGGGCGACATCGTCGTGATCAACACCGGCTGTGAGGCAGCCGCCGACGGCGAACTCTTAGAAGCCGTACAGCTCAGCATGGACGAGAGCACCCTCACCGGAGAGCCCGCATGTGCCAAAAGCACCGACGAGGCCCACTTCGACCCTAACGCCACCTATCCCACAAACCACGTGATGAAAGGAACAAAGGTGATGGAGGGGCACGGACTCATGCGTGTGTTGGCCGTGGGCGACCACACCGAACAGGGAAAGGTGTTCGAGGCTGCACAGATTGACGACAGTGTGAAAACACCCCTCAACGAGCAGCTTACCGGCCTGGCCGACCTCGTCTCCAAGTTCAGCTATGTCTTCGCAGCCTTCATCATTGTGGGACGACTCATCGTGTGGTTCCACTGGGAACCCCTGTCCTATACGCTGGCCCTGCCTTCCGTCGTGTTCTTCTGGCTCGTCATTCGACAATTCGCCCGCTGGTCGTGGAAGGCCATCATGCCGGCCATCATGATTTACTTTGTTGTGCTCATGGGCCTGACCCTCTATCTGCAACACACCCTTCTGCCCGCCACGGGCTCGGCAGAGCTGATAGCCTATACGCTCAAAACCCTCATGATAGCCGTGACGCTCATCGTAGTGTCCGTGCCCGAGGGTCTGCCCATGGCCGTAACGCTCTCACTGGCGTATTCCATGCGGCGGATGCTCAAAACCAACAACCTGGTGCGCAAGATGCACGCCTGCGAAACGATGGGCGCTACCACAGTTATCTGTACGGATAAAACAGGTACGCTTACGCAAAACCAGATGCGCGTGGACGAGCTCCGGGCCTGCGCCAAGGAGGTGCCGGAGGCCGTGTTGAACGAAGGACTGGCCGTTAACTCCACCGCTTCGCTCGATTTCACCGATGCTGCAAAACCCCAGGTGCTGGGCAACCCCACCGAGGGCGCACTGCTCCTCCAACTTTTGGCACAAGGCACCGACTACCGCCCCCTGCGCGAGGCTGCCCCGGCCGTGAGCGAACTGCCGTTCTCCACCGAGCGCAAGTATATGGCCACGGTGGTGCGCTCCGCCGCGCTGCCCGGAAAACAGGTGCTTTATGTCAAGGGCGCACCGGAAATAGTCTACTCCCTCTGCCGTCAGGCCGACATCGACAAGGCCACGCTCGACGAGCAGCTCCTTGCCTGGCAGTCGCGCGCCATGCGCACCCTGGGCTTCGCCTATCAGGTGGTGGACGAGGGCGACAAGACCATAGAGGACGGTCGGGTAGTGGCTGAGAAACTTCATTTCATCGCCATTGCCGCCATTGCCGACCCCGTGCGTGCCGATGTGCCCGCTTCGGTCAAGGAATGTATCGATGCAGGCATCAGCGTGAAGATAGTGACCGGCGACACGCCGGGTACGGCCCGCGAAATCGGTAGGCAGATTGGGCTTTGCACCGAGGCCGACTCCGAACGCTGCATCATCACCGGACCGGAATTTGCCGCCCTGACCGACGAAGAACTCGTCGACCGCATCCGCGACCTCAAAATCATTGCCCGCGCAAGGCCGATGGACAAGAAACGCCTCGTCGAAACCCTCCAACGCTTGGGCGAGGTGGTGGCCGTTACCGGCGACGGCACCAACGATGCTCCTGCCCTGAAGGCTGCCCACGTGGGGCTCTCCATGGGCGACGGCACTTCAGTGGCCAAAGAGGCATCTGACATCACCATCATCGACAACTCCTTTGCCTCCATCGGCAAGGCCGTGATGTGGGGCCGCTCTCTCTATCAGAACATCCAGCGCTTCCTCCTCTTCCAGCTCACGGTGAACGTAACGGCCTGCTTCCTCGTGCTCTGCGGCGCGTTCATGGGCACAGAGTCGCCGCTGACGGTAACCCAGATGCTGTGGATCAATCTCATCATGGACACCTTCGCCGCCACGGCCCTGGCCTCGCTGCCGCCTTCGGAGAGCGTGATGCGCGACAAGCCGCGCGACCGCAACGCATTCATCCTCAACCGCCCCATGATGTGGAATATCGTGGGCGTGGGCGGCTTCTTCTTCGTGATGCTCCTCGTGCTGCTCTACATCTTCCAGCACGCCGACGTGCAGCAGCTGACGGATTTCCTCACATTGCAGCTGGGAGAGAATGGCCACGTGACGGATTACGAGCTGACCCTGCTCTTCACTATCTTTGTGATGACCCATTTCTTCTATCTCTTCTGTGCCCGCGCCTTTGAAACGGGACGCAGCGCGCTACACTTCAAGGGCTGCAAAGTGTTGCTGACCATCGTGGCCATTATCTTTGTGGGACAAGTGGTCATGGTAGAGTTGCCCGGCCTGCAGCAGTTCTTCAATGTCTGCGGCCTGAGTTTCCAGGACTGGCTCATTATTATTATAGGCTCGTCCTTCGTGTTGTGGGTCCACGAGCTATGGACGTGGATAAAGAACTGATAACTGTTTTTCAGACGGGATTTGGCCAAGGATTCAAATCCCGTCTTTGTTTTCCTGCCCCTGCCTTCCGCCTTTCAGTCCCTGCTTTCCGCCGGATTTCATCCGGTCCGATTGCGCCGCGCCGAAGCAGCCGGAGCATGCGCCGTACGTGTGCATGACCCCAAAACGAACTCAGCCACCGGGAAATACGCTTTCTCGGTGGCTGAGTCCTTGTTGTTTTGTTTTTATTCCTTTCCTCCCACTTTCCGCCTGACAGCTGCATAGTCCAATGCGACGACGGTGAGCATCAGGCCGGTGAGCAGGCCCAGAGCCGGGAGCAGCGACGACGGGGCATATTGGGGCGAGAGCGTCAGCAACGTGGGTTGCCACAGCGAGCGCAGCACGCAGAGCAACACTACCGCCAACACCGACGACAGCAGGTGGAGTCCGAGGCTCAGCACATGGAAGGGCAGTGCCACCTCGCCCGGCGAATAGCCGATGAGCCGCAGCGTGCGGATGCGCTCCGTATGTTTTTGCAGCAGCAGGTAGATGCTGAGAAGCAACACGTAGAACGCCAGCGCGCATATCACTAATCCTACGCCCATCACTATCGACACCGTGAGCCGCAGGAACCACGCTGTGCGCCCGCCATCGGCTGCTGAGGCTTCGGCCTCCAGTCCGTGGGACTCTAAGTAGCGCACAAACTCCTCGTCGGCGGGTGAGGCCAGCTCCACGGCGATGCGCGACGGCTTGTCGGTGCCTTCGGGACACAACCGCTCGTTGGCGTAGGTGAGGAACGAGCGGGGCACCAAAATCGTGTTGAGCGTGTTGGAGAACCCCACCACCTGTCCCTTCATGTCCCAGCGTCCCGTGGTGCCGCTCAGCACAAAGTCAACGCCTATCATTCCTATCATGCCCTCGGTGAGCGGTGGCAGGCCGCGTGCCCGGGCATAGCCGAAATTGTACAGGTTGAGGTAGCTGCGGGGCAGGATGACGGGCAACGTGTCGCAGCCTTCGCGGTAGTTCCAGCGCGACAGGTCGGCGTCGATGTACTGGTCGGGCAACGCCTCGAAGAACATTTCTGTGCCCATGCTCAGCGCGCTTCCCGTCTGCACCGCCGCGTACACCCGGAAGCGAGCCGGGATGAAGGGAGCCGCGCTGGCCGCGAAGGGTTGGCGGGCCAGGTCTGCCAGTTGCTGCTCGCTGAAATCTGTCTGCGAAACGCCAAACGTTTGCAGCGCACTCACGCGGCGCGTCACCACTGCAATCTGTTTCTTCATGAAGCTGTCGCCGCCCTCCAGCACGGGGCGTACGTCGCGGTAGAACTGGAAACCGCAGAGCACGATGCTCAAGCCCAGCAGGTTGGCCAGGAAAAATCCCGTCATCTGCGCTATGCTGACGTGGCGGTAGAGCAGTTTGAACACAAGCCCCAAACGGGTGCGGGAAATCAGGAAACGGAAGGGAGAGAACATGGGGAGAATGAAAATATCCGGGAGTAGGAGCGGGGAGAGGAGGACAATGCAAGGCGCAGCTGCGGAGAGCGCGTGGCAGGCAGGGGAACACCCGGCCCAGCGCATTCATCCCGGCTGCGCCTTGACGGATCAGTCAGAAAGAGGTTCAGAGTTTTTCAAGCATGAGCTGCAACGGGTTTTTGTCCGTCTGCGTCAGCTTGAGGCGCATCTCCGCCTTGGTGGCATCCTCCACCGAGAATTCCAGTCTGTCGCACAGCTGGAGGAAGGGGAGTGCTTCGCGGAAATCGCTATCGCCCGACATCATGGCCATCGTCTGCGGATTGGAAAGGGCGTTCTTCACATTGATCGAGCCGAAGAAGAGTTTGCCTTTGAAGTTGTCCTTCTCCACTGCCGGTTGAGGCTTGGCCATGGAGAGCACCGGCGTAGGCATGCTCACGTAGAAGATATCGTTTTTCACACCCAGATAGAATTGGTTGTTCACCGAGTACTGTCCCGGTTCCACCTCGTTGAGCAGTGCGCCGCCCAATTGGGCGATGGTTTCCTTCACCTTCTTCTCGTCGCTCACCTTGACGAGGAAGCAGCTCTGCGGCCCTGCTTGCACATCGAAGGCGTTGACGGCCAGGAGTACATCGCCGTCGATGGACGAAAGCACGTTTTCTGCCATTTTCTGCTGTTCCTCGTTCAGGGCACCCGTTTGGCGCAACGAGGGCATGACTACTTTGCTGAGTTCCTTGCCGTCGAGGTTGCAGTTGAACACGCAGAGCGCCGAGGCCGGCACGTAGTCGAGCAGTTCGCCGTCCACCTTGCCCAGCATCTTGGCGTTCTTCTCGATCAGTTCCTTGGCTTCGTCGGTCTGCGGCAGGCTTTGTACTGAGAGCGCTACCTCACCCTTTTCCGTGTTCAGCTCAGCCAGCACGCTGTAGTCCTCCAGTTTGAGGCCGGCGGGATAGAGCTGCTGCCACATCGCCATGCGCCGGAACGAAGGCTCGTTTTCCAGCTGTTTCATCAATTTTCCCGACACGAGCAGCTGCATGTCCGTCTTCGCCTTGCAAAGCTGTTTGAAGTCGTCGCGTTCCAGAATGCCCTGGTCGTCCTTGGCCAGCATACGCCGCTTGCCTTCGGCCACCACATCGCCTGCGGCTTCGTTTTCCATGCAGAGCAGGATGTCGTCGTCGAACATCAGCGTCATTGCGCCGCCCGCCTTGAGGATGTTCAGTCCGTCCTCCTTCACCAATTGTACGCCATTCTCCTGCTTGGCCATGGTGTTGACCAGTTCTGCCAGTTTGTCGGCATCGTGAACGGCGGCCACCATTCCCACAGCTTTAGGTTCAAAGTTTTCCACGAAGATGAACACGGGCTTGCGCAGGTCAATGCCCGCTTCGGCCGGTTCTTCAAAGATTTTTTTCAGTTTCTCTTGCGTTTCAACGGGCAAGCCCTGAGCAGCGAGCTGCGCCGTGAGTTTGTCCGCCAGCTGTTTGCTGTCCGCCGTCTGCGCTTTTTCCGCAATCTGCTTCACATCCACGCGCACCACTAAGGCGGCGTCTTTCGAGATGACGCGAGCGTACTTCGGTGTGTCGGAGCACGAGGCCAGACAAACCATGACGATGAGGCTCATGCAGAGCATCAAGCGTCCGAAAAGGTTCTGTTTTCTCATACTGTAATAGGTTATAAAGATGAATAAAGGGTTAACATTTAGAAAGCGGTTTCTGGTCGGTCTGTGCGTGCGGCCAAGCATACAGCGGATATTCCTGCGGGTAAAAGTGAACATAATCCTTGATATAATCAAATATTTCGTCTCAAAAAGTGCCGTTCCGCATCATTTCTTCCGTTATCCCTTCTCCTTCCGCCCCGTTTCCCGCCGCGCCGGTGTTAATTCCTCATAAATAGGGATTGTGTCGCGCGGCGCGGGCGGCTACCTTTGCAGCCGCAAAAATGAACGATTTTTCAAGAAAACCCATTATCAGATCATGCTATTACTCCCTTTACTCACGGCCCTGCTGCCCACTGACGCCGACTCGCTGAAGAATTTCGACATCGAGGAGGCCGTGGTGGTGGCATCGCCCAAAGAAAACGTGCAGCTGCGCCGGCAACCCCTCAGCGTGTCGCTCTTCAATGCCGAAACACTCCGCCTGCGGGGTGTGGGCGACGTCAAGGACCTGGCCGCCTGTGCGCCCAATTTCTATATGCCCGAATACGGCAGCAAAATCACTTCCGCCTGTTACATCCGGGGCATCGGCTCGCGCATCAATACCCCTGCCGTGGGACTGTATGTGGACAACGTGCCCTATGTAGACAAGTCGGCCTACGACTTCGAGTTCCAGGGCATCGACCGCGTGGACGTGATGCGCGGACCGCAGGGCACGCTCTACGGACGCAACACCATGGGCGGCCTTATCCGCATCTTCACCGCCGACCCCATCACCCATGAGGGCGGTGAGGTAAAAGCCGGATGGACATCGCGCACCGGAGGCCGGCGCGTGGCCTTCAACACCTACCTGCACCCTGCCCCGCAAATGGGCATCAGCCTGAGCGGCTATTACAAGGGCGAGAACGGTTTCCGGCGCAACGCCTTCACGGGCGAGAAGCAGGACGGCAAGGAAACCGCCGGCGGAAGGCTCAGATGGTCCTGGCGGCCCACCGACGTGGTGAAGCTCGACTGGACGGCCAGCTTTGAACATAACAACGAAGATGCCTGTCCCTATTACTACCTCGGCACGAGCGACGGAACGGACGTACAGCAAAACCCCACCATCGCACAAAACCGCCCCAGCACATACCGCCGCAATATGTTCAATACGGGGCTGGGCGTGGAGCACCGCCTGCCCGGCATGGTGCTCTCCTCCATCACCGCCTACCAGCTGCTGGACGACCGCCTCTTCATGGACCAGGATTTCACTGCCGCCGACATCTTCTCGCTCGAACAGCAGCAGCGGATGCACACCGTGAGCGAGGAAATCGCCCTGCGCAGCCCGGCAGCCGCCAGTGCGTGGAAATGGACCACCGGCGTGTTTGCCATGTGGCAGGATCTGACCACTGACTGCCCCGTGACGTTCTACCGCGACGGTGTGGACTTCCTCAACGCCCAGCTGGCCGCCGTGATGCCCGCCCGGCCTGCGGTTTCGGTGAACTTCACGGGCGAAACGCTGCCCTTCGTGTCGCACATGAAAACGCCTTCGGCCAATGTGGCCATGTTCCACCAGTCCACGTTCAACGACTTGCTGGTCAAGGGACTTTCGCTCACCTTGGGCGTGCGTCTCGACTACGACTACCGCCGGCTCAACCTGGCTTCGGGAACGGCATCGGCCATCCCGTACCATTTCGGCATGAGCATGGGACCCACCATGGCGTTCAACACCGAGATGGAGGCCAATCCCGCACAGAACGGCAAGCTGAGCCACGACAGCTGGCAGGTGTTGCCCAAAGGCGCGCTGAACTATGCACTGCCCGACGAGCTGGGACAGGTGTACTTCAGCGTGGCGAAAGGTTACCGCTCTGGAGGCTACAACATCCAGTCGTACTCCGACCTGAGCCAAAGCCTGCTGCGCCGCCAAATCATGACGGGCGTGAAGGACTACAGCACGCAGGCCATCAACCGCCTGCCCCTGCCCGACGCGGCCAAGCAGGCCGCACTGGCCGGGATGAATGCCGCGCTCGACCAGTACACGCCCGCTGAACCCGACCTGAACACGCTCTACTACAAGCCGGAGTACACCTGGAGCTATGAGCTGGGCACCCACCTGAACCTGGCGGGGAAGGCGTTGCAGCTGGATTTGGCTACGTTCTACATGAAGACGCGCGACCAGCAACTGGCCCGCTTCTCGGAGAGCGGCATGGGGCGCGTCATGGTCAATGCCGGGCGTAGCCGCAGCTGCGGCGTGGAGGCATCGTTGCGCTCATTGTTGCTCGCCGACCGCCTGCAGCTGGCCGCTGCCTATGGCTACACCGATGCCGTGTTCACCAACTACTACCTGGGTGTGCCTGCCGAAGGCATGGAGCCGGTGGATTATACCGACAACCGCGTGCCCTACGTGCCGGCCCATACGCTGAGTGCCTCGGCGGATTTCCGCCAGCCGCTGAAGGGTAAGGTGGTGCGCGCCTTCAGCCTTGGGGCGGATGTGCGCGGGGCAGGCTCTGTGATGTGGGACGAGGCCAACTCCTTCAGCCAGGACTTCTATGCCACGCTCGGTGCACGGCTCGGCCTGGAGCTGGCCGGCGGCGTACGGGTGGAGGCGTGGGGACGTAACCTTACGGCCACGCAATATGCCACCTTCAGTTTTGACAGCATGAACCGCCGTTTTGCCCAGTACAACGTGCCGCGCCACTTCGGGGTGGACGTTACGTGGCAATTCTGAACCTGTTTCCTCATTTAAGCTGATGTTTTCATGAAACAGCTGATTGCTTATTGCGGAATTGACTGCGAACAATGCGAAGCCCGCATTGCCACGGTGCGCGATGACCGTGCGCTGCGCGAAGCGGTGGCCCGGAAATGGGCGGAGCTGAACAACGCGCCGGAAATCCAACCGGAAATGATCAACTGCATGGGCTGCCGCACGGAGGGTTGCAAGACGTACTATTGCACCGACTTGTGTCCCATCAGGCAGTGTGCCCGGCAAAAACAAGTGGAAACCTGTGCCGGTTGCGATGCGATGCCGGTCTGCGCCAAGTTGGCCGCTGTTACAACAAACGCTCCCGGGGCTCGGGAGCGTTTGCAACAGGCACGTGATGCAGCCTTGTGAGACATTCCATGAGATTGTTATTTTTGCACGGTAAAAAACAATATAATTCACTCACTGAAGTTTCGGATGTGAAAGGATGATGAGGTATAAGGTTCTGAGATAGGGCAATGCCTTTTCTAATAGTCCAGGAGTTGTTTCCACAAGTCCGGGACTTGTTTCGGTTCGCCCGACATGGGCATAATCTAATGGGTGAAAGTCCCGAGCGCGCCCCGATAGCGGGAAGCGCATAGTCCGAGGCAACGGTGTCCACCGCGAGGAGAATCGGAAGGAAGCCAAGGACAAAAGTCTGGCTCCACGCACAGAAACTTGATAC
>OBLI01000140.1_pt1 | contig 76345 bp, 81 predicted proteins | sample 1519701 | NCBI WGS metagenome assembly OBLI01 (sample SAMEA3663005, study PRJEB22513) | pig gut metagenome | biome: pig gut; feature: pig-associated habitat; material: faeces | place: France | collected 2012
TAGGTTGCCCCATCCTGAAATTCGGACATATCCATATCTTCCAAAGAGAACTCAACCCGAATCTTTTTCGAGTCGACCTCGCCCTTGGAAAGCAAGACAACCGTCTCCACATGCACCGTCCAACTGAACATGTCTACCGGAACTGCTTTCACTGCTTTGTATCCATTTTTCTCCATATATTTCAAATCCCGTGCCAAGGTTTCCGGATTGCAGGATATATATACCACCTTCTTGGGTTTTAATCTCACAATAGAAGAAAGAAAAGCTTCATCGCTTCCCGCTCTTGGCGGATCCATAAATACTACATCCACAGATTCTTTTCTTTCTGCCATATTCACCATAAATTTTCCTGCGTCTCCCTGATAGAAACGTACATTTTTAATTCCGTTTATTTTACTGTTTGTAATGGCATCTTTGACTGCATCTTTGTTCAGTTCCACGCTGATTACTTCTTTTACATGCTTACTTGCAATGATCCCGATGGCTCCGATTCCGCAGTAAGCATCAATCACACGTTCTTTCCCTGTAAGCTGTGCCATTTCAATGGCTTTTTGATAAAGGATTTCTGTCTGTACCGGATTCACCTGATAAAAAGAAGACGGAGAAATGCGGAAAGTGTATCCGCAGAGCTGGTCTTCTATATAGCCTTTTCCATAAAGTACAAGATTTCTTTCTCCAAGAACCATACTGGTTTTTCTGTCATTGACATTCAAAACTACAGTTGTGATTTCCGGGTGCAGTTTCCGAAGCGCTTTCACAAAATTATTTTTGGAAGGAAATACAACCGATGCACAGACCAGTACCACCATAATCTGTCCGCTGGTAAATCCGGTGCGGACCATAACATGGCGCAGCAGACCATAGCCGCTGTCTTCGTTATACACTTTTATCTTAAATGATTTTAAAAGTCCACGAACATCCCGGATAATCGCATCTGCTTTTTCATCTTCAATCAGGCAGGATTCCACGGGCACGACCCGATGTGTGCCTTCTTCATAAATTCCGGAAATCACACTTCCATCTCTGAGACGCGCAAATGTGCCGTTCACTTTATTTCTGTAATGATATGGATTTCTGTTTCTTTCTGCCTTGTCTACCGGGCAGATTCCCTTCAAAAGTTTTTTTACTGTCTTTTCTTTCTTTTTTAATTGTTCTTCATAGGAAATACCCTGAAACGTACATCCCCCACATTTTTTATATACCGGACATACCGGAATTTCTCTGTTTTCATCTTTCATCTCTCACCATTCCTCCTGCCAACATTATAGCAAAGCCTGTCATGAACCAAAAGACAGAATCCGTATTTTTTCTGTACTTTTTGTTTCAGATATGCTATTATTTTACCGTTCTTACATTTATGTATGATCGCAATTTTATAAAGAAAGGATTATCTGTATGCTCCAAACAATTGAAACCATCAATTCCGCAGTCAATAATTTTATCTGGGGCGTACCTGCAATGATTTGCATTATCGGTGTCGGCCTTTATCTGAGTTTCCGTACCCGTTTCCTGCAGATACGTAAATTTCCCTACGCGATTAAGACTACCATTGGTCGTGTTTTCCGTAAATGGGAAGCATCCGATGGTGCTCTGACTCCGTTTCAGGCTGTCTGTACCGCTCTGGCTGCTACTGTAGGTACCGGAAATATTGCCGGTGTAGCTGGTGCTATTGCCATCGGAGGGCCGGGAGCCGTATTCTGGATGTGGATTTCCGCACTTCTCGGTATGTGTACCAAATTTTCCGAAGTTACCCTTGCCGTTCATTTCCGTGAAAAAAATTCCAATGGCGATCTGGTCGGCGGACCTATGTACTACATAAAAAATGGTCTGAGCAAACACTGGCACTGGCTCGCAGTTGCTTTTTCTGCTTTCGGTGTACTGACGGTATTCGGAACAGGAAATGCCACACAGGTGAATACCATTACTACAGCAATCAATTCCGCACTCCTGAACTTTCAGATTATCGGTGAAGATTCTGTAAAACTCACCAATTTGATCATCGGTATTATAATCACTTTACTGGTGGCTACCGTACTCTTAGGCGGAATCAAACGAATCGGACAGGTAACCGAAAAACTGGTTCCTTTTATGGCTCTTATGTATATTATCCTGGCTTTCGGTGTTCTGATTCTGAATTTTAACCGGGTACCGGGGGTATTTGCTTCTATTTTTGAAGGTGCCTTTTCTCCTGCTTCTGTAACAGGGGGTGCTGTAGGAAGCTTCTTTATGAGCATGAAAAAGGGCGTATCCAGAGGTATTTTCTCCAATGAAGCCGGTCTTGGTACCGGTTCCATTGCTCATGCCTGTGCAGACACAAAGAAACCGGTAAAACAGGGATTTTTTGGTATTTTTGAAGTATTTACAGATACCATTCTCATATGTACTCTGACTGCACTGGTTATTCTTTGCAGCGGAGTTCCTGTAAATTATGGAAGTGCCGCCGGTGCAGAACTGACCATTTCCGGTTTTACTGCTACTTACGGAAGTTGGGTTTCTATTTTCACAGCAATCGCCATGTGCTGTTTCGCATTTTCCACCATCATCGGATGGGGCCTTTACGGTGCACGCTGCATTGAATTTTTATTCAGTGAAAAAGTAATCAAACCATTCATGGTCGTATATTCTCTGGTTGCCATCCTCGGTGCAACTGCAGACCTTGGTCTGATGTGGAGTATTGCCGAGACCTTTAACGGTCTGATGGCCATTCCGAACCTGATTGCCCTGTTCCTTCTTTCCGGAACAGTGGTTCGTCTGGTGAAAGAGTATTTCGAAACAGAAGGAAAACAATAATCAAAAACATCTGCAGAAATGCGAAAGCATCTGCAGATGTTTTTTCAATCTTCTCTTTCCAACTGTTTTAATAAATATCTCCCTACAATTCCTGAGAATGCGGAAATATTATGAATATAAGCAAAATCTTTTCCGAAAATCTTCTTTTCTGCCGGAAGATCCTTTTCTTCTCCTGCAAAGACTCCAAGAACACAGACCCCCTGATTTCTCAGTTTTCTTACTTCGAACGCCGTATCTGCAATAGCATATTTTCCCTGATATGGTTGTGGATTTCTTGCATTGGGCCGATTCAGGATTACATCATAAGGACGTCCGTCGCTTAAAATAATCATAACTTTATGTTCTTCTTCCCGATTCAGCAATTCATATCCTGCTGCCTTTATCGCCAGACCATCCCGGTTGTTGGAAGATGTATTATATTCAAAGATATTCTGATTGGCACTTCTGTCATCGTCGTATTTTCGAAATCTGTGCAGAATTGTATAATCCCAGAATGTGCAGAAACTCATTACCCGATGCGGAACCTTTACATTACTCAGCGCTTCACTCAAAATATAAGCCTGAAGCGCCACCTGTTCCTGCCGCCGCCTCTGAGAACCGCTGGCATCAATTAATACATCTACCACAAAACTGCTGTTATCATGATTCAATTCCCGCATAAACAGTCTGGAATCCCGGCTTCTTCCGATTCTCCACAAACGGGCAGGCAGGATCCGTCCTCTGTCTGAAAGGACTTCCTGCATTTCGTCCCGCATAATAAATGCTTTCCGAAGCATATCTGTAAGCAGACGGATATTATTCTTTACCATTCTATGATCATTATGATAAGCATAAATATTTTTATCCTTCTGTTTTTTTGCATACTCGTACTGGTAATTGCGCAGAACTGCATTGTTCAGAATTCCCTCTGTAAAATACAGACTGCAGTCACTGTGTATCCCTCTGCACAGCAAATGATTTAACCGCTTGTCCTCTGTCTCGGACAGATAAGTTTTTCCGTAATTTCGCTGTACATAACTGTACATTTTCGCAAGAGCTGCCTCATCCACAACAAGGATCCGCTTCTTTTCCGAAGTCTTTTCCTGCTCTTCCTCTTTCTCCTGCCCGGTCTGTTCCATCTGATCCAGATTGGTCATATTCTCAGACAGCCGATCCAGATAAGCAGTAAAACTCTCTTCCAGCGCTTCTTCATTCAGATAATCCTGCCAGGAAAATTCCGTCAGTTCCTCCAGCGTAACAGCCAGTACTGTATCCAGATCTCCGTAACGCTTTTCAAAATACGGATCTGCAATCTGATTATAGAGCGAATCAATGGTCCGGATGATTTCCATGGTATCTTCTGCATCGGACAGCCTGTAAATCTCATTCATAAATCCGCGAAGACGGTTTGTAACGGGTTCCGAACCATTTAATACCTCTTTAAAAAGAGATAACTTCAGCCGTCCTGGTTCGGTAGCCACCAGACGTGAAAATTCCAGATCAATGGTATCCTCAAACGCCTTTTTCCGGATTTCTCTTACCCCTTGCCGTTCTGCCATGATACGCTCCCCTACCGACCATTCAATACAAAGCTGTGCGAGACTCATAAGAGGGCCTTCTTCTCCATGAAGGTAGATTTTCTTGATCAGATAGAAAGAAAGGGCTTCCCGGTCAAAATAGCGGGCAAATGCCCCTTGTTTGATTCCATCATAGAGAGCTGCTGCAGGCGAACGGCGAAATCCTTCTACATTCGGTTTTACATCCAGTGTATAATCCCCGCTGACTGTCCAAATCAGATTCTTTATCCGGTTCTCCAGTTCAAATTCCAGTTCTTCTCTCATTCAAATACATCCTCTGGCCTCCAGGATTCCGGTATTCTTGTCATGACCACATCCTGTACGATTTCTTTTTCAAAAATATCAAAGCACTTATTTACTACCCCCATTTTCACGGCAAGTGCGGGACGCAATCCACACTGAATGGTATTGAGCGCTCCAAGCATTCCTCTTAAATCCAGTGCTTTTGTGGTGATCTCACTGTTATCTGCCTTTAGCTGAAGATCCAGAAATAATCCACACCACTGTTTCAGGGCCTCCTTTTTCATATTTGGAAACTTTGTCCGGAAAATGTAAGTGAGCGTTTCCTCATTCTGTCCGGGCATATCAATGACAAGAAAACGGGAAACCAAAGCTTCATTCAGTTCTTTCGTCCCTGCATATCCGTAATTCATGGTACCGATAAAACGTGTGGCATCATGAAGATCAATTTTATCATATCCAGGCACATCAATACTTCTTCTGTAATCCAGAGAGGCATGCAGTACAGACACTGCATCATTTTTCGCCATGTTGATCTCATCCAGAATACCAAAGCCTCCATACTGGGCACAACGATAAATACTTCCTTTTCGCAGCTGTACCTCATTGTTGAGAAACGTATCCGTTCCGATCAGATCTCCGCTGTTTGTATTGACATGAAAAGATACATTATATACCGGACGTGCAAAAATCCATGCCAGATTTTCTGCCAGCATATTTTTACCGGTTGCTTTTGGTCCTGTAAGAAGAAGATTCTCTCCCTTCAGCAATGCGGCAATTCCCATTTCCAGTACTTCTTTTCCAAAAAAAGCCATATCCGGCTTGATCATTCTGCTCTTTTCTTTTTCTTCTACTGTATGGCAGGCCCGAAAGGCTTCTACCCCTTCAATCAGGGACTTATCAATTCCCTGTTCATACAACATTTCCAGTTCTTTTTCCATCCATTTATCCTCAAAATCATCCCATGTATTTTCTATGACAGAAAAGGCGTTCCCCCAATGGAACGCCTTTTCTCTGTTGCGAGACTGTCTCAAACCTCAAATAATAAATCTCCATAGGAAGGCATTGGCCACATTTCTTTATCTACCAGCATTTCCAGCTCATCTACCGGTTTACGGAGATTTTCCATTGCAGGCATTACCTGCTGACGATAGAAAAATGCACTTTCTTTTCCTTCTGGCAATTTAGCTGCTTCCTCTGCTACATCTTTCAATTTCTTCAAAGCATCTCTTGTTTCTCTGAGGAGTCCTGAAGTTTCTTTCAGAAGTTCTGTCTGCACATCCACTTCCAAAACTCCTGCTGCAACGACTGCATTAATGGAATCTGCCAGATGTTTGGTATATTTGATGACTGCAGGAATAATCTGTTTGCTTGCAATATCGATCATTGTTCTTGCTTCAATATTAATTGCTTTTGCATATGCTTCATATTTGATTTCTTTTCTGGATTCCAACTCTGCTCTTGTGAACACACCGAATTTCTCAAACAGTTCCACTGTCTGATCGCTTGTAAGAGCTTCGACTGCTTCTACCATACAGCTGATATTCGGAAGTCCTCTTCTCTTGGCCTCCTCTACCCATTCATCGGAATAACCATTGCCGTTGAATACAATCTTCTGATGTTCTGTGAAATTTTTCTTCATCAGATCATGCACAGCCATATCGAAATCTTCTGCCTCTTCCAGAATATCACATGCTTCCTGAAATGCTTCCGCAACAATGGTATTCAAAACAATATTTGCCGGTGCGATGGAATCTCTGGATCCCACCATACGGAATTCAAATTTATTTCCTGTAAATGCAAATGGTGAAGTACGGTTTCTGTCTGTCGTATCACGCATAAATTCCGGAATCGATTTTACACCCGTTTCCAGTTTATCACTTTCAATACTGTGATCTGCCATACCGGTTGTAATCAGCTGATTCATGACATCCGTCAGCTGATCGCCCAGAAATACGGAAATAATTGCCGGCGGTGCTTCATTTGCACCCAGACGATGATCATTTCCAACATCCGCAGCAGATTCCCGAAGAAGGGCAGCATGTTTATCCACAGCTTTCAGAACACAGCTCAGTACCAGAAGGAACTGAATGTTTTCATGCGGTGTATTACCCGGATCCAGCAGATTCACACCGGTATCCGTAGTCAGAGACCAGTTGTTATGTTTACCGGAACCATTGACTCCTGCAAACGGTTTTTCATGAAGCAGACATTTCATACCGTGCTGGCATGCGATTCTCTTTAATGTCTGCATAACAATCTGATTATGGTCAACTTCTACGTTTACTTCTGCATAAATCGGTGCAAGCTCATGCTGTGCAGGTGCCACTTCATTATGCTGGGTCTTTGCTGTAACTCCCAGTTTCCACAGTTCTTCATTTACATTTTTCATGTAAGCAGAAATTTTCTGACGAATGGTTCCAAGATAATGATCATCCAGTTCCTGTCCTTTTGGCGGCATTGCACCAAATAAGGTACGACCGGTAAAAATAAGGTCTTTTCTCTGAAGGAACTTATCTTCTCTTACCAGGAAATATTCCTGTTCTGCTCCTACAGAAGGAATAACACGCTTTGCAGTTGTATCTCCAAACAATCGAATCAGACGCATCGCCTGCTTATTAATTGCCTGCATGGAACGAAGAAGCGGTGTTTTCTGGTCAAGTGCCTCTCCTGTATAAGAACAGAATGCAGTTGGAATGCAAAGTGTTGCACCTGCTGCATCATGTCTTACGAATGCCGGTGAAGTACAATCCCATGCCGTATATCCTCTTGCCTCAAAGGTTGCACGAAGACCGCCGGATGGGAAAGATGACGCATCCGGTTCTCCCTTGATCAGTTCTTTTCCGGAAAAGCTCATAAGTACTTTGCCGGAAGGAAGCGGTGCGGTAATAAAAGAATCGTGTTTTTCAGCAGTTACACCTGTAAGGGGCTGAAACCAGTGTGTATAATGGGTAGCACCTTTCTCGATTGCCCATTCTTTCATTTCATGAGCAATGACATCTGCCATTTCCAATGATAACTCTTTTCCTTCAAGAATTGTCTGTTTCAGATCTTTATATACTTTTTTTGGGAGACGCTGCTGCATGACAGTATCATTAAACACATCCTCTCCAAAAATTTCAGTGACTTTCACATTTTCACTCATTATGCTATCCTCCTGTACGTTTGGTGCCTTTAAACTGTATTTACGATACCTCATATACAGTAAAAATGCAAGAAAAATTTATCTCTTTCTGATTTATCTGAGCGTACTGACAGCCAAAAGAATCAGACATACCCCTCCAAGCCAGGACAGATCCTGCTTAAAAAGTATTCTGGAGTGCTTCCCTATTCTCCATCCAACTTTCATCATAAGAACACCCATAAAAAAAGAACCGATTACCAAAACCGGAAACTGTTCTTCTACAAGACCAGTCCCCACACCCACTGCAATGTTGTCCAGAGAAAGAATTGCAGACAAACCAGTTGCCTCCCAGATACCAAGATGACTCATATTATCCCCTGTGACAGTTTCTTTCCGACTTTGAAAACCAGACCGGATCCTGTACAACCCGATTAAAAACAGAAGCAGAAAACTGGCTGTTCCTGTAAACTTTCCCGGTAAAAAAACAGTCAGATAATTTCCGGTGAGAATTGCAACTCCCAACAGGGCAGACATGACCAGATTCATAATGATAATTGCAGAAACTGACATTTTTGTTCTGCTGGCTCCATAAGTAAAACTGACCATGAAAGAATCCATGGTCAGTGCAAGAATCAATACTATACTTTTCAGCAATTCAAGGGAATTCATTGCACACCCGAATCATTTTGTTTCTAACATAATATTCCACTGTATGCAATTCGTGCCAATTACAGAGAACTACAGATCAGCCGCATTAATCAGGGGAACCGTTTCATCTTTTTTCAGCATGATTCTTACTGCATGATTCAGATTTTCTATTTGCACTTCTTTATGTTCTCCGCCGAATTCCCCATCCAGAGTCCAGGAAACTTCTTCTTCACAGATTATTTTCAGTTTTGATGTCTTGAAAGACTCAATATGACTGCATTCTGCATTTCCCACCAACGCAGCAATGATCTCATTCAATTCAAGAATATTCTTCGGTCTGTGTACCAGCAGTACCTCAAATAAGCCATCATCCAGCATGACATCCGGACCGGTCAGTTTACGGAAACCGCCTACTGAAGTGGCATTGCTGATCATTCCGAAGATAAAATCACCTTCCATATTCTGCTCAGCAGTCTCCACTTGTAATTTATAAGACTGAATATTAAACAGACGCTGGGTTCCTTCCAATATGTATGCAGCATGTCCCAGAATATTTTTCAGATCCTGATTGGTTTCATAAGAAACATCTGTAAACAGTCCGAAAGCCGCAATGTACACAAAGAAATCGTCATTAAATTTGCCTACATCAAATGCATGGGGTTCCCCTTCCACAATATCCACAGCTGCCTGCATCATATTTTTGGAAACATGAAGACTTTTGGCAAAATCATTGGTACTGCCTGCCGGTATATAGCCTACAGGAGTAGAATGTCCACCTTCCATAATTCCCGTTACAATTTCATCCAGGGTTCCGTCTCCTCCGCTGGTCACTACAAGGTCAAACTCTCCGGCTCTTTTTTTCGCTACTTTTAAGCCGTCTCGGTATGCCTGTGTAGGATGAATGTGCACATCATATCCGGCTTTCACGAAAATATCCAGTATGTCTGTCAGACGAGTCTTTATACTTCCCTTTCCAGCCCTTGGATTAAAAATAAACAACATTTTTTTTCCCATACTTCGTCCTCCCACTCCTGCCTTAGCTAAAAAAAACATATCCCGACGACAGCCAAATAACTGTGCATCGGGATATGTTCCCTATCTTTACAGCCTGAAGCTGCATACATCAAACAATTAAACTAACTCTAATACAACTTCCATTGCTGCATCGCCCTTACGAGGTCCGATTTTGATGATTCTTGTGTAACCACCATTACGATCTGCGTATTTCGGAGCGATTTCTGTGAACATTTTTTCTACCATGTCCACTTCTTTTGTGTTTTTCTTTTTACCAGCTGCTGCTGCCGGAACTTCTTTTACCGGATAGAAAACTTTTAACATCTGTCTTCTGGCATGTAATCTGGACGGAGCATCTTTTTTGATTTCTTTCTGAACTTCGTCATATACAGTCACTTTTTTGCCATCAACAACTTCTTTTACTCTCTTGCCTTCTGCATCTTTACGAGCAACTTTAGCTGTTACAGTAACGGTTTCAAAGTTGTCTTTTTCTCTTACAGCCATAGCAATGAGTCCGTCAGCAATTTTACGAACTTCTTTTGCTCTTGTTTCTGTTGTAACGATTTTTCCATGATATAACAGACTTGTTACCTGGCTTCTCAGTAACGCTTTTCTCTGGTCAGATGTTCTGCCTAATTTTCTATATTTAGCCATTTTCTAATTTCCTCCATTTGTGGAACAATGAACCACGCTTCTTCGGTCTTACTGGCTCATTGCTTGTATTCCATAAATTGTCCTAACTTTTATTCTTCGCTTGGATTCAGCTGTAAACCTAATTCTTTCAGCTTTGCAAGAACTTCTTCCAGTGACTTACGTCCCAGATTACGAACTTTCATCATATCTTCAGAAGTACGATTACAAAGCTCCTCTACTGTGTTGATACCAGCACGTTTCAAACAGTTGTAAGAACGAACAGATAACTCTAATTCATCAATGTTCATTTCCAGAACTTTTTCTTTCTCGTTATCTTCCTTCTCAATCATGACCTCTGCAGTTTTTGCACTTTCAGAAAGGTCGATAAAGAGGCTTAAATGCTCGCTCAGGACTTTGGCTGCAAGGCTGACAGCCTCATCAGCATCCAGGGTACCATTGGTATAAATATCGAGAGTCAGTTTATCAAAATCTGTAACCTGACCTACACGAGTATTTTCAACAGTCATATTCACACGTTCTACCGGAGTGTAGATTGCATCAACTGCAATTACACCAATTGGCATATCGTCTGTTTTTCCTTTATCTGCGCTGACATATCCACGACCTTTTGTAATGGTAAGTTCCGCATTAAATTTGCAGCCTGTGCCTCCATTCAATGTAGCAATTACCTGATCCGGATTCAGAATCTCAAGATCCTGATCTACCTGAATATCTGCGCCTGTCACAACTCCTTCCCCTTCAAACTCGATATAAGCAGTTTTCGGTTCAGAGCTGTCACTTGCGTTCTTAATTGACAGGTTTTTCAGATTCATAATGATCTCTGTCACATCTTCTTTTACACCTGGAATAGAACTGAATTCGTGCTGAACACCATCAATTTTGACCTGGCTTACGGACGCACCTGGTAAGGAAGAAAGCATAATTCTTCTTAACGAGTTGCCCAGTGTAATACCATATCCTCTTTCAAGTGGTTCCACAACAAATTTCCCATATCTCTTATCATCAGACATTTCTGTGATCTGGATTTTGGGTTTGTTAAAATCGAACATGCAAAGCCCTCCTTGCTACGTGCATATTACTTAGAATATAATTCGACGATTAACATTTCGTTAACCGGTACGTCGATTTCTTCTCTGGTAGGAAGTGCTTTCACTTCACCTTTCAGAGCTTCCTGATCAACGTCTAACCAAGCCGGTACAAGACGTCCGCCGGTTACTTCCAGAATGTCTTTGTATCTCTGAGAAGATTTATTTTTTTCTTTGATTTCGATTACATCGCCAACCTTTACAAGGTAGGATGGAATGTTAACCTGTTTTCCGTTAACCATTACATGTTTGTGGTCAACGATCTGTCTTGCTTCTTTTCTTGTTCTTGCCAGACCAAGACGGAAAACAACATTGTCAAGACGTGTTTCCAGCATAATCATCAGGTTTTCACCAGTCTGACCCTGTTTCTGGTCAGCTTTTTTATAGTAGTTACGGAAAGGTTTTTCCAGAACACCATAGATGAATTTTGCTTTCTGTTTTTCTCTTAACTGAAGTCCGTATTCGGACATTTTTTTGTTTGCTCTTCTTAACTGTCTGGTTGATTTCTTGTCAATTCCTAAATAAATCGGATCAAGACCAAGGGATCTGCATCTTTTAAGAACTGGTACTCTATTCACTGCCATGATTAATTAACCTCCTAATTAGACTCTTCTACGTTTTGGTGGACGGCATCCGTTATGTGGTACCGGTGTTACGTCACGAATGCTTGTAACTTCCAGACCGCATGCAGAGAGCGCACGGATTGCTGCTTCTCTTCCTGAACCAGGTCCTTTTACAAAAACGTCAACAGTCTTCAGACCATGAATTAATGCTGCTTTTGTAGCAGTTTCTGCAGCCATCTGTGCTGCATATGGAGTAGATTTCCTTGAACCTTTAAATCCCAGACCACCGGCACTTGCCCATGATAAAGCATTTCCTTCAGCATCTGTCAATGTTACGATTGTGTTGTTGAAAGATGACTGGATATGTGCCTGTCCGCGTTCAACGTTTTTCTTAACACGCTTTTTTGTCACTTTTTTTGTAACTTTAGCCATTTCTAAACTAACCTACTTTCTCAATTTTTAATCATTATTTTTTCTTATTAGCAACAGTTCTCTTAGGACCTTTTCTTGTTCTTGCATTTGTTTTTGTCTTCTGACCACGAACAGGAAGTCCTTTTCTGTGACGGATTCCTCTGTAGCATCCGATTTCCTGTAATCTCTTGATGTTCAGAGCGATTTCTCTTCTTAAATCACCTTCTACAGGGATTTCTAATTCTTCAATTGCATCACGGATTTTACCAACTTCTTCGTCAGTTAAATCTCTACAGCGAGTGTCAGGATTGATTCCTGCCTTCTCTAAGATACGGTCAGCGCTTGTTCTACCGATTCCGTAGATGTAAGTCAGACCGATTTCTACACGTTTTTCTCTTGGTAAGTCTACACCAGCTATACGAGCCATGTACTTGTTCCTCCATTGTTCTAATAAATATTGTTCCTAATTGAGATACATTAAGAATGACGGTTCTTATGCATCCAGCCGCAAAATAATTTTACGCAGCCTTTCCGGACACCTGTACTCACGGGCCGGTATTAAGCAATATTCTGTATCATCCTCTCGGTAGGATGACAAACGTGATAATATTACTATATTTAATCAGCATAAACAACGTATCCACGTGGTTCATACTGCAGCCGCACTAAAATAATCACACAAACTACTCTTATTGATTGTAATCAATCAACCCTGACGCTGTTTGTGTTTCGGGTTTTCACAGATAATTCTGATACTACCTTTTCTTTTGATAACTTTGCATTTTTCGCAAATTGGTTTAACAGATGATCTTACCTTCACGGAATAACCCTCCTTTCGTATTTTTGCTGTGCCGGGTATTTATACGCAAAAAAACCACAGCACAAAAGTACATTTTATATATTAACACTGTTTCTGCAAGAATGCAAGCAAATTTTTGAAAAATCCGGGGAAATTTTGTACGGAAATCTGTACATAACACACAGACCTTTTTATAGAAGAAAAAGGCTCCGCAAATTGCGGAACCTTTCCTGTCTCTTATTTGTCTCTCCAGATAATTCTGCCTTTACTCAGATCATAAGGTGACATTTCAATCGTTACCTTATCACCTGGAAGAATACGGATAAAATTCATTCTCAGCTTTCCACTGATATGTGCCAGAATCACATGTTTGTTTTCCAGCTCAACTTTGAACATTGCATTCGGTAATTTTTCCAGCACTGTTCCTTCTACTTCAATTACATCTGCCTTTGACATAAATCAAACCTCCTGTCCGCGTCTGCGGTTCTTTATCACTCTTTTAATCACTTCATTTGTCAGTTCCTGATCCTGTTCCAGCAATACCCGGATTTCAGGAACGATATGACTGTCTATCTGAATATGTTTTCTTTTCTTTTTTTTCAGACGTGTAAGCGTCCGAAGCCTTCCGTCTGCCAGGTAGACATAGTCACCTTCTGTTTTTACGATGATATAATATCTGCCGGTATCATGGCCAGTCATAGACACCGCTGTCATCCCAGTTCTTACTTCTTTCACAGGTCCTCCTATTTACTCAAAGTGAGAATTTCCGGCTCACCTTCTGTAATCAGTACTGTATTTTCATAGTGGGCAGACAGTGAACCATCTTCCGTCACTACTGTCCAGTCGTCATCCAGCCAAACTACATCGGCTCTGCCCTGATTGATCATTGGTTCAATGGCTAAAGTCATACCTGCCTGCAGTCTCAGCCCTCTGCGCCTCTGACGGAAATTCGGAATTTGCGGATCCTCGTGAAGACTGGTTCCGATTCCATGTCCAACCAGATCACGAACAACTCCATAACCGAATTTTTCCGCGTATGCACCGATGGCTGCGGAGATTTCATATAAATGATTTCCTGCCTTGGCAAACTTAATTCCTTCAAAGAAACTCTGTCTGGTAACATCAATGAGCTGCTGTGCTTCCTTTGATATTTTTCCTACTGCGTGAGTTCTTGCCGCATCGGAATGATATCCCTGATAAATCAGTCCTGCATCAAGACTTACAATATCCCCTTCCTGGATGATTCTTTCCTTATGAGGAATCCCATGTACCACCTCATCGTTCACAGATACACAGATGGATGCAGGATATCCATTATAATGAAGGAAATTGGGCGTGCATCCCATTTTACGAATCAGGCTCTCTCCCAGCCGGTCAATATCCAACGTGGAAATTCCCGGTTTGATAAACTGTTCCAGTTCATCATGCACCTGTTCCAGAAGCCTCCCGGCCTCACGCATTTTTTCAATTTCTTTGGCAGTTTTTATCGATACTGACATTTTTACGCTCCTAAAATCTCAACAATTGCCTGGAATACTTCTTCCATGTCAACTGTTCCGTCTACTTCTTTTAACACGCCGGCCTTAGTATAGTAGTCAATAAGAGGCTGTGTCTGATCATGGTAAACCGTAAGACGTTTCTGAACTGTCTCCGGTTTATCATCTTCTCTCAGAATCAGTTTTTCTCCACAGGTATCGCAGATATCCTCTTTTTTCGGTGGATTGAATTCTACATGATAAGTAGCACCACATCCTACGCAGGCTCTTCTTCCTGACATACGATTGATGATATTTTCATCCGGTACATCCACATCAATTGCGAAATCCACTTTTTCTCCTCTTTTTGCCAGTGCTGCATCAAGACATTCTGCCTGTGGGATATTTCTTGGGAAACCATCCAGAACATATCCGTTTTTACAGTCATCCTGAGCCACACGGTCAATTACCAGGTCTACGGTTAACTCATCTGGTACCAAAAGCCCCTGATCCATATAGGTTTTTGCCTTTTTTCCCAATTCTGTTCCGTTTTTAATGTTTGCACGGAAAATGTCTCCGGTTGAAATGTGCGGAATCTGATATTTTTCTGCAATTTTCTTTGCCTGTGTACCTTTTCCAGCTCCCGGAGCTCCTAACATAATGATTTTCATAACTTTCTTCCCCTTTCTTGAAAATACCTTTTTTCTTGTGTTTTTCACACTTTCCTTATATAGCATTTTAGTGCACCCACAAAGTGGGTACACTTTCCATGTATATATGCATTATTCACTTAAAAAACCTTTATAATTGCGAACCAGCATACGGGATTCAATCTGTTTCAGGGTTTCCAGAACAACACCTACTACGATGATAATAGATGTACCGCCAAAGGAAACGTTTGCACCGAACACACCATTAAAGAAAAATGGGATTACGGCTACGATTGTCAGACCGGCTGCTCCAATAAAGATAATGTAATTTAAGAGTTTTTCAAGATATTCCTGTGTCGGTTTACCAGGACGGATACCTGGAATAAAACCACCCTGCTTTTTCATGTTATCTGCAACTTCCATTGGATTAAAAGTAATGGATGTATAGAAATAAGCAAAGAAAATAACCAGGACAATATAGAAAATCAAACCGATTGAGTACACTGGTTCGTCCGGATTGAACCAGTTACTGGAAGAAAGACCTTTCAGGATCTTACTTCCGATTCCGTTTCCATTGCCTTTATTTAAAAAGCTTGCAATGATCACGGGAAAAGACATCAGGGAAGAAGCAAAGATAATGGGAATAACACCTGCTGTATTTACCTTAAGAGGAATGCAGCTGGACTGGCCGCCCACCATTTTTCTTCCTACCATTTTCTTTGAATACTGAACCGGGATTTTTCTTTCACCGCCGTTCAGGATGAGTACCATAACGACTACTGCAACAATAATTGCACATATAATGATTGTAGCCAAACCGCCTCTTGCGATGGTTTTTCCTTTTACGAACTTGTCAAACAGAGTAGCCAGATCACTGGGGATTCTGGAAACAATGTTGATCATCAGCACAATGGAAATACCATTTCCAACGCCTTTTTCCGTAATCTGCTCACCAATCCACATAAGCATGGCAGAACCTGCTGTTAATGTAACAACTGCAACCACAATACTCGAAAAATTCATCTCTGTAAGCCAGCCTCTGTTTCCGAATCCAATTACCATTGTAATAGACTGGAATAAGGCAAGACCAATCGTCAGATAACGAGTAATGGCTGTCATTTTCTTTCTGCCTTCTTCTCCGTCACGCTGCATCTCTTCCAGCTTCGGTATCGCAATCGTGAGAAGCTGAATGATAATGGAAGATGTGATATACGGAGTAATACTCAGTGCAAAGATAGACATGGTCTCAAAAGAGCCACCGGTAAATGCGTTAAAAAAGTTAAAGGCATCATTTGTCTGATTAGCAAATAACTCTTTAAAGAAATTTCTGTTTACGCCCGGAATCGGCATCTGTGAGCCTATCCGGACAATAACCAGCATTAATAATACGTAATAAATGCGACGTCTTACATCTTTTATTTTAAAAGCATTTCTAAGAGTCTCGAGCATTAGATCACCTCAACAGTTCCACCTGCAGCTTCGATTTTAGATTTTGCTGTTTCGCTTACAGCATTTACTTTTACTGTGACTTTTTTGGTAACCTCTCCATTGCCCAGAAGTTTTACACCGTCACCAAGACGGGAAATAGCACCTGAAGCAAGTAAAGCTGCCGGAGTAACTTCTGCTCCATCCTCAAATCTGTTTAATTCACTTACATTGATTGCAACGATATCTTTAGAATTTCTACATTTGAAGCCTCTCTTCGGAAGTCTTCTGTATAAAGGCATCTGACCACCTTCGAAACCTGGTCTCTTAGCGCCAGAACGTGCTTTCTGACCTTTATGGCCTTTACCTGCTGTTTTACCATTTCCTGAACCGTGTCCACGGCCTCTTCTGAAGTTGTCGCTCTGTCTGGAGCCTTCAGCTGGTTTTAAGTTTGATAAATCCATGATGGCACCTCCTTTTATCGATTAGATTTCTTCTACTTTAACCATATGGCTTACCTGACGGATCATTCCGCGAACGGATTCGTTATCAGGCATTTCCACTGTTTTGTTTAATTTTCTTAAACCTAAAGCTTCTACTGTTTTTTTGTTTTTCGGAACAGCGCCGATTGTAGATTTCACCAGAGTGATTCTTAATTTATCTGCCATTTTTTCGTCCTCCTATGCAAGAATCTCGTCAACAGATTTTCCACGAAGTCTTGCTACTTCTTCCGGAGTCTTTAACTGACTTAAACCAGCGATTGTAGCCAGAACTACGTTCTGTTTATTACGGGATCCCATACATTTTGTACGGATGTTCTTGATACCTGCAAGCTCGATTACGGCACGTGCCGGACCTCCGGCGATAACACCGGTACCTTCCGGAGCTTTCTTCAGAAGCATTTCTGCACTTCCGAATTTACCGATAAAGTCATGAGTGATACTTCCGTTTTCGTCTCTTGCTACTGTAACTAATTTTTTCATAGCATCTTCTTTTCCTTTGCGAATCGCTTCAGGAATTTCTGCTGCTTTTCCCAAACCAGCGCCAACATGTCCATTGCCGTCGCCGACAACAACTAAAGCTGTGAATCGGAAGTTACGACCACCTTTAACAACCTTTGTTACGCGCTTGATTGACACTACTTTTTCTTCTAATTCTAACTGACTAGCATCAATAATAGAACGTTTCATGTGTTCATTTCCTCCCTTATTAGAATTCTAACCCAGCTTCTCTTGCTGCGTCTGCTAATGCCTGAATTTTTCCGTGATATATAAAGCCACCTCTGTCAAAGACAACTTCTTTGATTCCTGCTTCAACTGCTTTCTTACCGATTACAGTTCCAAGATATGCTGCTGCATCAACGTTATTGGTTTTTTCTAATTCTGCTTTTACTTCTTTCTGAGTAGTAGAAGCGGCAACCAGAGTTTTTCCAATGGTATCGTCAATAATCTGAGCATACATATGATTATTGCTGCGGAAAACTGCTAAACGCGGAGTTGTAGCTGTACCGCTCAGATGATTACGTAATCTTCTATGCTTTTTTGCGCGAACTTTCGCTCTTGATACTTTACTAACCATTTTTGCACTCTCCTTAATTATTTCTTACCAGTTTTACCAACTTTACGTCTGATAACTTCATCAGCATATTTAATACCTTTACCTTTGTATGGTTCCGGTCTTCTCTTATCTCTGATTTCAGCAGCGTACTGGCCAACTTTTTCTTTATCAATACCTTTAACAACGATTTTGTTACCATCTACAGCAGATTCCAGACCTTCCGGGTCTTCCATTTCTACTGGATGAGAATATCCTAAAGAAAGAACAAGTTTCTTTCCCTGTTTCTGAGCTCTGTAACCTACACCGTTCACTTCCAGAGTTTTTTCATATCCCTGGCTTACACCTGTTACCATGTTCTGGATCAGGGTTCTTGTTAAACCGTGTAAAGATTTCATTTTCTTTAAATCGTTTGGTCTTGTAACAACTACATGACCATCTTCCATTGTGATTGACATTTCTGTTGGTAACGCTTTTTCAAGTGTTCCTTTTGGACCTTTAACGGTCACTACATTGTTCTCGGCAATTTTAACTTCTACGCCTGCCGGAACTTCTACTGGATGTCTTCCGATACGTGACATACCTGTTTCCTCCTTACTTAAATTTTCGGAAAGGCCTATTATGGTTCCTTTCTGTTTTCAGCATTTCTATAATTAACAATTATTGCTTTCAAATTACCAAACGAATGCTAATACTTCGCCGCCAACATGAAGTTTTCTGGCTTCTTTATCTGTAATAACACCCTGATTTGTGGACAGGATTGCAACACCCAGTCCGCCCAGAACTTTCGGGATTTCCTGGCTTCCTGCATATACACGAAGACCTGGTTTGGAAATTCTCTTAAGACCTGTGATGATTTTTTCGTTTTTATCAGCACCGTATTTCAGTGTGATGTGAATTGTCTTGAACGCACCTTCTTCGATTACGTCATATTTTGCAATATAACCTTCATTTAAAAGGATTTCTGCGATAGCAAGTTTCATTTTAGATGCCGGAACATCCACAGTATCATGTTTTGCAGTATTTGCATTACGGATTCTTGTAAGCATATCTGCAATCGGATCGCTCATTGTCATGAAAGTTTCCTCCTTAAAATTTTAGACTTTTCATGTAAACTTTATTATAACATAAGTGGGGCCTTCACTCAACCAGATTCAGCCCTTGCTTAAAAGCAAGGCTTACTCATGGTTGTGAAGGATCTCGCACCAGATTCAGCTGCTTCGATTTACCAGGAAGCTTTTTTCACTCCTGGAATCTGGCCTTTATATGCTAATTCACGGAAACAAATTCTGCAGATTCCGTATTTTCTTAAATAAGCATGTGGACGTCCACAGATTCTGCAACGATTGTATTCTCTTGTGGAGAATTTCTGTTTACGCTGCTGTTTGATTTTCATTGCTGTTTTAGCCATGAATTTTCCCTCCTATAATTACTTTGCAAATGGCATGTTAAATAATGTCAATAATTCACGAGCTTCTTCGTCTGTCTTTGCAGTTGTAACGAAAATGATATCCATACCTCTTACTTTATCGACTTTATCGTATTCCACTTCCGGGAAAATCAACTGCTCTTTGATACCAAGTGCGTAATTACCTCTTCCATCGAATGCGTTTGGATTAACGCCGCGGAAGTCACGTACTCGTGGCAGTGCTAAGTTAATAAGGCGGTCTGCAAATTCATACATTTTTTCGCCTCTTAAGGTTACTTTACATCCGATCGGCATACCTTCACGAATTTTGAAGTTTGCGATAGAATTTTTCGCTTTTGTTGTAACAGCTTTCTGACCTGTGATCAGTTCCATATCAGCAACAGCTGCGTCTAACAGTTTAGCATTATCTTTGGCTTCGCCTACACCCATGTTAACAACGATTTTGTCGAGTTTCGGCACTTCCATGATATTCTTATAACCAAACTTTTTGATCATAGCATCTACGATCTCATTTTTGTATGTTTCTTTCAGTCTGCTCACTTTAAATGGCCTCCTCTCTTATTAATCGATTACTTTGCCTGTAGTTTTGGCGAAACGTACTTTTTTGTCACCTTCCATTTTGAAGCCAACACGAGTAGCTTTGCCTTCATGCATAACCATTACGTTTGATGCATTCAGCCATGCTTCTTTTTCAACAATACCGCCCTGCTGATTTGCCATGGATGGTTTTGTGTGTTTTGTGATCATATTTACGCCTTCAACCAGAACAACGCCTTTTTTCGGATTAACAGAGATTACTTTTCCTTCTTTGTCTTTATCTTTGCCGGCGATCACCTTAACAGTGTCACCTTTTTTAATCTTAAATGTTGACATCAGGCTACCTCCTATAATACTTCCGGAGCTAAGGAAACAATTTTCATAAACTGTTTTTCACGAAGCTCTCTTGCTACTGGTCCAAAAATACGAGTTCCCTTTGGTGTCTTGTCATCTTTGATAATTACAGCAGCGTTTTCATCAAATTTGATGTAAGAACCATCTTTACGACGAACGCCTTTTACAGTACGAACAACAACGGCTTTTACTACGTCACCTTTTTTAACAACACCACCTGGTGTTGCATCTTTAACAGTAGCAACGATTACATCACCGATATTTGCATATCTTCTTGTAGAACCGCCCATAACACGGATGCAGAGGATTTCTTTTGCACCTGTATTGTCAGCGACTCTAAGTCTACTTTCCTGTTGAATCATGCTTAGATTCCTCCTTACGAATTATTTAGCTCTTTCTACGATTTCAACAAGTCTCCATCTTTTATCTTTGGACAGAGGTCTTGTTTCCATAACTTTTACGGTATCACCAACATTGCATGTGTTTTCTTCATCATGCGCTTTTAATTTATATGTTCTCTTCACGATTTTTTTGTAAAGAGGATGTTTTACATGGTCTTCAATAGCTACAACGATGGTTTTGTCCATCTTATCGCTTACTACTTTACCAACACGTGTTTTTCTAAGATTTCTTTCCACGATTATGCCTCCTTAATTGTTCGTTGCACTTGCCTTCTGGGCAATCAGTGTCTGAATTCTGGCAATATTTCTGCGAACCTCTTTGATTCTGCTGGTATTGTCCAATTGATTGGTTGCATTCTGAAATCTCAAATTAAAGAGTTCCTTTTTAGCAGCTACTAATTCTTCCTGTAATTCTGCATCTGATTTTGTCTTTAAATCTTCTACATAATTTTTAATTTTCACTGTTATCACCGCCTTCTAAGTCTGCACGAGAAACGATTTTACATTTACATGGTAACTTGTGCATAGCAAGACGCAATGCCTCGCGAGCTGTTTCTTCCGGAACGCCTGCGATTTCGAACATTACTCTGCCTGGCTTTACAACTGCTACCCAGTATTCTAAGGCACCTTTACCGGAACCCATACGTGTTTCTGCTGGTTTTGCTGTTACAGGTTTATCTGGGAAAATTTTAATCCAAACTTTACCACCACGTTTAATATAACGTGTCATAGCAACACGGGCTGCTTCAATCTGATTGGAACGGATCCAGCATGGTTCGGTTGCAACCAGACCGTATTCACCGTAGTTGATTTTGTTTCCTCTTGTTGCTTTTCCTCTCATGGTACCGCGGAATTGTTTACGACGTTTTACTCTTTTTGGCATTAACATAATTATTTATCGCTCCCTTCCTTAGTTCCTTTAGTTGGAAGTACTTCGCCATTGTAGATCCATGCTTTAACACCAACTTTACCGTATGTGGTGTCTGCTTCGGCGAATCCATAGTCGATGTCTGCTCTTAATGTCTGAAGCGGAATGTTTCCTTCGCTGTAGAACTCTGTACGAGCCATATCAGCACCGCCAAGACGTCCGGATACAGAAGTTTTGATTCCTTTTGCTCCAGCTTTCATAGTTCTGGACATTGTAGATTTCATAGCACGACGGAAAGAAATACGGTTCTCTAACTGCAGTGCGATGTTTTCAGCTACCAGCTGTGCGTCTTTGTCTGGTCTCTTAACTTCTTTGATGTCAACGATTAATTTTTTATCTGTGTATTTCTGTAATTCAGCTTTTACTTTTTCGATTTCTGAACCGCCTTTACCGATTACAACACCCGGTTTAGCAGTATAGATAATTACTTTTACTCTGTCAGATGCTCTTTCAATTTCGATTTTGGAAACACCTGCGCTGTATAATTTCTTTTTCAGGAAAGTTCTGATGTTGTAGTCTTCAACTAAGTTATCAGCGAAATCCCCTTCAGCGTACCATTTGGAATCCCAATCTTTGATAACGCCGACTCTCAGTCCATGTGGGTTAACTTTCTGTCCCATGATAGTCCTCCTTATCTCTCATCCAACACAACGGTAATATGGCAGTTTCTCTTTTCGATTCTGTATGCTCTACCCTTTGCTCTCGGTTTGATTCTCTTCATGGTCGGTGCTTTGTTTGCGTAGCACTCAGCAACATAAAGGTTCTCCGGGTTCATTCCATTATTGTTTTCAGCGTTTGCAACTGCTGATTCCAGTAATTTTTTGATTACGCTGGAAGCGTATCTTGGGTTGTATGTTAAGATACCAAGTGCTGTCTGAACATCTTTTCCACGGATTACATCCAGTACATAGCAAGCTTTCTGTACGGACATTCTAGCGTAGGATAATTTTGCAGACGGTCTTGTATCTTTATTAGCATTTCTTGCTCTCTTGATCTGACTTCTATGTCCTTTAGCCATGATAAAAGCCTCCTTCTAAAATATTAGCGAACACCTGATTTTTTCTCGTCTTTGCCGTGTCCTCTGTAGGTTCTGGTTGCAACGAACTCACCGAGTTTGTGACCAACCATATCTTCTGTAACGTATACCGGCACATGTTTTCTTCCGTCATGAACAGCGAATGTATGTCCAACGAAAGACGGGAAGATTGTAGAACGACGTGACCAGGTCTTAATAACTGTTTTATTTCCAGCAGCATTCATAGCATCTACTTTTTTCAGTAAGCTTTCATCTGCGAATGGTCCTTTTTTTAATGAACGAGCCATTAGTCTTACCTCCTTATTTTGCTAATGTTTTACCATCTCTTCTTCTTACAATATACTTGTTAGACTGTTTGTTTTTCTTTCTTGTCTTCAAGCCAAGAGCCGGTTTACCCCATGGAGTACATGGACCTGGACGGCCGATACCGGTCTTACCTTCACCACCACCGTGTGGATGGTCATTCGGGTTCATTACAGAACCACGAACAGTAGGTCTGATACCCATGTGACGTTTACGTCCTGCTTTACCAATGTTGATAAGGCTGTGCTCGCCGTTTCCTACTACACCGATTGTAGCACGGCAGTTAATTGGAACCATTCTCATTTCGCCTGATGGCAGACGAAGTGTAGCAAATTTACCTTCTTTAGCCATTAACTGTGCACCGTTACCAGCGGAACGAACTAACTGTCCACCTTTACCAGCGTACATTTCAATGTTGTGGATCATTGTACCTACAGGAATTTCAGAAAGTGGTAAGCAGTTACCAACACGAACTTCTGCGTTTGCACCGTTCATAACTTTCATACCAACTTTTAATCCTTCTGGTGCAAGGATATATGCTTTTTCACCGTCAGCATAGCAAATCAGTGCGATGTTTGCTGTTCTGTTCGGATCATATTCGATTGTTTTTACAATTGCAGGGATATCATCTTTTTTTCTCTTGAAATCGATGATTCTGTATTTTCTTCTGCTTCCGCCTCCGCGGTGTCTTACTGTGATTTTACCCTGATTATTACGTCCAGCGTTTTTATTTAAGGACACTACCAGAGACTTCTCAGGTGTAGATGTTGTGATTTCTGTGAAATCAGAACCTGTCATATGTCTTCTGGAAGGTGTATATGGGTTATAAGATTTGATTCCCATTACTGTCTCTCCTTTCATTTCGGCGCCGTAAGCGTTGTTTCCCAACGCATCCTGGCGTTTTGTTGCCTGCAGTCAAATATTGGATTACTTTCTCTTGACTGCATATTCAGTGTCTATATTTCTTACAGTCCTTCAAAGATTTCGATCTCTTTGCTGTCTTCTGTAAGAGTTACGATTGCTTTTTTGGTTTTTGCTGTTTTTCCAAAAGTCATACCACGTCTTTTTGTTTTTCCATCCTGATTCATGGTATTAACATTTTTAACTTTTGTTCCTTCGAACATTTTTTCAACAGCTTCTTTGATCATGGATTTGTTTGCTTCCGGATGTACTAAGAAAGTATATTTCTTTTCGCCCATAGCAGCCATGCTTTTTTCTGTAACGATTGGTTTCAGGATTACATCATAATACTGTACGTTTGCCATTATGCGTATACCTCCTCAATTGTAGCTACAGCAGCCTTTGTCAGGATTACAGTGTTGTATTTCAGAATATCAAATACATTTACTGTGTTTGGTAATGCTGTAATAACATTCGGAATATTTCTTGTAGACAGTACTACGTTCTGATCGTTTTCTGCCAGAACTACCATTGCTTTAGAAACATTCAGGTTATTTAAAACTGCCTGCATTGCTTTTGTTTTTACTTCATCTAATTTCAGTTCATCAAGAACGATTAATTTATTTTCCTGTACTCTGCTTGTCAGAGCGGATTTCAGAGCAAGTCTTCTTTCTTTCTTGTTCATCTTAATGCTGTAATCTCTCGGTACTGGAGCGAATACAACACCGCCGCCTGTCCACTGAGGAGATCTTGTTGAACCCTGTCTTGCATAACCTGTTCCTTTCTGTCTCCACGGTTTTCTTCCGCCGCCGCTTACTTCAGAACGAGTTTTTGCTTTCTGAGTTCCCTGACGATTATTTGCAAGCTGACGAACAACAGCTAAATGCACTAAATGATCGTTCACTTCAACGCCAAAAACTGCATCGTTTAATTCCATTGTTCCAACTTCTTTGCCTTCCATATTATAAACTGATACGTTTGCCATTTATATGATCCTCCTTTCCAACGAAAACTTATTTACAAGTCTTAACGGACTCTTTGATTGTTACTAAGGATTTCTTCGGTCCCGGAACAGAACCTTTTACTAACAGCAGATTGTTTTCAGCATCTACTCTTACGACTTCCAGATTCTGAACAGTTACTTTTACATGTCCCATCTGCCCTGGCATTTTTTTGCCTTTGAATACTTTACTTGGATCAGATGCAGCACCGTTAGAACCTGCATGACGGTGATATTTGGAACCGTGAGCCATAGGCCCTCTGGACTGTCCATGTCTTTTAATTGCGCCCTGGAATCCTTTACCTTTGCTGATTGCTGTTGCATCGATTTTGTCGCCTGCTGCGAATACATCGCATTTGATTTCCTGTCCGAGTGCCATTTCTTCTGCACCTTCCAGTTTGAATTCTCTTACGAATCTCTTGCAGGAAACACCAGCTTTGTCAAAGTGTCCTTTCATTGGTTTATTCACAAGATTCTCTCTCTTGTCAGCAAAACCAACCTGTACTGCACTGTAACCATCGTTGTCCTGTGTCTTAACCTGTGTTACCACACAAGGACCAGCCTGCAATACAGTTACTGGAGTTAATACTCCGTCTTCGTTGAAGATTTGAGTCATTCCGACTTTAGTAGCTAAGATTGCTTTCTTCATTTTTTACCTCCTGTTATTCTACAGCGGATTACACTGTGTTGTGCAATCATCCTAGACAGAAAGTTAATATATTTATATCAACCTCGTAAGGATAATCTCTCATTAAAAATTATTTCTGTTTCATTTTGATATCAATGTATACACCAGCCGGCATCTCTAAGCGAGACAGGGCATCAACGGTTTTCTGAGTTGGTGTGATGATATCGATCAGTCTTTTATGAGTTCTTTGTTCGAACTGTTCTCTGGAATATTTATATTTGTGAACCGCACGTAAAATTGTTACTACCTCTTTCTTTGTAGGAAGCGGTACCGGTCCGCTAACAGTTGCTCCATTCTTTTTAACAGTTTCGATAATTTTGCTTGCAGATGCATCTACTAACTGATGATCATAAGCTTTTAAAGTGATTCTCATTACCTGACTTGCCATAAAAAAAGTCTCCTCCTTTTCGCACTTATAAGTAGTACGACAAGCGGCGACTGTACACATTCCCGTGTGTGTCATTATAATTACACACACTCCCACATACCCGTGGTAAGTCTTCAAGATTTTGTACAGTGACTTGTCGTCAGTTTCCTAACTTGACATTCGCTCCACGGAAAACCTGCATTTCAGCAGCAACCTCTCGCTTCATAGCTATCATGTCACAGCAAGGATGAGTATACACGATATCCCCCAATAATGCAAGGGCTTTTTTAATTTTTTTTTGTTTTTTTACAGAAACAAAAGAAGAAACAGAAGAGGCACACGCCTCTTCTGTTTCTTCCTATTATAATTACAATAAGTTTGAATAATCCAAAAATGTAATGTGATTTTCTTCATCTTCAATGATTTCCGGACTTTCCCCTGCTTTTCTTGCAGCTTCCATTAGTTCTTCCCTGGAAAGCGCCCGTGGAACCACATCTTTTTTATAGATGACTTCCTGTTCTGTCTCATCTTTTATTTCATTGCAAGATTCCTCTTCTTCATAGGATTCTTCCTCATAAGATATCTCAACATCTGGAAGTTCTTCTGCCGGCTCTTCCTGTTCGATTAATATTTCTTCCGGTACCTCATCAGATACGTTTTCCGGAATCGGTTCTTCCACTGCCTCTTCCAGAGTAATCTCTGTTGCCACTTCCTCCGGTTCTTCTTCTGATAAGTTTTCCAGATTTTCCAGTGAGATTTCCTGTTCTTCCGAAACAGGTTCCAATTTCTCAAAAGGCAGCACAACGGTGTCCATCTCAACAGATACCGGCATCTGTTCACTCTGAACCCGGGCCAGACTTTCTGCTATGGAATTCATCGCATCCTGCATTGTCGCATCAAAATCTTCCTCTGTATACTCCTCTGTATCTCCTTCAAATATTGCCTGAAGATCTATTGTCTGATCTGTATCCGGTTCCACTATTGTCTCTTCTATCTCTGGTACTTTCTCAGACAGTTCTTCTGCTGCATCAGCAAAGAGACTCAATTTTCCTTCTTCCGATGCTGTTTCTTCTGCGCTTCCTTTTTTTGCCTGTTTTCTGCTGCGTTTTTCTTCTTTCTTCCGGCGTTTGCGTTCCTTCCGACTCAGTTTTTCTTCCGTCTGTACCTCCTCGGAATCTTCTTCGGAATCTTCCTCCTCTTCTTCATCATCCTTACGCCATAATTCGGCCAGAATAAATAAGATAATAAGGAAGATTACACCAAGCCCCACGACGATCAGTCCTTCTTTTGACTGAAGAGCAATCGCCGCATAAGCAATATACGGAACAACTACGATTACTTTTACTGCATCATTTAAAAGCTGAATATTCTGCTCTTCTGCACTTTGGCTATAGGAGTCTCTGACCTTATATGCCCCTGCTGATGCATCCATATCTGTGATTTCATATACATAGGCCTGATTATTCGTGGTGTAAATCACTTTGTCACCTTTTTTCAGTGCATCTGTCTCTACTGTCTTTCCATACGCAACTGCTCCTACAGGCAGATTCGTCCCAGAGGTGCTGTTATCACTCATAACCGTATTAATTCCGGCAACAGGGGGAATCAATAGGGCAGCCGCTACGAGAATTGAACCGATTACCACAAGATTCACTATAATTTTTAAAAACTTAGACATCTCTGTTCCCTCATTTCGCATTTCTTTCTATTCATTTCATTTCTTAACTATAGTACCATTTTCCGACAAAGATGTACATAGATAAATCGCAAAAACTTTTTTTCACAGATGATCTGGACCTTACTACTCACTCTTTAAAAATGCCTGATATCCGAGAAATGCTTCATAAATATCTGCTTTACTTGCAATTTCCCATGGTGCATGCATGTTCAGAACTGCCACACCGCTGTCAATAACCTCCATATCATAACGTGCAAGGATATATGCGATGGTTCCGCCGCCGCCTACATCTACCTTGCCAAGTTCTGCGGTCTGGAAAGATACATTATTTTCTTCCATAATTCTACGAAGCTTGGCAATGTATTCCGGATTTGCATCATTGGAACCGCTTTTTCCTCTGGATCCGGTATATTTATTAAATGTCAGTCCATGTCCCAGATATGCCGCATTATTCTTTTCCATCACTTCCGGATAATTAGGGTCAAAAGCAGCACTTACATCAGAAGACAGCATTTGTGAATTCTTCAGCGCTCTGCGAAGCAGCAATTCATTGTATGCTCCCGACGCATGCATCACTTCTGCCACAGTATTCTCAAAGAATTTTGATTCCATACCGGTAGCTCCGACGCTTCCGATTTCTTCTTTATCCACGAGCAGACATACGGAAGTATACTTCACCTGTCCCGTAGCCTCAATTGCCTTGTAAGAAGGATAAGCACAAACCCTGTCATCGTGTCCATATGCCATAACCATACTTCTGTCCAGCCCGAAATCTCTTGCAGGACCTGCAGGCACTACTTCCAGTTCTGCGGAAAGAAAATCCTCTTCCTCTATCTGATACTTCTCTTTTAATATACAAAGAATCTGTGCTTTCACTGGCTCTGTCTCCTCATCTTGCAGAGGAATGCTGCCTACCAGTACATTCAGTTTCTCTCCTTCTATCACTTCTTTTGCATTTTTTTCCAGCTGTTTTGCAGAAAGATGAATCAAAAGATCTGTAATTCCAACTACCGGATCCTTCGGATCTTCTCCTAAAACGACCTTAACGGTGGTGCCATCTTTTTTCACTGCCACTCCATGCAATGCCATAGGAAGTGTTACCCACTGGTATTTTTTTACACCTCCATAATAATGGGTATCCAGTAATGCCTGCTCGCCCTCTTCATAAAGAGGATTCTGTTTCAGATCCAGTCGCGGAGAATCTATATGCGCACCAAGAATCCGCATTCCCTTTTCTATCGGTTCTTGACCAATCACAAAAAGCGCAAGTGCCTTTCCCATATTGTTGGCATACACTTTATCTCCTGGCTTTAAGCGGGTACCCTCTTCGATTACTTTTTCCAGATTACAGAAACCGGCACTTTCTGCCTGTTTTATTATTTCATCTGTGCATTCCCGCTCAGTTTTGCATAAAGACATAAACTCCTTATATCCATCGCAAAAATCAAAAATCGGTTTTTTATCTTTGTATTTTTTCCAGATATTTTCCGTTTTCATTTTCGTCACCTCTGTTTTTTTTACTCTTGTTACAGCTTACTACACCTTTCGCCGAATTGCAACCCAAAGGGTCATTGACTTTTTTCACACTTGCTATATAATGTTACTGTTCAGCAGCAACAATTCAGAAATGAGGAATCGTAGATGAAAATGAAAATCAAAACAATCGAAGATCTTTCCCTCAACGCCTGGCCTTCTCATCAGATTCAAATCTATGATGGATGGATTCTTCGTTATTCCTGTTTTTACACCCACAGAACAAACTGTGTCGAACAAATTGGTCCTTCTACAATTAATCTGACAGACAAGATCAATTACTGCGAAGAAATATACGAGAAATGGGGCACTCCTGCGATCTTCAAGATCAATCCTCTTATGGACAGTTCTTTTGACTATAAGCTGATGGAAAGAGGATATCATGTCGCCCACACAACAGAGGTCATGACCATGTCTCTGGAAACTTATGAACCGGTAAGGCCTCCGCATCCTGTTTTTCTGAGTCGGGAGATTTCTCCTGACTGGCTGGACGCTTTGTTTCAGATGAATGGTACTGTCAATCCGGTACATAAAAAAATCGTTCCTTCTATGTATCATGCAATTCCCGGAGATACCATATTTGCCACTGTATACGATGGAACCAAAGTAATTGGTACCGGTCTTGGTATTCTTGACCGGGATTATGTAGGCATTTATGCCATCCATGTCTCTCCAGACTATCGCCGTCAGAAACTGGGAGAATCCATCTGCCGAGCCATCCTGCGTTCCGCCCGGGAACAGGGTGCCTGTTATGCGTATCTTCAGGTGGTAAAAGGCAACACACCTGCGCGTACTCTCTACGAATCCCTTGGTTTTCGTTATTTTTATACTTATTGGTTCCGCCAGCAATTCTGACTTTCTTATCGAACAAAAAATACGCAGTCCCATTCGGAAACAAAATGGAACTGCGTGTTTTTTATTTATTCTTATCTGTAGAAAAGACTTCCTAACTGAAGATCTCTCTTGAAATCTCTGATTCTTGTGTTTGCATCAATATATACAGCTTCAATACCCATAGCTGCTGCCCAGTCGCCCATCTGTTCTGCAGTAATATCATAGGAGAATGCTGTATGATGTGCACCGCCTGCCAGAATCCATGCTTCTGCGCCAACTTCCAGATTCGGCTGTGGTGTCCAGAATGCAGTTGCAACAGGAAGCTTCGGCATTTCTTTTTCTGTCTTTTTGCAGTCTACTTCATTAATGATCAGGCGGAAACGATTTCCAAGATCAATCAGTGAAGTTGCAATTGCAGGACCGGTTTTGGAAGTAAACACAAGACGTGCCGGATCCTCTCTGTTTCCCATACTCAGAGGATTTACTTTGATGCCGATCGGGCCTTCGGAAATCGTAGGACAAACTTCCAGCATATGTGCCTGAAGGATTCCTTCTTTTCCAGGTACCAGATTGTAAGTATAATCTTCCATGAAGGAAGTTCCTTTTGCATCTTTCATACCTGCTGTCATGATCTTCATCAGACGAACCATAGCTGCTGTTTTCCAGTCACCTTCTCCACCGAATCCGTAACCTTTTTCCATCAATCTCTGAATTGCAAGACCAGGAAGCTGCTGCAGAGCTCCAAGATCACCAAAATGGGTAACAATTGCCTGATAATTTTTCTCTTCCAGGAAACGCTCAAATCCAAGTTCGATCTGTGCCTGAACTGCTACATGTTTCTTAAATTCTTCCGGATCTCTTCCTTCCAGAAGAATATCATATTTGCTGTAATATTCTTCTACCAGAGTATCGGTATCTGCTTTGGATACTGCCTGAACTGCTTCTGCAATTTCATTTACAGGATATGCATCAATTTCCCATCCAAACTTAATCTGTGCTTCTACCTTATCCCCTTCTGTAACCGCAACATTGCGCATATTATCTGCAATTCTCATGACACGGATATGGCTGCTCTCCATGATACCGATTGCAGTACGCATCCAGGAAGCAATTCTCTCCTGAACCTTTTTATCGCTCCAATGACCTACGATTACTTTTCTTTCGATTCCCATACGGCTTACAATATGACCGTATTCTCTGTCTCCATGAGCAGACTGGTTTTCATTCATGAAATCCATATCGATAGTATCGTACGGAATTTCCTGATTAAACTGTGTATGCAGATGCAAAAGCGGTTTTCTGTATTCCTGCAGACCAAGAATCCATGATTTTGCAGGAGAGAATGTGTGCATCCATGTAATAACGCCTGCGCATTCTTCATCTGCATTTGCTTCATTAAATGTTCTTCTGATTACTTCATTCGTGATCAGAGTTGGTTTTAATACAACCTCATAAGGAAGGATACCGGATTTGTTCAGTTCTTCCACAATGATTCTTGAATGTTCTGCAACTTTTCTCAAACACTCATCCCCATATAAATCCTGAGAACCAGTTGCAAACCAAAATTTGTAATTCTTACCCGTTTTCATAACTCGTTACCTCCTGTATATGTTCTACTACAATCATACAACTTGTACAGTCATCTTTACAAGTTGTATTTTAAAACCATACAAGCTATTTCCAGTATCATACCAGTTTCCCCAGTGCAAAAAAGAGCTGCCCTGCGGACAGCTCTTTTTTCTTCTTCATAATTTCATTCCTTTATGTATGATGATTATTTCTGATTCGATAAATAGGCTTCGATGCTCTTCATTGCTTCTTCTTCATCTTCGCCTTCTATTGATACAGTAACGCTCTCACCAGCGTCTAATCCCAAACTCATCATTCCCATAATACTTTTCGCATTTACCCGTTTTGCTTCACTTTCAAGATAAATGTTACTTGAATACTGGCTTGCTACTTGTACAAGCATTGCAATGGGACGTGCTTCCAGCCCGTTTGAAATACCGATGGTAATTGGTTTCCTGATCATATTCGTTCCTCCTTAAATCCTTTGAGCTCCTCCGCTATACTTCCAATCTTTCTCAGCCTGTGATTCACCCCTGATTTCCCTATTTTCGGAGACAACATCTCGCCCAACTCTTTCAGAGATGCCTCTGGATATTCCAGGCGCAGTCTTGCAACAGCTTCCAGATTTTCCGGTAAACTTGAAATTCCCACAGTATCACGAATATGTTCTATATCCTGTACCTGTTTCAATGCTGCATTGACTGTCTTATTAATATTGGCTGCGTCACAATTCACTTTTCGGTTGATACTGTTCCGCATTTCCTTCAGAATCCTGATATTTTCTAAATTCATCAGGGATACATTGGCACCCATAAGTCCCAGAAGTTCTACAATCTGTTCTCCTTCTTTCACATAAACAACTTCATGATTCTTCCGGTTTACAATTTTTGCATAAATTTCAAAACTGCCGATCAGCTCCTGGAGCTGTTTTGCCTTCTCCAGTGTTGTACATACAATTTCAAAATGATAGAACTTCTCAGGATCACTGATCGATCCTGCACACAGAAATGCTCCACGCAAAAATGCCCTTCTACAGCAATGATTCTGAATCACTCTAGGATTTATCAGTCCCTCAAATGGAATCGGTATTTTGTCTTGGGCCAAATACTTGATCGCTTGAAGAATCCGCACGGCATCTTTCTCGTTTCGTACCTCTAATATGAATTTATTTTTTTTTCTGTAGAGACACTGCTCCACAGCGAATTCTTTCTCTATTCTAAATGTTTTTTTCAATAAAGTAAAGCATTTTCTTACAACACTTTCATTTTCTGCAGAAAAATACAAGTAAATGCTTCCTTTTTCTGTTCTTTTAATTCTGCCGCAGAAAGCAAAGATGGCTCCGATTTCAGCAATCTGACAATGTCTGGCCGAACTGATATGGCCTTCCAGTTCTTCTTTTACACAAGCGGAAAATGTCATCGTTTCGCATCCTTTTCAATATCTCTGTGTTCGATCCGCACTCCATATTCTTCCGTTCCCCTCAGCCTTCTGTAAATTTCATTGGACAAAGTAACGCTTCTGTGTTTCCCGCCGGTACATCCGATTCCAATCACCAGTTGAGTCTTTCCTTCTGAAATATAATTAGGAATCAGGAAACGCAGCATATCCTCCAACTTATCAGAAAATGCATGTGCCAGATCAAATCCCATTACATAGTCGCTGACCGGACTGTCATTTCCAGTAAGCGGACGAAGCTTTTCTATGTAATAAGGATTCGGCAGAAAACGAACATCAAACACCAGATCCGCATCCGCCGGGATTCCATATTTGAATCCAAAAGAAAGAACAGTAATGATCATATTTTTAAAGTTCAGATTCTCTATGAAAATTTTTTCCAGTTCACTTTTCAGTTCTCTGGTAAGCAGCTGGCTGGTATCCAGAATATAATCTGCTGATTTCCGCAAAAATTCGAGGCGCTCTCTTTCTTTCTGTATCCCTTCATCCACTCTTCCCTTCCCAGAAAGCGGATGGGAACGTCTCGTTTCTTTATAACGCTTCACCAGTGCACGGTCATCTGCATCCAGAAAAAGGATTTCCGGATTAAACCCTGGAACACGGATTCGTTCCAGCACCTGTTCCAGTTCTCCAAGAGCTTTTCCACTTCTGATATCCACTCCTACCGCAACCTGCTGAATATCTCCGGAACTTCCGTCTTTTAACAGTTGTGCAAACTTCTCCAGAAGCGGAATCGGAAGATTATCCACACAAAAATACTCCATATCCTCCAGCATTTTTAATGCAGTACTTTTCCCGGCCCCCGACATTCCTGTGACAATTACAACTCGCATACTCTTATCTCCCTGTCTCTTCTTTTTAGAATTCTCCTAAGAATCTTACTTCTGTCTCCAGAGATACGCCAAACTGTTCTTCTACTTTTCTCTGCACTTCTCGAATCAAAGTCATGATATCCTCTGCTGTCGCATCTCCTGCATTGATCACAAACCCGCAATGTTTTTCAGATACCTGGGCTCCGCCAACAGAAAATCCTCTTAATCCGGCATCCATAATCAGTTTTCCCGCAAAGTATCCTTCCGGGCGTTTAAAAGTACTTCCTGCGCTCGGTTTATCCAAAGGCTGTTTACTGGTACGGCGTTCCTTAAAATCTTCCATCTGTTCTCGGATATAAGCTCTGTCCCCTTTTTTCAGCTGCAATACTGCCTCAAGCACTATATAGTCTTTCTCTTTCACAATACTTGTCCGATATCCGAGTTTCAGCTGTTCTTTGCTTAAAGTAAGAATATTGCCGTCTCTGTCTAATACGGTGACTTCCACAAGTACATCTTTCATTTCTCCGCCGTATGCACCTGCGTTCATTACTACAGCTCCTCCAATGGTACCTGGGATTCCTGCTGCAAAAGCAAACCCATCCAGGCCGTATTCCAGCGCCTCTGCTGCAATCTTAGAAAGCAAAGCTCCGCATCTGGCCCGGATTCTTTCTCCCTCCACAGAGATTTCACTCATATTTTTCCACAGCTGAATAACAACGCCTCTGTATCCTTTATCACTGACCAGAAGATTGCTTCCATTTCCAAGAATGAACCAGGGAAGATTCTCCTCTGCACAGATATGTAAAACTTCCTGTACTTCTTCCACACTGTGCGGGCACAGAAAATAATCCGCCGGTCCGCCTACGCGGAAAGTTGTATGTTTGCTCATCCATTCTTCCGTATATACGTTATCGCTGCCAAGGCAATGGCAAAATTTATTCTTGATCTCTTTTTTCACAGTATTACCTCTTTATCCATTCATTTCTTATAAGTTCACCAGATCCCGGACTACCTGCCCTGCAATCATAAGACCGGCTGCTCCCGGCACAAACGAAACACTGCCAGGGACAGGTCTTCCGGTGGCTGCTCTTTTTTCTTCCAACTCAACTGTTTCTTCTTTGATTCCAAGACGTTTCCGCTTCTCTCCCGGACTAATTTCTGTAGAGAAAAGCACTTTTACTTTTTTAATCTTTCTTTTTTTCAGCTCTGTCCGCATAACCTTCGCCAGGGGACAGACACTTGTTTTTGAAATATCTGTAATCTGAAAGCAGGAGGGATCCAACTTATTTCCTGTACCCATACAGGAAATAATTGGAATCTGAAATTCCTTTGCTTTTTCGATCAAGAGGATTTTTGCAGATACTGTATCCACTGCATCCACAATATAATCATAAGACGCAAAATCAAACAGCCCTGCTGTTTCCAGTCCGAAAAAGGTATCATAGGTGTGCACAACTGCATCCTCATTAATATCCATGATCCTTTCTTTCGCTACCTGCACTTTCTTCTTTCCAATCGTAGAGCGAAGTGCAACCAGCTGACGATTCAGATTGGTAATGGATACCGTATCATTATCCACCAGTATCAGATTTCCCACTCCGGCTCTTGCCAGAGCTTCTACCACATAAGATCCTACACCTCCAATACCAAAAACTGCCACTTTTGCATTGGCCAGTGTCCTTAATCCTTCGGTTCCTAATAATCCTTCCGAACGGGAGAATGCATGAAGCATAATGAATATTTCCTCCTGAGTAAAATCTTTTTCATGTTACCGTTTCTCATTATACTATTAATTCGAAACATTGTATAGAACTAGTTTTTCATCTTAGGCTGAAAAATCAGACTGGCAGCATAAGAAAAAATAAGAGCTGCGGAGATTCCGACTGCACTGGATGTAAAACCGCCCATAAATACCCCAAGGATTCCATTCTGATCCACCGCTTTCTTCACACCTTTCCAGAGAACATTTCCAAACCCGAACAGTGGAACACTTGCTCCTGCACCTGCAAACTCCACCAGCCTGTCATAAATTCCCAGAGCTCCCAGCAGTGCACCACTGCACACCAGAAGCACCATAACTCTTCCAGGCAGCAATTTTGTTTTATCCAGAAGGATCTGAACCAGTGCACAGATCACTCCGCCTACCCAAAATGCATTGATATAATCCATGATGACTTCCTCCTGCTCTTTCAGCAATGTTCTACAACGACTGCCTGCGCGATTCCCGGAACACTTTGTCCTTCATTATAACTTACTTTTGAAAGCAGTGCACCGGTAGGAACAAAAAGAACCCGCTTCCATTCTCCGGTCTCAATTTTAGGAAGTACGTAAGAAACAAATGTCACTGCTGAACATCCACAGCCACTTCCGCCTGCGTGAGTATCCTGCTTCTCTTTATCATAAATTTTCATACCGCAGTCTATATGCTGTTTTTCTATATCAAAGCCTTTTTCTCTCAGAAGATCAAACAGAATCTTCTGTCCTACCTCTCCCAGATCACCTGTAATGATTTTGTCGTAGTCTCCAGGCATCCGGTTAAAATCCATCAGATTCTGATAGATGGTATCACAGGCTGCCGGAGCCATACAAGCTCCCATATTCAGAGAATCCTTTAATCCATAATCAATAATTTTCCCTGTAGTGATTCCGGTAATTCTCGCTTTCCCGCCAGAGCGACCAAGAATACAGGCACCGCTCCCTGTTACCGTCCAGGAAGCGGATAAGGGACGTTGATTTCCATATCCCAGAGGAAAACGAAATTCCTTTTCTGCACTTCCGTAATGACTGGAAGTAACTGCTACTACATAATTTCCATATCCGGCTGCTACTGCCATAGAAGACAGGGACAGCGCTTCCCCCATAGTGGCACAGGCTCCATAAAGGCCGTACACAGGAATATCAAATCCAATAATTCCAAAAGAAGAGGCAATGGTCTGCGCAAGCAAATCGCCTGCATAGATTGTTCGTATTTCCCATTTTTCCAGTTTTGCCTTCCGGATTGCCATAGTCACTGCTTCTTTTTGCAGTACACTTTCTGCTTCTTCCCAGCACTGACATCCGAAAAGTCCATCCTCTTCTCCTACTACATCAAAATATTTTCCAAGAGGACCTTCCCCTTCTTTTTTTCCTACAATGGATGCACCGCTTAAGATATGCACTGCATGCGAAAACTGAATACTCTGCTTTCCTCTTGTCTGCTCTTTTCGTCCTTCTTCTCTGCTCATCATACAATCCCCCACATTTTCATCAAATAATAAATCACGCCCAGTAAAGCAGAAGTTAAAATCCCATAAAGAATCACAGGCCCTGCAATGGTAAATATTTTACATCCGATGCCGAAGATTTGTCCTTCTTTTTGATATTCAATTGCAGGAGAGGCTACCGAGTTTGCAAACCCTGTAATCGGTACCAGTGTACCTGCTCCTCCCCATTTTGCCAGTTTGGGGTAAATATTCAGACCGGTAAGAAGCACACTGAGAAAAATCAGACACAAAGAGGTCCAGCTTCCGCAAGTTTCCGAATCCATTCCCTGATTTTTGCAGAAATTCATGATCATCTGCCCCAGGGTACAGATAATTCCGCCACTCACAAAAGCAAATCCCATATTTTTAAACAGATTATGCCTTGGAGTGACGGACTTTACATAATTCTCATATTCTTTTGCTTTTTGTTTTTTTACTTCCTCTGCTGCTGTTGCCATACTACATACCATCCTTTTTATCCTTTTGTCTTTTTCATTAGTATGGCTTTTTGCAGTTATAATATACTAATTCTTCTTCAATTTTCGATACAGACGTCCTGCTGACTTGATCATATGATACCTGCTGACAGAAAGAACGATACCGATTTCTATCAGAAGAAAACAGATCGAAGTACCTCCATAACTGAAAAAGGGTAATGTCAGACCGGTATTGGGAAATGCATCAATATTCACTGCAATATTAATCACTGTCTGAAGACTGATATGGAAAAATACTCCCATACATAAAACACTTCCATAGATATTTTCTGCATTCCAGGTCACTTTATAAATTGCATACAGCAGATAAATCATAAGCAGGATAACGGTCACACCACCTACGAGTCCCAGTTCCTCACAGATTACAGAAAAGATCATATCATTCTGTGCTTCCGGAAGGAATCCATACTTCTGGCTGGAAGACCCAAGCCCTTTTCCAAGAATCCCACCGGAACCAATCGCATACAGTCCCTGAATCACCTGGTATCCCAATCCGGATGCATACCGTTCTGTATCGAGCCATGCAACAATACGTCTGATTCGGAACGGCAAAGTTTCTGCCTCTTCCGGAGTCGGCATATTTATGGCGATACTCCATATGTACAGCGCCGCCAGAATCACTACAACAGCAAATACACTCCCATGGAGTTTTCCTGTTCGTATACAGACCAGACTGATTAAAAAAGTCATTCCAAGAACTACTACGGAGGAACTCAGGTCATTGGAAATTACTAATAAAAGCCCTGCCGGGAGCGCACCGGCACCCCAGAGCATCCATGTCATCTTAACCCGTTCGCTTTCCAGTCTCCTGTAATATTTATTGACCAGATAAGCAAGAAACAGAATCAGACAAAGTTTCACAAGCTCTGCCACCTGAAAAGATATGGGGCCCAGATTCAGCCATCTTTTTGCCCCTTTGACTTCCACACCGAAAGGAATCAACAAAAGAATACAAAGAAGACTGAACAAGTACGCGGCCCATGCAAAAATTTTCAGGATATTGTAATTAATATATTGCAGAACCCACATACCTGCAAATCCCAGAATCATAAACAGATACTGTTTTCGAAACAGATAAAATGAATCATAATTATAGTCTTTGCTGTTTGCACAAATATAACTGGATGCGGAATAAACCATAACTGCTCCAAAACAGCACAAAACCAATGTGATCGCCCAGATCTGAAAGTCCGTCCGTTCCACATATTGCAGCAGTTTTTTCGTTCTTTTTCTGCTCACAGCCTTCATCTCCTTTCTTTCTGAAAAGTATATTCAGTTTCTCACTGAATCGGAATTCTGTCAACTGTTTCAATAAGAAAAAGACAGAACTGCCTGTCAGCAGACAGTCTGTCTTTTTCTTATTAAATACCTTTCAGACAAAAGAAATGATACAGGCTTCCCAGTGTCTTTCCTGCTGCCAGAGACACTACAACAAGACCGACGCCTTTTGTCAGACCCACTCTTCTGGCCATAATAGCAAACACATTCACCACTTCTCCAAGAGCAATGATCCAACTTCCAAGAAAAATCCCAAATCCAAGACCAACCAGCACAAGCCCGGGCATTCCAAGAGGAATTCGTATGTGATAAAGCTGTACCAGATTTCCGAAAATGGTTCCTGCAACCAGACTGCTTTCATAAAGCAACAGATGATTCCCTGTATGGGTAATCCCTGCATATCTTGGAATAATTCCAAGACCAATCACAAATGCAGCTAATGCCGTCGCTACAATGGTTCCTCCGCATAATCCCACAAAGCCCACAGCCAGTTGTGTCCACATATTATCCCTTCTCCTTTCTGTTTCTCTTCTCAATCAGTGTTTTGTTTATATCATCTTCATATACCCGCATCTGCACTTCCATGGGTGTCGGATCCTGTGTAATCTTTTTCCCCATAAAATGATTAAAAAAAATCACAACCCCCAGACCAATTCCAATGGAATAAGCACCTTCCAGAATCGTCTGCCCGGTAGATACTTTGCCGGTAAATTGTTCATAAATACGCACAAATAATGTGGATATATCCACATCCGTATTAAATGTCATAATCGAAAATGCGCTTCCAAAAAATGTAACAAGACACACCCCTGCTGTCTTCATCCAGGAATAAATCCGGTGTTTATGTTTCTGTGTTTCGTAAGTAACCACAAAATCTGCTTCTCCAATATGGGTCACATCTACACTTTGTTCCTTCTCCTGTATCGCTGAGACCAGATCCATGGCAGACACAATATATCTGCCCGGTGCATTTCCGGGAATCGTAAAGACTTTACGCATCCGATTCCGGTTCAGTACATGTTTATTATTGCAGGAAAGACTGGCTATATCCTGAAGATAAACATCCGGCTGATGCACCTCTACGTTTTTCTTTGTCTGAATATACAGCATATCACTCATCATCTGTCTCCTTCCATCCGTAAACCATAAAGTTAGTATGGAATTAGAATAAAAAAATATACCTGTTTCTTCTGACATTTACAGTTTTTCCCGCATACGCTTCAAAATCCGCTTCTCCAGCCTGGATACCTGCACCTGTGAGATTCCCATTTCTTCTGCAATCTGATTCTGCGTTTTTTCCTGAAAAAAACGCAAATAAATCAATTTTCTCTCTTCCGGCTCCAGGCTTGTGAGCAATTCTTCCAGAATCATCCGATTCAATACTTTCTCCTGCCGGTCTTCCTGTTCTTCCAGTTTATCCTCCAGCACAATATCCGCTCCATCTCCCTGATAAATCGGTTTCTGCAAAGATTCTACCGGTTCGCCTGCTTCCATTGCCATAACCAGTTCCTCTTTGGTCACAGACAGCCGTCCTGCAATTTCTGCCAGTCCCGGCTCTTTTCCTGTCTTAGAAAGCAATTCCTCTCTGACTCCATAAGCACGACAACCGATTTCCTTCAGTGACCGGCTTACTTTTATCATCCCGTCATCCCGAAGAAACCGTTTGATTTCTCCGCTTATCATTGGTACTGCATAAGTGGAAAATTTCACATCATAAGAACAGTCAAATTTATCAATGGCTTTTATCAGACCAATACTTCCAATCTGAAACAAATCCTCCGCTTCCACACCCCGGTTCAGATATCTGCGTACAACGCTGTGTACCAGACCTGTGTTTTTTTCTACCAGTGTATCTCTTGCCTCCTTATCTCCCTGGTGCGCACGCCCGATAAGGGCAAGGATATCTTCCATAGACCCTCCTTAATCATAGAATGAGCTGCGGTTTCCTATTTTTCTTCTCATTTGCACCACGGTACCTTTTCCAGGTTGTGACTGCACCTGCAGTTCATCCATAAATGCCTCCATGAAAGCAAATCCCATCCCTGCCCGGTCCTGATCCGGTCTTGTAGTAAACAACGGTTCCATGGCTTTTTGCACATCTTCAATGCCTTTCCCATAATCCGTAACTGTAATATAAATTTCCCGGTCTTTCGTTCTGCAGTCGATTCTTATTTTATCTGTTTCTTTTTCGTAAGCATGCACAATGCAATTAGTAATCGCTTCTGATACAGCAGTTTTGATATCTGCCACTTCTTCCAATGTGGGATTCAGTTGTGTGGCAAATGCTGCTACTGCCACCCTTGCAAGCCCTTCATTACAGGAACGGCTGTCAATCTCCAGTTTCATTTCATTGGTGTAATCCATATGCTTGCTCCCCCTTACCTTTTCCTCTGATGCCAGACTGTCTCCTGGCTGATTTCAATATATTTATAGATTCCGGACAACCGCATCAGGCGATAAATCCTGTCACTGACATGAATGGCCGTCACTTTTCCGCCACTGTATCTGAGCATTCGATAGCGCCCCATCAACATACCGATTCCGGAACTGTCCATAAAAGCCGTCTGTGAAAAATCAAATACCAGCTGGCGGATCTGTCCTTTTTCCAGTTCTTTGTCCACCGAATCGGTAATCTGCCTGGCAAAATGATGATCCAACTCTTTTGGCACATAAACCATGAGACAGTTTCCCCTTTTTTTCATTACATCTTCCATCACACTACCCCTTATTCTTTTCTTTTCATTCTCTGAAATAAGAGAAGGATGAGCATTTCTCTGCTCATCCTTCTCCTCAAGGTTCCTCTTTTGCTTTTTGAACGGCTGATTACTCCTCATCACTATAGTCTTCTTCACTATAGTCTTCTCCACTATAGTCTTCTCCACTATAGTCTTCTCCACTATAATCCTCTTCACTGTAATCTTCTTCTCCACTATAGTCTTCCCCACTGTAATCTTCTTCGCTGTAATCTTCTCCACTATATGTGTCGTAATCATAGTCTTCGCTTCCGCTGTCTTCTGTAGCCTGCCAGGAGCCGGTATCTCCCGATGCCTGTCCTCCAATTGCCTCCAGATAATCTTTCGCGTCGGAAGCATTCTGGGTACCGGGGAAGGTATCAATAATCTTCTGATACCAGACCTTTGCATTTTCTGTATCCCCGCTCTTCTGATAAGCCTGTGCCAGATAAAACATCGAGTGAAAATCCTGTTCTCCGATATCCAGAGCTTTCAGCAGATTTTCCACTGCTCCTGCATAATCTCCACTTTCATAAGCATTCATTCCTGCGGTCTTATATTTTGCTTTTACAGTAGAACCTACTTCTGACATTATGCTATCATACATACTCTTTGCTTCTACAGAAAGATGTTCTGCATTGACTCCCTCGAGTGCATTGGCAGCAGTATCGTAACTGCCTTCATTATATGCCTGCCATGCTTTTATGAGATTTTCATAACTGGTCGTTCGTGCATTTGCCTGGGAAATCTGATCATTTGCCGTATTGACCGATTCAGCAGATGCATCCATTTCCTCCTGCATACGATTAATCTCTGCTGCCTGAGTTGCCACTTTATCGCTATATTCTGCTACTTTCTCGTTTGCCTTCTGATTGATTCTCTGGGTCTGTCCCGGTACGATCAAAAACCAGAGTGCCGATGCGCCTACAAGGAGCCCAATGATCAGATTGATCAGCGTATTATTCACCGTCTTATCTCTATATTCCATCGGCTGGATCACCAGATCATTTCCGGACTGATAGATCAGGCGGTCGTCTTTTGATTCCCGTGTTCTTTCTTTTGCCTTAAATCTTGGTTCCAGACTGGTCATTTTCCCAGTCTGCTGATCGACTTCCCGAAGGAAACGAAGCGTAGTGGTATTGGTTTTATCAATCTTAGCTGCTGCTTTTAACTGTTTTCTGGCTTTCTCATATCTTCCCTGTTTAATATAGATCAGAGAAAGAAGATGATAACCTTTGATCAGTTTTGGATTACTTTGCATCACCTTTTTCAGCTGCATTTCTGCCATATCAATATTTCCGCTCCGGCAGTATTCCAGACACAGATTGAATTTCTTAATACTGGTATTGATGGTATCCAGGCGATTGGCATTACTCTGAAGCCGATCAATATATTCCGATGCCACATTATCCTGCGGCTGAATATTTTTGCTGATCACCCATTCGCTTAAAGCAGCCACTACTTCACCTGTCTCAAAATATACCAATCCCAGAAGATTTCGCGCTTCCAGATTATACTTGTACATTTTCAGACTTCGTTTCAAGCAGGAAATTGCACCGGACAGATCACGAATCTGTGCTTTCTCCAGTCCCCTGTTATAATAGAAATAAGACAGTGCAACTACTTTTTTCTGTGCTTCTACGTTACCCCCACAATTTGGACAGTATGAAGAACTGTTCAGCTGGGCATTGCATATCATACATTTCATCTGTCTACTCCTATTTTCTGACTGTTCCGTTGTTTTCCTTTAATATTTCCCGCAGTATATCAATGACATCCGTCAGATCCTGTCTGTAAATGGCATTCTCTGCATCATCCACTTCCTGACAGGGCTGGAATTTTTTTAATTCTTCCTCATAGTTAATCATATTTTTTCCTCCTTATGTAGTCTTTAATCTCCCCTACAAGATACAAAGAACCTACGACAAATAACAGTCCGTCGCCTTTTTGCTCATATGCCTGATCAAATGCTTTCTCGGGATCCGGCTGTGCACATACCTGATTGCAGCCATTTTCACGGAAAAGTTCTGCCAGTTCTTCGGATGACTGTTTTCTGCTTCCCCAGATTTCTGTTACGATGACATTTGTAAAATGAAGACCGCTGCAGATTTTTCGAATCATATCTCCAAACTCTTTATCCGAAACGGTTGCAAACAGCAAGGTAATGGAATAATCATCCTGAAAATAACGAACCGTTTCCACAAATCTGGCAATCCCGTCCTCATTATGGGCCCCGTCCACAATCACTCCCGGCAATACGGTTTCCATTCTTCCCTGCCATTTCGTATGCTCCATTCCGGCTTTTAAAGTCTGCTTTTCTATTTTATGAAATTCCTTTAAAACACCCATGGTTTCTGCTGCCAGAGCAGCATTCATCATCTGATATTTCGCAATAAAAGGTACGAACAAGTCTATTGTACCATAAATTGCAGAATCATAGGTAAAAGAAATCCCATCCGGTGTATAAGAAAGCATTTTCTGGCTGTCTGATTTCACTTCATAATAGGGACATCCCAACTCCTTCGCTTTCTCTTTGATCACCTGCGCCGCCTCCTGATTGTTTCCATCAAAAATAACCGGTACGCCTGCCTTAATGATTCCTGCCTTTTCTCCTGCAATTTCAGGGATTGTGTTTCCCAGATATTCTACATGATCCAGGCTGATGGAAGTGATCACACAGGCCAGCGGATTTCTCACTGAATTTGTAGCATCCAATCTTCCGCCAAGCCCTGTTTCCAGAACCAGAACATCCACATCTGCCTGGTCAAAGATCATCATTCCCATAAGAAACAGAAATTCAAAATACGTAGGATGATAATCTCCCTGCTCTACCAGGCGATCAGACAATTCTTTCACCGCCAAAAACGCTTTCAGAAATTCCTCATCGGAAACCATCACTTCGTTAATCTGAAACCGTTCATTGATCTTCATCAGATGCGGAGAAGTAAAAAGGCCACATTTCAGGCCGCCTTCTTCCAGCATAGTGGAAAGAAACGCACAGACACTTCCCTTTCCATTGGTTCCTGCTACATGTATAATCTTCCTGTTTTTATCCGGACTTCCAAGCATATCCAGACATTTTCTGGTATGCTCCAGCTTGTTCTTTTTGGTAAATTTCGGAATTTCTTCAATGTATGTTACTGCTTCTTCATATGTAAACAAAATTTATCCTTCTTTCCTTCTTTTGTCTCCCCTTAAAAAAAGAAAGTCACCGCTTTCTCATAATGACAAGGGTCACTTATCATTATAATGAAGCGGTGACAATATGCAAGCAAATTATGTCGGTTGCAAATTTTTTTTATTCTGCGCCTTCTGTCTGATCAGTTTCCGGAGTATTTTCTTCCGAACCAGTTTCTTCTGCGTTTGTATTTTCCGCTGATGCATCTGCAGGTACATCAATAACCGGTTTGATCTCTTCGTGATAAATCTGCCTTGCAGTTCTGGTAAGAACCTTTCTGGTGGAACTGTTGCTTCGAATTGCCACATCTACTTTATCTCCGTCTTTCAATTCCACATCTGACAAAAGCAATGTGGTAGGGCTGATAAATGTCGCATCCACCAGTTCCTCATTAATTTCCACATAGGCAGACTGGGTAAAGTTTTCTCCGGTGACGTAATACCTTCCGTCCGAAATCTTTTCGATTTTATCAAACACCGTATCTTTTACGCCAAGATGCAGTTTGACTCTTTGATAAGGGCTTGTTCCTCCATAGACATACTGTTTTCCATAGAGAATGTCATACTGAAGGAGTTCCAGATCCACCTGATAATCTCTTGTCTGTCTTCTTGCCTGATGGAAACGAAATACATTTCCTTCGTGGATGCCTACCCGGTCCATCACTTCTGCTGCCATCTGATAAGATGCAAGATTCATATCCTTTTTCTTTAATCCCATATTATCCCAGATTACATATTCTGTCTGGAACAGATAGCGATTTTCCAGATCGGATACGGTAAGCCCCATAGTCGGAAGATGATCTCCATACATAACCAGAACCACATCTTCGTCATATTCGGATAAGGTATCTGTCAGTTCTTTTACAAACTGATCCATTTCATAAATCTGGTTGCAGTAATACTCCCATTTATTATTGACTGCGTCACTTTCGCCGCCGGTCACCGTAATCTTTGGATTATCGATCATAGGTTCTTCCGGATAATCTCCATGTCCCTGTACCGAAATGGTATAAATATAATCCGGATCTTCCGTTTCTTCCAGCGCTTCTATAATATATTTAGTCAGATTTCTGTCCCGCATCCAGTCATTTGGGTTTGTATCATCCTGTTCTGCCATATATTCTTCGGAAGTAAAGGTATCAAATCCCAAATTTGCAAAGACACTGCGCCGTCCATAAAAATTCGCTTCATTATTATGAATGGCATGCGTACGGTATCCCAAATCTTTCAGTACATAAGGCGCACTTTCACAGGTGGTCTCTCTCAGAATACTCTTATAAGGATATTCGCCCGGTCCAAAATATCTCAGACTCATACCCGTAATGGTTTCAAATTCTGTATTTGCAGTACCGGCTCCCACGGAAGGAACTTTAAAATATCCGGAGGAATATTCTTCCATCAGTTTCCGGAAATTCGGAATGGGATCTTCCGATATATCAAGGAAATTCACCAGTGTCGGATCAAAAAAGGATTCCAACTGCAGGAAGATAATATTCGGTCTCTCTTCTTTGGTCTCTTCCAACGTAGTTTCACTGTTCTGGATTGTCTCTATGGTGTCTTCCGAATAATCTCTCGGGCAACTGATACCGGTATTGAAAATGGTAGTTGCAAGACAGTAGGGATATCCATAATCCTGATATGCAAATGCAATATTTCCAAAATAATTAGAAAGGACACGTTTCTCCAATGCCAGCTTTGTCGTTCCTGCAAAAAGCAGAACCCCGGCCAGAATCAGAGGAATATTCACTCGATACATGAGTTTTCCTCTGTAAATCGGCCCTTTGATCAGCAGAAGCACAAGCCCTGCCGCTACCAGTATGGCTATAATTACCACAATCACAAAGAAAAAGGGTGACAAATACTTGTTGGCGATCTTAAAAGCATCCGTAATCAAATGGAGATCCGGGCCGGTAAATGGTGTGACTCTGTTTGCGAGAAGCACACCATTGATTACCCCAAGACCGATCCAGAAAATCACTAACAGAACTCTTACAAAGATTCTTCTTCTTACCAGATACACAATCAATGTAGTAGTAAAAATAAGAAACGAGTTATACAGAAAAACCAGCGGTTTTTCCATCATAAATGTATAGGCTTCTGCAAAAGAGTGCCTGGATATGGTTTCAATCAGAAAATAGCCCAGCATACATGCAAGCATCTGCAGTGGTACAGAAAATAAATTTAAAATTTTAATACACTTTTTTTTCGTGGATTTCAAAATTTTTTCTCCTGTCAGCGGTTTATTTTCCCAGCTGTTTCAATCTTTCTTTTACCTGTTCCATCATATTTGTGTATTTTTCCAGTTTTGCTTTTTCTTCGGCAACTTTGCTTTCCGGTGCTTTGCTGATGAAACGTTCATTGTTCAGCATTCCGTTGACACGTGCCAGCTCTTTTTTCAGTTTTTCTTCTTCTTTGTGAAGACGTTCAATCTCTTTTTCAATATCTACCAGTTCTGCAAAAGGCATATAAATGACTGCCTTTGAAGTCACAGCAGATACGGCATCCTCTCCGATGCCCTCTTTGTTTGCCTGAATCAAAACTTCACTGGCATAACCAAGGGTTGCAAAGAATACTTTTCCATTCTCAAAAATCTGACGGATTTCTTCCTCTTCGGAGACAACAAATACTTTTGCTTTTTTGCTCGGAGGAACATTCATACCGGTACGTACATTTCGGATGCTTCTGACTGCCTCTTTCATGATTTCTACCGCATGCTCATCTGCTTCAAACTTCCACTCCTCTTTTACAACCGGCCAGGAGGAGATCATAATGGATTCTTCTTCCGGACACAGGGTGCAGTAGATTTCTTCCGTGATGAAAGGCATATATGGATGAAGCAGTTTCAGTGCGTTTGACAGAACCGTTTTCAGTGTCCATAATGCAGCTGCTTTTGTTGTATCTTCATCATTATAAAGTCTCGGTTTTACCATTTCGATATACCAGTCGCAGAATTCTTCCCAGATAAAATCATATACTTTCTGAACGGCAATACCCAGCTCATATTTATCCATATTTTCGGTTACTTCCTGAGCCAGTTTGTTTACTTTGGAGAGAATCCATTTATCTGCACCGGTCAGTGTATTCAGATCGATGTCCTGACTGATTTCTGCTTTTTCCAGATTCATCATAATGAAACGGGAAGCATTCCATACTTTATTAGCAAAGTTTCGGCTGGCTTCTACTCTTTCCCAGTAGAAACGCATATCATTTCCAGGTGCATTTCCGGTCATCAGTGTAAGACGCAGGGCATCTGCACCATATTTGTCAATTACTTCAAGGGGATCGATTCCGTTTCCAAGGGATTTACTCATTTTACGTCCCTGGGAATCACGTACAAGACCATGAATCAGTACATGATGGAACGGTGTCTTTCCTGTCTGTTCCAGACCTGAGAATACCATTCGGATTACCCAGAAGAAGATAATATCATATCCGGTTACCAGTACATCGGTTGGATAGAAGTATTCCAGTTCTTCTGTCTGATCCGGCCATCCAAGTGTAGAGAACGGCCATAATGCAGAGGAGAACCAGGTATCCAGTGTATCCTCATCCTGGGTCAGATGTTCACATCCACACTTTGGACATACAGAAGGCATCTCACGGGCTACTACAACTTCTCCGCATTTGTCACAGTAATATGCAGGGATTCTGTGTCCCCACCAGAGCTGACGGGAAATACACCAGTCGCGGATATTTTCCAGCCAGTGCATGTAAATCTTGTCAAATCGTTCCGGAACAAATTTCAGATTACCGTCTTTCAGAGTCTGCATTGCAGCCTCGCCCATTTCTTTCATTCTTACAAACCACTGTGGTTTGATCATCGGTTCTACGGTTGTACCGCAGCGGTCATGCGTTCCAACGCTGTGTGAATGCGGAACTACTTTCACCAGAAGTCCCTGTTCTTCCAGATCTTTTACCATGGCTTTTCTTGCTTCATAACGATCCATGCCTGCATATTTGCCGCCCAGTTCGTTGATGGTAGCATCGTCATTCATGATATTGATTTCTTCCAGATTATGGCGTTTTCCTACTTCAAAGTCATTCGGGTCATGTGCAGGTGTGATCTTTACGCATCCGGTTCCGAATTCTTTGTCTACATATTCATCTGCAATCACCGGAATCTCTCTGTCTGTCAAAGGGAGTTTCAACATCTTTCCAATGAGATCTTTGTATCTGTCATCATCCGGATTTACAGCAACTGCTGTATCACCCAGCAGAGTCTCCGGACGGGTGGTTGCGATTTCCACAAAACGACCTTCTTCCCCCGCGATCGGGTAATTAATATGCCAGAAGAATCCGTCCTGATCTTCATGCTCTACTTCCGCATCGGAAATAGAAGTCTGACATACCGGACACCAGTTAATGATTCTGGAGCCTTTATAAATGTATCCTTTTTCATATAAACGGATAAATACTTCCTGAACTGCTTTTGAACAGCCTTCGTCCATCGTGAAACGTTCTCTGTCCCAGTCTGCAGATGCACCGAGTTTTTTCAGCTGATTAATGATCTTTCCGCCGTATTCTTCCTTCCATGCCCATGCATGTTTCAGGAACTCTTCACGACCGATCTCATCTTTGTCGATACCCTGTTCTTTTAATTTTTCAATTACTTTTACTTCTGTAGCAATGGCTGCATGGTCTGTGCCCGGCTGCCACAGTGCCTCATATCCCTGCATTCTTTTGAAACGAATCAGAATATCCTGCATGGTCTCATCCAGTGCATGTCCCATATGAAGCTGTCCAGTTACATTCGGCGGCGGCATTACAATGGTAAATGGTTTTTTGTCTCTGTTTACTTCTGCATGGAAATACTTGTTATCCAGCCATTTCTGGTATATTCTTTCTTCCAGACCTTTCGGGTCATAAGTCTTTGCAAGTTCTTTGCTCATGGCTTCCTCCTTTATTTGACCTGTTTTCTTACCGCTTTCTCATCTGTAAAATTAAAAAATCCCTTCACAGCATCAAACTGTAAAGGGCGAACAATATCCGCGGTACCACCTTGGTTTCTCACTTAAAGTCTGTTAACGCTGACCAGACGTGAATACTTACACAGGCAGAAAACTCTGTTTTCACAGCCCTTGGGCATTCCGGTTCCGAAGCTACCTTCCGCCCTTTTTCCCGAAACAGCCTTTCAGCTTATGGCCATTCTCTCTGTCAGTTCCCGGGACGTACTCCTCTTCTTCCTTACCTTTTTCTAAACTTCATCATAATCATATTGTTTCTTTTTGTCAAGCAAAAAATGAATCGACATCTCTGCCGATTCATTGAAATTTCTTCGGGGAGCCTAAGCTCCCCTGGCCGTTTAATCAGTCGCATAATTCTATAAATTCAGGTTCCAGCCTCTGGCATTCCATATAAATACAGATATCAAACTCTGGCACGGAAGTTTTTCACCTTACTGCTGTTAAGCAGGTTTCCTGGCTCATGGATCCACGCTTTGCCGCCCTTCTCATACAGGCATGTACAATGGGTATCTTCGGCATCGCTCCTCATATACAGTGACCGGCTCGCTCAGGCCTCTCACCTGATTCCCTTTTCACCGGTGCCGTGCGGTCGACACAGATGCACTCAACAGTTCTATGGAATTATACTAGCTTTATGTTACCATTTCGCAGGCACTGCGTCAAGCCTGGTTTTTCTTCTGTTCTCTTTTTCTCTTGGTCATAATGCCTCCGATTCTTCCGGTCTCCTTTGCAGAAAGACTCTTCCATCCGCTTTCAAGAACCTGATCCAGAAGTCCCAGTTCCCGGGCGATTTCATATTTCACTTTTTCTTCCGGAGCGATCTTTGTCAGATCTATTTTCTCCTCTTTTTTTCTGTTCATACTTCTACACTCCTTTATGCATATAGAAGTATTTCCAGCTTTTTCCTGTTTTATACGATTTATTTCGGAATAATAATCGCAGCAATGATATAGGCAACGATTCCCGTTCCCATACCTATACAACTTAAAATTACCCATGCAAGTCTCACCAGTGTCGGGTCAATGTTAAAATATTCTGCTATACCGCCGCAGACACCTGCAAGCATATAATTGGTTGATGAACGATACAATCTTTTATCTGACATACAAACTCCTCCTCATTATAATTCTGACTCACTGTCATGAAACAATACGTTTACAGTTCCCATTCCACACTCTATTTCCATATTCCTTGCGGCATTTGTGTTTCCTCTGGTAAAAGAAGCGATACCGCTGTGACTCTCTGCACCGACAGTAACGGTTCCAACACCGCAATCTGCCTGCATAAAGTAAGCATCCACATTCTCTGCCAAAACGGCATCTATGGTACCCATCCCACACTCCATCTGTGTACGGACAGCATCCAGAAAAGCAATCTCCATTGTTCCGGCTCCCGTCTCTATACTGCAGTCAGAAGCTTTTAACCCTTGCGTTACTGTCACCGTTCCGGCTCCTACACTGATATCAAGTTCCCCGGCCTCCAGAGATTCCAGTTCCAGGATTCCTCCGCCGACACTGATATCTGCTTCTTCCAGTGTCATTCCTTCCGGAATTTCAATCCTTATGGGATGCTTCTGTGCATGATCCGTTTCTCTTTCAATCTTCAACTCTCTGTCTGTCCTGTCATATTCCACAACATCTTCTTTGCTGTAAAGCTTCACACGGATGTTGTTTTCTTTTGTATTTACAATGGATACATATGCTTTTTTCACATCAATATGAAGTGCAGCTACCTCTTCCGGAGAATATTCCCGTTCTTCCACCGCTTCTGTGTCCAGCTCTTTTTTGCTGTCATTGAAATCTCCGGAACTGACTTTTCCATTGTCATAATGTCCCCAAGGAAGATCCAAATCCACTGCTGCATACTGCACAGACTTCCAGTCTGCTCCCATAGCGATTCCCACTGCAAAGAGCACGCCTCCCGTAACTCCCATGACTGCCGCAAGGATCAGGCATATTTTTGTGAATTTCTTCATAACTGTTCACCTCCCCGAATTCCCCTGTGAAAAATTCTCTGAATCAGATCTACACAAAACCGAAAAACTACCGGCATCCCTTTACATACAATCCATAAAAATGCCAGTATCAACAGGATTCCAATAGCGGTTGCTGCCATACCAAGTCCGGAAAAAGCAACTGCAACTGCCGGTGTGGAAAGCAAGTGGATGATTGCATAAATCACCATGCCGATTCCACCGATACAGAGTCCGGCTCCACATCCGAGAATCGCCACAACAATTCCAAACACTCCGGCTGCCAAACCAATCAACACACCCACGATTCCCATCAGGACACCACCCCATACCGGACAGGTGAGAATGGCCAGTACGATCAGAAGTCCCCACATAACACCGTTTTTATTTCTTTTTCCTTTTCCATAATAACCATCCCGATTTTCCGGCCCGGGATTTTCATAATATTTCCGCGCATCTCTGTAAGGTCCTTCCGGCATCTCCCGATAATCAAAACGTTCATCGCTATATCCATATTCGGTATATTCTCCATAATGATTGTTTTCATTCTCCTTCAGATCCGCCTTGATGATCGCAGCCACCTTTCCCGGACTTCCAAGTTCCTGAATCACCGATGACTCTTTTTCTTCTCCTGCTTCATCAAAGTAACTGCTGTAATAATCCAGCGCTGCTTCCCGCTCCTGGGGCGGAATATCATAGAGCAGCCGCTCCAGCTGTTCCAAAAATTCCTTTCGATTCATGATTCTGTTCCTCCCTCAAACAACCTCGATATTTTTCCTGAATAGTTCTTCCACTCAATCCGATAGAGATTCAGCTGGGCCATTCCTTTCTCTGTAACTTTATAATATCTCCTGTTTCTTCCTGCGTATTCCTGATCATATGTTTCCAGACAGTCATCTTTCTGAAGTCTTCGAAGGACCGGATAAAGTGTTGATTCTGACACCTGGAGAACCTGGCGGACATCCTGCGTAATCTTGTATCCGTAAGTGCCTTCTGCCTCCTTGGATACAACTGCCAGTACAATGGCATCCAGCAGTGCTGCACCTGTATTAAAAACCATGCGCTCACTCCCTTCTGTATATCCTGTTTTATATCTAATACTATACGATATATAATATAGTTTTGTCAATAGTATTATACAGAAATATAATATAAAATCGGACAGGATACGACAAAATCCTTGCTTTTAAGAGCTTTTCATATGATAATGTAGAAAAAAGGAGGGATTTATTCTTGAAGAAAAAAATTGCATCTGTTTTTGCTGTAATTGGCATGATTCTTCTGGTCGTAATCGGAATCCTGGCTGGAAGCTATCTGGAAAGTCGCAAACACAAAGAACCGGAAATCAGCATTTCTTCTATTTCCACCCGTCTTTCCGAACTCAGCGAACTTGCCACTGCACAGTTGGAATACAGGGGACTGATCCGATACGAAGATGGAAAAATCTCCTTTCTCACAAAGAAAGGATTTACCATGATTTATGATGCCCGGATCAAAGCCGGCATTGATTTGTCCCGGGCTCAGACGGAAGTTTCCGGTAATACCATCACCATCACACTTCCCCCTGCCGAGATTCAGGATATCACCATAGACCCGGACAGCCTGGAATTTTACGATGAAAAGATTGCCCTTTTCAATCCGGACAATAAAGAGGACACCGTCACTGCCCTGCAGTATGCCAAAGAAGATGCCGAAAAAAATGCGGCCCAAAAGGAACTTCTGGAAACAGCCGAAGCTCAGGCCAAACTGGCAATTCAAAAACTGCTTACCCCTTTAATAGAAAATAATGAATCTTCTTATGAAATTATATTTAAGACAAAATAAAAAATAGTGGAACAGAGGCTCAATGAGCCACTGCTCCACTCAAACTGTATACAAACTATATAACTGAAAGCATAAAGCAAAGGGACAGCCCCCTTTTTTATTTCTTAATAACTGTTTCCTGAAATTCAAAACACTCTTTTACAACCGAGTTGCTCAATACCAGAAGACAGATCAGGTTTGGAATCGCCATCAATCCGTTCATGGTATCGGAGAAATCCCATACAATCTGCAAGGTTGTCGTTGCTCCTATAAATGCCACGAGAGAAAACAGCAAACGATACACTTTATTCAGCTTCGTGGAACGCACCAGAAACTCCAATGATTTCTCTCCATAATATTCCCAGCCGAGAATCGTAGAAAAAGCAAACAGCATAATTCCGATGGATACCAGATAACTTCCTGCCGGTCCCAGGGCACTGCTGAAAGCCTTAATCGTCAGTTCCACACCGGTAACCAGTTTTCCGTCCGAACCCGAAGTTCCGAGCGCACCGGAAGATGCGATTACCAGACCGGTTACGGAACATACAATAATCGTATCAAAGAATGTACCGGTCATATTAATATAACCCTGTCTGGATGGATGATCCGTTTTTGCTGCCGCTGCTGCAATCGGAGCAGAACCAAGACCTGCTTCATTGGAAAACACTCCTCTGGCAACACCCCAACGCATAGCAGAAAGCATACTTGCCACAATCGTACCTCCAACACCGCCGGCTACCGATTTCAAAGAAAATGCCATACGGAAAATTTCTGCAACACCAGCCGGTACTTCACTGGAATTAATAATGATAACGCCAATTCCACATGCGAAATACAGAATCGCCATAAAAGGAACAACCTTTTCGCAGACTTTTCCGATACTTTTGATTCCTCCAACCAGAATTACGATTGCAAGCGTCGTAATGACAACTCCGGTAACCACAGTCGGAATCTGAAAGGTACTGTTCAATGCATCTGCAATGGAATTGGCCTGTGTCATATTCCCGATACCAAAAGATGCAAGGACTGCAAAAATAGAAAACAGCGTAGCAAGTATCATTCCGGCTGTTTTATTCTTAAAGCCGTTCTTCATGGCATACATCGGACCACCTGCCATCTCTCCATCCTGGTTCACTTCTCTGTACTTTACTGCAAGAACACTTTCTGCATATTTCGTAGAAAGACCAAATAATGCAGAAATCCACATCCAGACAATCGCTCCCGGACCGCCCAGTACCATTGCCGTAGCCACACCTACAATATTTCCTGTTCCGATCGTTGCCGCAAGTGCTGTCATCAAAGACTGAAACGGGGTAATATCCCCTTTTTCATTTTGTTTTTCCGGATCTCCGCCCCCAAAAATCGATTTCAGTGCAAAGCCCAGATTACGCCATGGAAGAAATTTCAGACGTATTGTCAGAAAGATTCCGGTACCAACCAGAAGTACCAGCATAACCGGACCCCAGACAAAATTATTGACTGCTGCTAAAATGTTTGAAAAGTTCATACTTTCCCTCCCTCACCCGGCACATTCCTACGAAGTTCAAAAAAATGCAAAGAAACAAACGGACGCCGTTTGCTTCTTTGCAACACCGTATCAGCCGATTAAATTATTAATTTCAAGTATCATACCACAAGGATTGCTTTTTGTAAATCCACAGAATAAACATATTTTTCCGATACTTTTTGTCCCATAATCCTTTCCAGCGCTTCTCCGTAATAATCCAGCTGAATTTTATATTTTTCCACAAGTTCCCGGCCATTTCCATGAAAGACTCGATCCGTCTTATAATCCACCAGAATCAGATGATCGTCTTCCATAAAAAATGCATCGATAATCCCCTGCACAAGGATACTTTCATCACCGGAAAAATCCTCCCGGATTCGATCGGCAGGAACCTCTATCATAAACGGCTGTTCCCGAAACAGGCGATTCTCAGCCTGCGCTTTTCCCATGCGACTTCCTATTGGCGACTGTGTAAATTTCAAAATATCCCGGGGTTTGACGGTTTCATAGGCTACCAGACTCAACTTCCCGCTGTCCCGCATCTGAATCAGCTGTTCCCGTATGGCTCCTTCTTCCTCTGCATGTGTAAAATCCAGACATTCAAATACTCGATGGTATGCAGTTCCTCTTCTCGCACCAGTCAGAACCGGTTCCTGCTCCTGAATAAACGCAGGAACAATTTCCTCATAGGAATCTTCTTCCTTTCTCTCTTCATACAAAAGCATCGATTCTTCATCCACCGGCTGCATCCGTTTCACCTCAGACACCGTAATTTTAACAGGAATCTTTTCCTGTTCCCGCCAGGGATATTCCCACGAAAACCGCTCTTCCATCTGACGATATCTTTCGGTCTTCTCCTGTTCTCCAATCCCATCCATTTTCAGCAATTCTTCTCGTTTGATTTCCTGGGTACTGCGGCTATCTGCTGCCTCCAGAGTCAAGAGCACGGGTGAAATCATGGAAACAGAAAACTTCACATCTGCATCATGAAGGGGATGAAAAATCCACGGCTGCCGGTCATATTGACGATAAATCGCATCCATACAGGCATGTCTGGCAAGAGCCGGTAAAATCCAGTCCAGATAATTTCTGGCTTTTACCAGTTTTCCATAGGAAATTTTTGTGTCCTTTTGTTTTTTCAATACTTCCAGATTTTCCAGACGTTTCTCCATCCTGGAAATGCAACCGGTCAGATATACTTTTTCCTTTGCTCTTGTAAGTGCCACATATAAAATTCGCAGCTCTTCCCCCAGATTTTCCAGCTGAATCTGACGCTGAACCGCCTTTTTCAATAAGGTCGGTGTTTTTGTCCTGTTTACCGGATCAATCCAGTCTGCTCCCACACCCAAATCCGGATGCATGGCGAGCGCCGCTCTGGAATCCTGCTGATTAAACAGCTTTCCAAGACCGGAAACAAATACCACAGGAAACTCCAGACCTTTACTTTTGTGGATACTCATAATTTTTACTGTATTATCATTTTCCAGGACAATATTGGCCTCTCCGAAATCGATCTGATATTTCTGAAGACTCTCAATATATCTTACAAAATTAAAAAGCCCTCTGTAACTGGTGCTTTCATAATCTCTGGCCTTTTCAAACAACATCAGCAAATTTGCTTTCTGCTGTTCTCCTGCCACACTTGCACGATAATACTCCAGAAGACCCGTTTCCTCATAAATATCCCACAAAAGTTCGTGAACCGGTGTATAAGGAACTTTATCACGCAGTCTGCGCCAGGTTTCCAGAAACCGTCTTGCTTTTGGGTTTTCTGTCTCCTGTTCTGCATAAAGGACCAGGCATTCATATAACGTCGGTACCTCCGCTTCTCTCCCTGCACAGCGCATTGCAGCCATCTCCTGCATCGTAAAAGCATCCGGAAGATTCATCAATACACCAGTGAGCGGAATATCCTGAAGCGGGTTATCCAGAATTCTGAGATAATTCAATACCGTTACCACTTCCTGGGCAGAAAAGTATCCTGTTTTTGTAGTAACACTGGCCGGAATTCCCTGACTGTCCAGAATCTTTTTGAAGGTCTCTGCCCAACCGGAAAGACTACGCAGAAGAATCACCATATCTCCATACTGTGCCGTTCGATAGGTTCCTGTTTCTTTATCAAGAATGGGATAGTTCCCTGCAATCTCCCGTATTTTTGCAGCAACTGCTCTGGCCTCCAACTCTCTTGCATTTTCTCCTGCTTCCATCTCCTGCCATTCTTCTTCATCTGTTTCCGTCAAAAGCAGCTCCGTGCCATTTTCTGAAAATCCGCCCTCATATTCAGGAAAGACAGCCCCCGGATACAAAGCAGCCTCTTCATCGTACGCTACTCCGCCAAGACTTTCTCCCATAATCTGGTAAAACAGAAAATTAATACCTGAAAGAATCTCTTCCCTGCTTCTGAAATTCTTATGCAGATCAATCCGCATACACCCGTTTTCCTGCCCGGCGTACCGGTGATATTTTTCCATAAACAGATCTGGCCGCGCCAGACGAAAACGATAAATGCTCTGCTTCACATCTCCTACCATAAAAATGTTATTCCGGCCCTCTTCCATCCGGGAAACGGCAGTCAGAAGTTTCTCCTGAACAAAATTGCTGTCCTGGTATTCATCAATCATAATCTCATAAAACCGCTCCGATAATTCCACAGCAGCCTGCGTTTTTTCATCTTTTTCTTCCGTATGACGAATCAGAATCTGCAATGCAAAATGCTCCAGATCGGAATAATCCAGAATATTTTTTTCTCTCTTTTTTTCCGCAAATGCCTGCGCAAAACGAATCGTCAGATCTATCAGAATATTTACAGGGCCCGAAGCCCTTTGCATATAGCGGGCAGCCTGTTCCAGAGAAACCGTAAAATACTGTTCCTTCAACCCTTCCAGAATATCTTTTTCCTGCTGTCTCAGATTTTTCACGGTTTCTCTTGCTTCTTCCGATACCTGGGAATCTTTTTTTGCAGATAATCTTGCAAAAGAAAGTCCCTCCATCTTCTGCTGCCATTCTTCAAAACTGCAGGTCTCCATCATTTTTTTCAGAAATCCCAGATCCAAAGCAAGAACATCTTCATAGAAGTAAGGCCCGTCTTCCTCCCTGCAGACAGCCATCGCAGCCTGAACCAGTTCTTCTGCTTCTTCCAGATTTTTTCGGATATCGTCTTTTATCAATTGCATCCAGGATGCTTTTTCCAGTTCTTCCGCCTGTGCAATCTGGTACGCACTTCTGCAGGAATTCAGCCATTCCTCCGGATAAGGATAACTTACAGAAAAGGTGTATAATCTGCTGATCATGTCTGCAATTCCTTCATCCGTTTTTCCGGTAGAAAAGCACTCTACAAATTCATGAAATGCTTCCCCTCCTTCTTCGTATGCTTCCCGGAGCACCCGGCTGATCACATCTCCCTGCATCATACGCAGCTCCCCTTCCTCCGCCACACGATAGGAAGGATCCAGATCGATCATATGAAAATAATTCCTGACTACATAAGAACAGAAGCTGTCAATCGTCGTAATCTGTGCACTGTGCAAAAGCATACTCTGCCTGCGCAAATGTTCATCCGCTTCATTTTCTTCCAGCTTTTTCTCAATTGCCAGCCGGATTCTCTCCCGCATTTCTCCGGCTGCCGCCCGCGTAAAGGTTACAATCAAAAGCCGGTCAATATCCACCGGATTCTTTGGATCTGTGATCATGCGGATGATCCGTTCCACCAGCACTGCTGTTTTGCCGCTTCCGGCTGCTGCACTGACCAGAAGATTACAGTCTTTCGTATCAATCACTTTCTGTTGTTCTTTTGTCCACTTCACACCCACAGATCATACCTCCTTATCCATAGGATTCTCCATTTGCCGACTCATTTTCTCCCAGATTTCCTGAGGTTTCATGGCTGCAAGACGACGATAACGGGAACTTCCCTTTTTCTCATCAAATCCACAGGCACCCTTGTAAGGACAATACTGGCATCCATTCTTCTGTCCCATCTCATAAGGTGCTGCTTTTGTCTCTCCATCCAGGATCCTTCTTCCGATTTCCCGTATTTTATGATTCACATAACCGGAGATCAGGCGAAACTGCTCTTCACTGACTGCACTGGAAGTTTTTGCAAGATTTCCATCCCTTTTGATGCTTACAGGAATACTCAAAGAAGAGGATCCGTTTTTTTCCAGATTTTTATCCATCAATTCCAGAACCGTTTTATCTGCACTTGCCACTCCATTCATCCGAAGCTGCTTGAGGATTCTGTTGTAGAGTCCTTCTTCTCCTTCTTCTTCCACATAATCCACCACAGGATCTTTAATATTGTAATAAAAGATTCCTGCAGGCACCACCTGCTTATCCGGATGATTTTTTTGTTCCAGTTCCATCGCTGCATTCAGATACAGAACAAGCTGCAGCTGCAGTCCATAATACAATGCCACAAGATCAAAAGAGGTATTTCCGGACTTATAATCGATGACTTTTACATAGACATGTTCCTCATCCTCACAGATATCCACACGGTCAATCCGTCCTTTGAGTTTCATCTGTTCCTCTTCGGAAAGAGCGATATTGACACTTTCCAGAGAATCCGCCATGGCAAAGGATACTTCAAACCTGCTTGGATGAAATTTACCAAGTTCAATCTGTTTCGCCAGAGCCCATACTGTACGCTGCATGATCCGCTTTACACGATTGACCATATAGGCATTTCTGGCATCACTGTTCAAAACCGTATTTCCATAACGGGCAAGAACCTGTTCCACACATTGATCTGCGATTTTTTCCATCTGTTCTCTGGAAAGTTCTGTCCATTCCAGATTTTCCTGACGAATTTGTCTGGCAAATTGCTCGAGTCCTCCATGAAGTACATTTCCCATATCCATGGCATTGAATTCATACGCAGCCCGTTCTTTCACCTCCAGTCCATATGCAAGAAAATGTGCGCAGGCACACTTTGCAAATAATTCCAGCCGTGTAGCACTGTTCTCCAGTGTTGTCCCATATAATGCTCTTGCCACACTTTTTCCAATAGCATCTTCTGCATCCTTCGGAAAAGCACCTTTTAACAGAATCATGCGTTTTTCCTTCCATACTTCCTGCTCTCCAAACCAGGAAAATACTTCTTTCCATTCCCCGGAAGGTTCCCCATCAAGGATCTGCTGAAAACCATCTGCCAGATAATCCATCGCACTTTTTGGCGTTTCCAGCTTCCATTCTTTCTGCTTCCACAATCTCTCTATCTGAATTCCCGGAAACAGTTTTCGAATCTCGCCGATCAGAAAGGATGGAGTGGCCGCTTCTCCCTGCGCATTCTGTCTGCTGTAAGACAGATATAACTGCCTGGATGGTCTGGTAAGCGTCAGATACAGATAAAACTTCTGCATATAAAGATTTTCTTTGGCTGTAGGCGCCAGCGCAATCTGAGATTCTTTCAGGTCTTCCCGGTTCAAATCCGTCAGAATTTTTCCGCCTTTCTCTTCCTTTGGTATGTTTCCTTCATTTACACCGGCAAAAAAAAGAACCTGAATGTCACGCAGACGGGTTCTCTCCAAATCCCCCACCAGAACCTGATCTCCGCTTGGGGGAATAATTCCCACTTTTGCTTCCGCAAGTCCTGCTTCCAGCAGTTCACTGAATTCTCTGAGACTTACCTTCTCATCTCCCAGGATTTCCGCCATTTTATCAAACAGCTCCATAACGACAGGATAAATCTGTTCATACTCTTTTGCCAAATCTGCCATTCCCTGCGTTTCAAAATAGCTTTCGCTTGCTTTTAGTTTTTCCTGCACATTACATACCACGATAAAATCATACAGGGCATGGAGCCTTGTAAGAACCCGTTCCTTTCGAACTTTCATCCGGTCTGTGAAATCCCCGAGAACCATCATAAGCTTCTTTCTGATTTTCTCAATTTCCGGGACTTCTTCCGTTCTCTGTCCTCGATAGGGAAGAATCCATTCTTCCTGCCATTTCCGGTAACTGCGGATTCCCATTCCGATCACATAATTCTCCAGCCGGTCTGTTTCTTCTTCCGAAAGATCCACAAGACCACAGCGCAGGAACCGAAATACACTTTCATAACTATAATTTTCCACCAGCATATCTACCGATGCACGGATAAATTCCACAAAAGGATTCATAAACAAGGATTTTTTCCGGTCTGTAAAGCAGGGAATCCCATAATTTCCAAAGATCCGTTCTGCATAATCTGCATAGGTCTCCATATCCCCTGTTATTACGGCAAAATCCCGCCAGTGCAGTCCTTGCTTCCGTATCATCTGATGAATCATAAGCGCAATCTCTTCCATCTCTTCCCCGGGATTTCTGCTTTCCCGGATAAATACTGCATTCTGAGATTTCCTGTAGACCTGTTTCTTCATACGGAAAATATTCTTTTCCAGAAATTCCAGTGCAGGCTGCTCTTCAAATCTTCCCTTTCCTGTAATCCAGGTATCTTCTATGGGGCATCTTTGCTCCCTTGCCATACGGCACAGTTTTTCCACGGTCTCCTGACTCAGATGGAACAAATCAGAAGAAGTTCCGGTCTGATAGGGCTTCCCTTCTCGATCTATGGTAACAGTCACATACATCTGCTGACACAGCGGGAGAATCTTCCCAAGTACCTGAAGCTGAACCGGTGTAAATCCGGTATACCCATCCAGGACCAGTATACTGTTTTTCAATTTGCCGGATTTTCCTGCCACTTCTCCCAAGACATCCAGGACTTCTTCTTTTGTAATGGCTTTTCCCTGCAGATATTCAAAAAAACCTTCATATAAAACTGCAATATCCTTCAATTTATAATAAAGCTCCGGTTTATTCTTTGCACAGGAAAGAAACTGTTCCATGCCTTCATTGGTCACCTCATATTGCTTCAATTCGGATATCATGGACTTCATTTGAGCAACATATCCCTGTCTCTGCATTTTCTCTCCAAAAATTTTCAGGTCCTTTTTCCGATTCTGTGCCACTTTTCGCAGCACCAGACTCTTTCCGATATCTTCCAGCACCTGCTGACAGGTCTCCCCTGTCTCTTCCAGAACACGAAAAGCCAAACGTTCAAAACTGAGTACATCTATATTCATAATCCCTTTTCTGGGATGCATACGAACCAGTTCTTTCTGGGTCTGCATGGTAAACTGTTCCGGTACCAATATCAGAAACTGAGTCTGCGGATATTCCATAGATTCCCGGATGATTTTCTTATAAATAAAATAAGATTTTCCTGCTCCTGATGCACCGAAAATAAAATGTAAGGCCATAGATTCTCCCTTCTCTCTACAGGAAAAATTTCTCGATTACTTCTGCAATTCCATCCTCATCATTATTATGAATGGTCACGTAGTCTGCAACATCCTTCACTTTTTCCTGCGCATTGGCCATGGCAACGCCAAGCCCTGCAAACTGAATCATAGAGATATCATTATACCCATCCCCACAGCAGACCATCGCTTCTCTTGGAATACCAAGGATTCCAAGTAATCGTGCCAGACAAAATGCTTTATCTACATTTTTGGGCAGAGCCTCCAGAAAATACGGCTCTGATCGAAAAATCTGTACTTCATGAAGATATTTCTCTGTCAGAATCGGTTCGATTTGTTCCAACTCCTCCGGCTTCCCTGTAAAAAGACATTTATTGACCGGAAAATTCACATATTTTGGAAAATCCTCTCTATATACAATAGGAAGACCTGTAATCACAGATTCTTTTTGCATATATTCATCCGTCTCTGTACCGGATATAATACAATCCTCTTTATAAGTAATGATCCCCATCTGATAAGCCAATGCATCCTGGTAAAGTTTCTTTGGCATTCCCTGGGGTAATTCCTTTGAATAAATGCATTCTTTCGTTCTCCAGTTGACGATTCTTGCTCCATTAAAAGCGAGAACATAGCTTCCATATTTTTCAAATTCCAACTCTTCTGCGATATTCACAATTCCTCTTGTAGGACGTCCGGATGCAATTGCTACCGGTACTCCCTGTTTCTGCAGATTTAATATAGCTTCTTTTGTCTTTGGAAGCACTTTCTTCTGTGAATTCGTAACCGTTCCGTCTATGTCTAAAACTAATAAATTATAATCCATATTCCACCTCCGTATTTTTACAGTGTAACACAAAAAACATAAGACACCAACCTAGTTTTTTGCATATTTTTCTTTTCCTCTTAATATGCTATAAAAAGGAATGCAGGAGGTGCAGCCATGAGTGCAAAGACAAAAATCATTGTATTACATATGAAAGAAGTGATTTATACCATAATTTTTGTGGTACTTGCCATTCTTCTGGCAATTCTTCTTTTTCTCATGTTCGGAAAAGGCAAACTATCCGGTACAGCAGCCTCATCTGCAGCGCTCTATCATGCCGGTATCTACAAGAGCCCCATCACACTGGGAGAAAATACGTTTGATGTAGAAGTGACGGTAGACGAAAATCAGATTCTTTCTATCGCCATGACAAACTTAAGCGAAGCCACGACTGCCATGTATCCTTTGATAGAACCTGCCCTGGATGCACTTTCCAGTCAGATCTATGCTTCCCAGTCCACAGAAAACATCACCTATTCAGAAGAAAATAAATACACCTCTTTGTTGCTTCTGGATGCCATCAACACAGCACTTGAAAAAGCCCGCACAGACTGACAGATAAAAAAAGATATGTCCAAAGCATAACACTTTGAGACATATCTTTTTTGTCTGGTTTCTTATTTAATTGCACCGTCTACCATACCCTGGATAATCTGTTTCTGTGCAAAGAGGAACAGAATAACGATCGGAATCATGGCAAGGAGTGCTGCTGACAGGATTAAATCCCACTGTTTTACGTAGGAACCTACGAAGCTGCTTACTGCAACCGGCAGAGTCTTGATTCTTCCGTTCAGACCCAGCATCAGAGATGGCAGCAGGTAGTCGTTCCAGATCCAGATACCATTCAGGATCAGGACAGTTACCTGAACAGGTTTCAGCAGAGGGAAGATGATGCGGAAGAAAGTACCTTCCGGTGAACATCCGTCAATCCATGCAGCTTCTTCCAGTTCGTAAGGAATTCCTTTTACGAATCCATGAAGGATAAACACAGACATGGAACCGCCGAATCCCATATATGCAAAGATGATTCCTTTATAGCTCTGCAGCATCTGAATTCCAAGGAAATTAGAGGTCTCACGGAATGTAGAGAGCAGAGGGAGCATAACTACCTGGAAAGGAATAACCATTGCAGACACAAAAAGCATGAAAATAAAGTTTGACCATTTTGTTTTATTTCTTACAAGAACCCATGCTGCCATACTGGAAAACAGTGTAAGCAGAATCAGGGATACCGCTGTGATAAACAGGGAACTGAAGAAAGAACTCCAATAATTAAAACTCTGATTGTTAATAACATTGGACAGGTTGGTAAACATCTGTCCCCAGTTTTCCGGGAAAGAAATCGGGCTGATAACAATGTCACCGCTGGTCTTTGCAGAGTTGAGAACAACCAGAAGGAAAGGAGCAAGAACGACAATCATAACGATAATGCCAACGACTTCGGCAATTCCTGTTCTTATTTTCTGAGCTTTCATTACATTTCTACCTCCTTCTTCTTACTGATTGTTACCTGTGTCAGAGAAACAACAGCCAGGATGATAAAGAACACAACCGCTTTTGTCTGACCAAGCGCATACTGGTTTTTACCAATCGCTGTATTGTAGATATTCAGAGCCAGGAACTCAGTAGACTGTACCGGTTTTCCGCCCAGAATACGGCTCGGTGCACCGTTTGTAATTGCCAGGTTGAGGTCGAACTGTTTGAAAGAGTTAACCAGAGTCAGGAAAATACATACGGTAAAGGTATTTGCAATCATAGGAACTTTGATTTTCAAAAGTGTCATAATCTGGTTTGCACCGTCTACGTTGGATGCTTCCAGTACATCTTTTGGTACACTTTGAAGACCGGTTACATAAATCATCATAATGTATCCGGCATACTGCCAGGTACTTACAATAAGAATTGCTGCAATTGCAAGGTTCGGATCTGTCAGCATGGAAACGCTTCCTGCGATAACAGAAGTAAATACTTTATTGAAGATAAACTGCCATACATAACCAAGTACGATACCACCAATCAGGTTTGGAAGGAAGTAAGCAGCTCTGTAGAGATTACGTCCTTTTACTTTGGAAGTACACAGAAGAGCCAGTCCAAACGCTACCAGGTTTACCGACAACATATTAATGACCGTAAAGATAAAAGTTACAACAAAAGAGTATACATAATCTTTTGATTTGAACATGGTAATGTAGTTTCCAAGTCCAACGAAGTTGTTAAATTTAATTCCATTCCAGTCTGTCAGGGAATAGAAAATACCACATGCAAATGGTATCAGTACTGTTACTGCAAATGCGAAGATGAGAGGAAATAAAAACAGTACATTAATAATAGAACGATGTTTTCTGGTAGGCAGAAGATAAACACCTGCAATCAGTAAGACAGCACCCACGATCAGCAATCCGCCACGATAAGAAACATCACTTCTCATAAAGTCCAGGATAAGAGCGATCACCATACTTGCTGCTCCCAGAGCCATGGCTGCAAGAGATATAGTTTTCTTTAATTGTTTATTCATTCTGATTTCTCTCCCTCTGAAACTTTACCGGCGGCTATCCTGAAGGAAAGCCACCGGTAAAATGGATTAGTTGGATCCGTTTGCTGCTACATAATCTGCGACTGTAGAAGCCATTGTGCTTACAAATCCGTCTTTGTCAAGCTGATCTTTTGCGTACAGTTCAAATACGGCACCTGTAGCGTTCTGTGCAATACCTTCCGGCTGGCTCAGCCAATCCCATGCATAAGTTTTTCCATCTTTGATATATGGAAGCATACTCTTTGCAAGTGGTGTTGCAGGTTCCAGTGTGCAGGATTTGTATGGAGAAACAGTACCGCATTCTTCAACCAGTATTTTCTGGCCTTCTTCGCTCTGAGCCAGTGCTGTCAGGAATTCTTTGCAGGCATCAATCTTTTCACTTCCGTTATAGATTCCCCAGTATGCAGGTGCATCAACAAGGATACCGTCTGTGTCTTCAGGTAAAAATGCTGCTGGTGCAAGACCGCATTCAAATGTTACATCGTAAGAAGGAAGAGAAGGATCGATCCAGTTACCCTGAGTAATGAATGCTGCTTTTCCTGTTGCCCACAGTGCCAGCTGGTCATCATATGTACCGGAAATCAGAACGTTCGGATCTGCATAAGTAAATAACAGTTTTACCCAGTCAGCAAACTGGCCCATTCTCTCTTCGTCAATTTTACCTTCGTTTAACAGATCAATATATGTTTTGTCATCACGAGCCAGACCCTGTGAATAGTAAGCAGCCATCATGTGGTTACCTGTTGACCAGTTCATCTGTCCGGATTCTGCTGCAACTGAGCAAACAGCCTGCAGACCCAGTTCCTCTTTCATACCATCAATTTTTTCAAATGCTGCTTTGTAAGCATCAATATTGGTAAGTGTAGCCGGATCAATTCCTGCTTTATCCAGAATATCTTTGTTGTAGCCAATACCGATTCCTTCCAGTGCAAATGGCATACCATATACTTTTCCGTCATCACCCTTAAATGCGTAATCGGTATCATCGATCCATGCTTCTCCGTCAAGTGGCTCCAGCCATTCACTGAACGAAGCTTTGTAGGAGTCTACACCAAATGCGAAGATATCAGGCATGTTTCCTGCTGCGTAGTAGTTCTTTAACTGACCGTTAACGTCAACACCACCGCCCAGAGATTCCACTATAACTTCCTGTCCTGTTTTTTCCTGATACTGTTTTGCAAATTCTTTTAACTGTGTATCAATTTCGATCTTTGTGTTCATGAAACGGATTGCATCTTTACTTGCTGTAGTAGAGGCTGCTGCATCACCAGATTCTGTTGCTGCTGCGTCATCGCTCTTGCTTCCGGAATCACTTGCACCGCCGCAAGCTCCTAAAGTTACAGTCATTGTTCCTGCCAGTAATACTGCTAACAATTTCTTTTTCATACTGTTTTACCAACCTTTCTTTGTTATTAAGGGTTTTTTATTTGTACCTTTTGCGCATAAGGTTTTCATGGTTGTATCATAGCACTCCTTTTCTCCAAAAGCAATAGTTTTCACATATATTTCTTTGCTTTCTACGTTTTTAACAGAATTTCACCCTATTTTCACCTGTTTCAGGCTCTGTTTTTGTGCATTTTAAACGTATAAGTTTTTCGCAAAACCCATTTCTCCTCGTTTTTTCGACAATCTTATGCGCAAAAGTATACTTTTCTTCTGTTTGTATCCAATTTTCAATCCTTTTTGCGCGCAAGTATACATTCCAACCAAAGAAAAGGCTTTGCCGGAAATTTCCGGCAAAGCCTTTTCTTAGTTCAGTTTTTTCACAGAATCACGAATGACAAGTTCCGTATCCTGTATAATCAGTTCTTCTTTCTTTCCTTCTTCAATCAACCGAATCAATGCATCGACAGCTGCATACCCTTTTTTTTCAATATTCTGTCTTACTGTAGTAAGAGCAGGACGCACCAGACGGGCGGTTATTACATCATCAAATCCGGCTATGGATACATCTTCCGGTATTTTTCTTCCTTTATCTCTGAGCATATTCATAATTCTGGAAGCATAGTAATCGGAAGAACAAACAAATGCCGTGTACAGAAACGAAGCCTCATATATTTCCTGCTCATTCACCATTACACCTTTATCTGAATTACGAATTTTAATAAACCGCTGTTCCTCTTCTGGAATTCCTGCTTCTTCCATGGCTGCACAATATCCCAGAAATCTCTGTCTGTCAAGATTGACCAGATTGTCTGCCAGAAAAACAATTTTCCTGTGCCCGCATCCGATTACGTATTTTGTCAGTTCATATTCTGCTTTTCGATCATCGATCCGTATATTTGCGCAATTTCCTAAGCCATTGGTGTCATAATCATCAATAATGGCAATGGGATGTTTATAACGTTCACGAAGATACCGGATATCCCCTTCTACAAACCCGGAAGTAATAAGACCATCCATATTCCAGGACATGGTAAGCTGCTGCACCTGATGAACATCATTTACGGAATACACCATCAGATAATATCCCTTTTCACGAACCCGTTCTTCCACAGCTCCAAGGATTCCGCCTATAAACTGATCCGTAAATCGATTCCGATTTTTCATAAATCCCCTTTTGACTACCAACCCGATAATTCTGGAACGGCGGCTGGCCAGATTCCTCGCATTGATATTGGGGGTATAATCATATTTTTTCAGGATCTTCTGAATCCGCTCCACATTCGCCGGAGATACTTCTTTTGTTTTTCCATGTATGACATTGGAAACGGTAGTAGTACTGACTCCAAGTTCCTGTGCCATTTCTTTAATTGTTACCATTTCAAATTCAAACTCCTGTTCTACAGCAATTTTACGTCAATTGTTTTTTTGCGGCTGCCTTCATAGGTGCAGATTCCGTCTTTTTCAATGGATACTGTACCATAATTTTCAGAATTTTCATAGTTTTTACTCATTCCGTCATCTTCATACCACTGATAAACGGCTTTATTTTTTACAAAAGCAAGGGCTGTCACATGATCTTCTTCAACCTGATCCATATATTCTCCGCCTTCTGTCAGAAGAAGCATACGATCCGGACGAATAAACAGAAGCATTTCAAACAAACCTGCTTTTACATAATGATGACCGGCCGGTAAAATTTCCGTATCATAATCAGTAAGACTGCGGAAACGAACCATCGCCATTTCTTCCGGAAGATAAACATATCTTCCCTCTGCATTCTGTGTGTATACCGGTGCCATCATGACACTGTCTCCCACAAGAAGCTGATCTTCCACCTGAGAAGCAAACGCATCTTCTGTATAAACAAAAGATAATGGTTTAAAATACATTTCACTGCCAAGAGCAGCTTTCATATACTCGCTGTATATATAAGAAACAAGGCCGTAACGGATAACAAGCATGTCCCGGAACTTGTCTACATGGTCAAACCGGTATACTTCCTGCTCTCTTGTATCCAGAGCACTGTGATTTCTCATAAGAGGAGAAAACATAGCAAGCTGCGTCCAGCGCATCACCAGATCTTCCGTAGCGTCTGCACCAAATCCACCGATATCTGCGCCTGTATACAAAATTCCGACCATATTCAGAGACGGCATCATTTTCAGATTCAACAGAAGATGCTGCCACCAGGATTTATTATCTCCTGTCCAGATACCGCCATATCGATGCATTCCCACATAAGAAGAACGGGAAAACATAAGAATTCGCTTATCCGGACACAGACGCTCGAAAGCTTCCCCTGCTGCACGTGTCATGTTATATCCAAACAGATTATGCACCTTATCATGACGGATCATTTCTCCGTCTACATTATGATAAAACTTCTTAAAATCATCCGTATTATTTGCCAGGCTTCCCACCAGTCCGGTAAACTTCTGGAAAGTCTCAAGATCCAGATTCTTATCTTTCAATTCGGCAATGGCATCAAAGGTTTCATCCATTCTGTCCTGTGCAAAGAAAATAGACGGTTCATTCATATCATTCCAGAAGCCTTCAATTCCCTGATCCAGCAATACCTGATATTTATCTCCAAACCACTTTCTGGCATCTTTGTTCAGCACATCCGGAAAATGAACTTTTCCGGGCCACACACCTGCAACAAATTCTTTTCCGTCTTTCTCTTTACAGAAATAACCTTTCTCTACGCCCTCTTCGTACACCTCATATCCTTCTTCTACCTTTACACCGGCGTCAATGATCGGTACCAGATGAATATGCTGTTCTTTCATCTCCTTTACAAATTCCGGGAAATCCGGAAAACGTTCCTGGTTGACAGTAAAATCTTTAAAGCGTTCCATATAATCAATATCCATATAAACACTTTCCAGTGGAATATGATTTTCTCTGTGCTTTTCCACTACCTCGCGGATATCTTTTTCATTCATATAGCCCCAGCGGCTCTGCTGATAGCCAAACGCCCATTTTGGAGGGATATAGCTTCTTCCAATCAGCTGCCGGAACTGCTTCACAATAGAAAGAATGCTGTCTCCTGTAATTACATACACATCTGCATCTGCTTCTTCCAGATGAATCACAATCTGATCCAGATGCGAATATCCGATATCAAAAGTGATAATGCCAGGATAATCGAAGAACACTCCGAATGTTTCTTCTCCACCGTCAAGGACAAGGACATTATGAGAAGCATAGAGGGAATGTCTGTCTTCTACATGTGTCGGTTCATCTGCACAACAACTTTTATAAAGCCATCCTCTTTTGTTGATTCCACGTACATTTTCTCCCAGACCATATACTTTCTCCTGGTCTTTCATCGTGTAGAAAAATTTCAGTTTCCCATCTTTCTCTTCCACCTTCAGAAAAGGGAGTACACCCTGCTGCGCTTCCACTTTATTAACAACAGCATCCGTCTGAAAGGGCTTTCCGTAAGTAAATTTTGTAATCATTTCGTCCTCCTGTTGTTTTTCAACTTTATATTCTGCCTTTATCATATCATAGTGATATACGCCCTTCAATACCTTTTGCGCATAATTCATATATTACACAATGTTTCGTCCGTTTTATATTGTATTTTTTTCATTTTCTCCGCACATTCTTTGTTTATTTTGAACAAGAATTAAGCTGCTGCAACAGCATTTTTAACCAAATAGTACTATCGCAGCAGCCCTTTTTTATTTTTCTGAAGGATATTTTAATCCCCATTTTTTCCGGATTGCATCCATCTGTGCCATAATCCGACAGGTTTCCTCATGTGTCATTTCCGGACACTCACATTTTCCCTCTTCGATTGCCATTTTACAGGCACGCACCTGATACTCATAACCGGTAATCTGCTCCGGACGCTGATATACCGCTGTCACTTCCCGCTTCTCATTGTACACGGTAATCGTTTCAAAATTGTTGATGTTTTCCACAACCAGAAATCCTTTGGAACCATAAATAATTCCCTGTCTGTCTGACAGTACACGAAGGGAACTGTTCAGGATTGCCATTTTACCGTCCTTATACACGAATGTGGTACTGCTCTGTGCATCCACTCCTGTATCCGTCAGGATTACTGTGGAATCCATACTTGCAATTTCATCCCCAAAAGCAATGGATGCAAAGTTCAAGGTATACACGCCTACATCAAGAAGGGCTCCTCCCGCCAACTCCGGCTGTATCAGCCTTGGCACATGGGAAATCAGATAAGCCAGATTGGCGGTCAATGTATAGGGTGTTCCAATTGCACCGGATGCCAGTACCTCCTGAAGCGTTTTTGCCATAGGCATATAGCGAACCCACATCGCCTCTGCCAGAAGAAGCCCTTTCTCTCTGGCAAGGGCAATCATTTCCTTTGCTTCTGCTTCATTTACAGCAAATGCTTTTTCACAGAGAACATTTCTTCCTCCTTCCAGCATCATCCTGACATTGCTGCAGTGCTCAGACATAGGCGTTGCCACATAGACTAAATCAATCTCTTCATCCTTTGCCAGTTCTTCATAAGAACCATATGCACGGGGAATCTGATATTTCCCGGCAAAGGCCTGCGCTTTTTCCAGACTTCTGGATGCTACCGCACACAGCTCCACTTCCTCCATCTGCATCATAGTGCCAGCCATGGTTGCAGCAATATTTCCTGTACTTAAAATACCAGCTCGTAATTTTTTCATCATGAATGCCTCCCTGTTCCTTTTATAATTTCTCCAGTTCATCGATCCAGATTCTTACACAGGCATCACTTGGCATACGCAGATCGCCTCGCGGAGATACAGCCACGCTTCCTACTTTCGGGCCATCCGGCAGACAGGAACGTTTAAACTGCTGAGAGAAAAATCTCCAATAAAATTTTTTCAGCCATTTCAGGATGACTTCATCCTCATAAACACCTTCAAAAACTTTCTGTGCAAGCCGGTAGATCTTTGCCGGACTGCTCTGGAAACGAAGCATATGGTACAAAAAGAAATCATGCAGCTCATAAGGTCCTACCAAATCTTCTGTTTTCTGAGAAATCACACCGTCTTCCGGCGGCAGAAGTTCCGGACTTACCGGTGTATCCAGGACATCCAGAAGAATCGATGCAAGTTTTTCTTCTCCACAGGTATCTGCATAATAGCGCACCAGATGACGTACCAGAGTTTTCGGAACGGACGCATTCACACCATACATAGACATATGATCCCCATTATAAGTCGCCCATCCAAGCGCCAGTTCTGACAAATCCCCTGTACCGATCACCATACCACCGAATTTATTTGCAATATCCATAATCACCTGCGTACGTTCTCTTGCCTGTCCGTTTTCATATGTCACACTGTGATCATGAAAATCATGTCCGATATCTTCAAAATGCTGCAGCACTGCTTTCTTTATATCAACTTCTTTCAAAGTTGCACCCAAACGCCTGGTCAGCTCACAGGCATTGTTATACGTTCTGTCTGTTGTTCCGAAACACGGCATGGTCACTGCAATAATTTTATCCCGTTCCAGTCCGCATAGATCAAAGGCTCTTGCAGTTACAAGAAGAGCCAGTGTGGAATCCAGTCCTCCGGAAATTCCCAGAACTGCACATTGACTGTGTGTATGTTCCAGACGTTTTTTCAGACCCATAGCCTGCATGGTAAGAATCTCATCGCAGCGTCTGTCTCTGTCTCCTTTCACAGAAGGTACAAACGGATTTGGTGCAAAATACCGCTCAAGAACCGTCTCGGTTTCTGTCAGATGGAACGGAATCACTGTATAATTTTCCACCGCTGCCGGTTCCCAGGTCGTGTTCTTTCTTCTTTCTCCGACCAGACGCTGAAGATCCAGCACGCCATAAATAGTTTCATTTGCAAAACGTTTCGCTTCTCTTAATAGTGTACCGTTTTCTGCAATCATATTCTGTGCGCCAAATACCAGATCCTGTGTGGATTCTCCATTCCCTGCAGTGGCATAAAGATAACCGCAGATCAGTCTTCCAGACTGACCGCATACCAGCTCTCTGCGATAGCTGTCTTTTCCTGTTGCTTCATCGCTGGCTGAAAGATTTACGATCAAAGTTGCTCCTGCCATGGCATGTGCGATACTTGGAGGATTGGGCGCCCACAAATCTTCACAGATTTCCGCAGCTACCGTAAGGCCCCGCATTTGTGGACAAGTAAACAGCAGATTTTGTCCCAGTGGAACTTTCCTTCCATACCAGTCTACCAGTCCTTCCATGGGACCACCGGCTGCAAAGTGTCGTGCTTCATAAAATTCTGCATAATTCGGCAGATGACGTTTCGGTACAAATCCCAGCACCTTTCCTTCTGAGATCACAGCTGCCGTATTGTATAATTTCCCGTTAAACTCCAGAGGTGTGCCTACAAAAATCAGTCCTTCCACATCCTCCAGGTCCTGTTCCAGATTATGCAGTTCCTCACGGGCTCTGTCTAAAAGCAGTTCCTGCCAGAACAGATCTCCACAAGTATAGCCAGTCAAACAAAGTTCCGGAAATACCATGATCTTTGCTCCTGCCTCTGCCATTTCTCTGACTCTTTTTCCAATTTCTTCTCTGTTATGCACACAATCTGCCACCAGAATATCCGGTGTTGCTGCTGCTGCTTTCAAAAAACCGTCTCTCATATGATACCTGACCTTTCTTACGCTCTTTTGCAGCGTTTTAATATGTCTTTCAGTTCCTCTACTGTGAAAATATAGTTTTTATTACAGAAATGACAGTTCAGTTCGATTTCTTTTCCTTCCCGGATCATATCCTGAATTTCTTTCTTTCCTACACTGATCAGCGCTTTTTCTACACGTTCCTTACAGCAGTTACAATAGAACTGTGTCGGTATTTTTTCATTGATTTCAATATCAAATCCTTCCAGAAGTACCTCCAGCAGGGATTCCGGTGTATGTCCTTCTTCCAGAAGTGCCGTCACAGAAGTAACTTTTTTCAGATTTTCTTCCAGTTTGCTGATCACGCTTTCTTCTGTAAATGGCATAAGCTGGATGATAAATCCGCCTGCCTGTCTGACTGTGTTATCTTTTTCCATCAGCACCCCAAGCCCAACGGATGAAGGCACCTGTTCACTGGTTGCGAAATAATAAGTCAAGTCCTCTGCAATTTCGCTGGTCTGCAGCACAGTCTGTCCAACGTAAGGTTCCTTCAATCCCATATCTTTAATGACATTCATAAATCCCACGCCAACTGCTCCTGCCACATCCAGCTTTCCTTTCTCATTGGCATGCAGGATTACGTTTGGATTTCCCACATACCCTTTTACATTTCCGTGTGCATCAGCAGTTACCGTAATTCCATTTAAAGGGCCTCCTGCTTTTACCTGGAGAGTGAGAATATCCTTGTCCCCTTTCATCATAACACCCATCATACTGCCTGCTGTCAGAAGTCTTCCAAGGGCTGCAGTTGCCACCGGGCTGGTATTGTGTGAAGCTCTTGCAGTCTCCACTGTATTTTTTGTAGTTGCCGCAAATGCACGAATCTGATTATTTGCTGCAGTTGCTCTTACTATATAATCTCCCATTTTCTGTCTCCTTGTAATGTTATCTATTTTTCTTTCCCTGCTCTCTGGCTATCATATAAATACGCTCACTGTTTTCTTTTACAGGCTCCTCTGTAAATGCGTCATAAGCAGCTATAAATTCCATACCGGCCCGTTCCAGAAGTTCCCGGATTTCTTCCGGTTCATAAGCCCGCTGGTAATGCACCTCTTCGTATTTTCGGTACAGGGTCTCTCCATTGGATTCTTCCGGTATAAACAGTGTCAGATCATACTCATTGATCCGTTCTTCCTCATCATAGAAATTATCCCAGATAAAGCTGGCATCTTCTCTGTTTTCTGCAATCGTCTGCTCACCAAGCAGTTCTCTGTACTTATACACAGTATTCAGATCAAAGATAAAAATCCCGCCCGGATCCAGATAATTATTTACCAACCGGAACACCGTTTCCAGATCCTCCGGCTCTGTTATATAATTCATGCTGTCGCAAATAGAAACCACTGCTTTTACCGTTCCGTATAATTCAAATTCCCGCATATCCTGGCACAGATACAGAATATCCTGTCCGTCTTCTGCCTTCTTCTCCATGGCGATCTCCAGCATATCCGGAGCATTATCCACGCCGATCATATCATATCCTGCTTCGGCAAGCTTTCTTGTAACATTGCCCGTTCCACAGCCAAGCTCCAGAACAATTCCATCCGATACCCCATATTTTTTCAGCAATTTTTTCAGGTATTCACACCACTGCGCATATGGAATATTGTCCATGAACAGATCATAAACACGGGCAAAACTTTCATAAGCACCCATAAATCCAGGTCCTCCCGCTATTTTTACATTCATTCCCATACTACCACAAAATATTCACAGGTACAAGAAAAGAGTCTGCCGGGCAGACTCTTTCCACATGTTCTCCTTGTTTTCTTTTATAATCCTGTCTTTTCTGCAATGAATTTTCTTGCTTTCATAGCATATTCCAGAGGATTTGCTTTTGCAGGATCCTGCTCTGCTTCAACCAGCATATAGCCTTCAATTGTTCATTTTAACCAAATCATGATTGTGGCAATACACAAGATTCCGAGATAGGTACACGCAAGTTTGTCATACCTGGTCGCTATTCTCCGATAAGACTTCAATTTTAAAAATAGTTTCTCTACAACGTGACGTTCTTTATAAAGCCACCAGTCACAATGCCGTTGAAATTTTGCACCTTTTCGAGACGGAATCGTAGGTTCGCCTCCCCGGTCATAAATGTAGTCAATTAATTGCTCACTGTCATATCCACGATCGGCAAGGATCTGGCTGCCTTCTGGTATTTTGACTTGTTCCAGTAATGGGATAGCATACACGATATCATTCCGCTGCCCTTCACTGATCATCAAATGGACCGGATTGCCATAGGCATCTACCACTGCGTGTATTTTGGTGCTTGCTCCTCCGCGGCTGTGTCCGATTTCGGTTGGAGGCCCCCTTTTTTTGCACCTGCACTATGCTGATGCGCCTGAACAATGGAACCATCGACAGAAAGTTCGGATAAATCAACATCAAGACTCAGAACCCGAATGATATTGTCAAAAATACCATCTTCGATCCATTTACGAAAACGGCTGTATACCGTTTCCCATGGACCATAACGTTCCGGAAGATCTCTCCAGGGAGCTCCACTGCGGGCAATCCAGATCATTCCATTGAGGATTGTGCGATTGTCCTTTCTTGGACGGCCTTGTTTCCCAGTATTTTCCGGAGGAAGTAAATCAACCACACGGTTCCATTCACTATCGGTTAATTCATATCGTCTCAACATAATGTTTGCCCCCTTTTTCTTTATTTTAACATGAGAAAGGCAGGTAAAACATATATTTTGTGCAATTTTTATTTTTCAAACACGCTCTA